>Ga0209339_1000105_pt1 | contig 35928 bp, 35 predicted proteins | sample OlaalgELextract3_FD_187376 | JGI IMG/M metagenome (GOLD analysis project Ga0209339, IMG submission 187376) | Olavius algarvensis symbiont microbial communities from Tuscany, Italy - Type A ELBA extract 3 (SPAdes) (version 2) | ecosystem: Host-associated > Annelida > Digestive system >... | reverse complement strand
AGCCGCCCGAGCGTCAAGCACAAAAGTAATTTATCACCGAAGCCCGACAGCTTTAGCGCACAGTTTCATCGATCGAAGTTAAGATCCTGGCTTGGATTCTCTGTGAAGGTTCTGCCTAAACACATATAGAGGGTCCGTGACGAAGCATTTTCTTCCGCCGCCCTAGAATCAATTCGAGTTAACCTGATGCCGGCCTACTCAATTTGCAATGGCTGGATATAAGCGTCCAGTTATTTACAGGCTCGGGGCAGGTGCAGTTCCTTAAACGTCAATCGGCAAGGAGAAGCACACGGGCAGTCCAATCAAACGCCAGGGGCTATCACGCAGCGCTGAGCAATATCGATAATCGTCTGCCGATAAAGAAAGATATTGCGGCGAGCTTTCACGTATCGACACCAGTTAAGTGTGAGGCTCTGCCCGTGCCTTCCTAACTCTGAGCGAGGAACCGATCCTGATCGAACAGGGTTTCCCGCTTCAACATGTAATACACGGCGCGTCCAAGCTTGTGTGCCAGTATGGTCATCGCCTTGGCCTTATTGTGTTTGCGCGTTTTCTTTTCGAGCCAGCGCTGCGCTGGTGGATTACCGCGCAGGAAAAGCGCCGCGGCCTCGCCGAAGGCCCAGCGTAAATAGGGATTGCCAATCCGAGCCCCACCGGTGCCGTGTTTTTTGCCCGCAGACTCGCGCTGGCACTTCACCAGGCGGCAATAGGAGACAAAGTCCTGCACCCGGGGAAACCGCTCAATGTCGTGTATTTCATACAGAATGACCAACGACAGGATATCGCCGATCCCATGCACCGATTGCAATCGAATCACCGTCTTTGGATTCACCGATTTAGCGGTCCGTTTGAGATACCATTTCAGTTGGGACAGCTGGCCATCGTAGAACGCGATGCGTGCGAGATCCAGATCGATACTGCGCTGGACGCTCGGGTCAGGAAAGGCCGAGCGCAGGGGTTCGCGATGCTTGGCATAGCGTAAATTCTGGGTATTCGCGGGCAGATTGTACTGGCTGAGTGTGTTTTTGATGTGGGCCATCAGTTCGCCGCGCTCGCGCGTCAGCTTGATGTGTCGACGCATCAGGTCCCGATGAGCGCGCATACCGCGGGGATAGATATAGGCATAGGGAAACATACCGCCCTTGAGTAGGCGGGCAATCTTTTCGGAATCGATGCGGTCGTTCTTGGCTTTACCGCCATGGATGGCTTTCATGTAGAGGGCATGGCCGAGTACGAACTCGATGTCGTGATCGGCGCAGAAATCGGCAATCCAGTACCAGGAGAACATACACTCGACGCCGATAATGAGATCATCACGATAATCGGCAATCGACTTCAGCAGGGCTTCTGGCGAGGCCTTGATATTTTTGTGAACGAGAATTTGTCCGGTATGATCGAGGATACAGACATAAAGGGAGCGGGCATGCAGGTCAATTCCGCAGGAATAACGATGTTGTTGAGTATAGAATCTCATGGAGTCTTCTCCTTTATTGGTTTAGGTGCCTTCCAGCTTACCGCTTCGGCGGTGAGCTGGGGAGGAGGCTCAATGAGTATCAAGCGCATGCAGACGGAACTCTATAAGCGTTTTAACCTAAATCGTCGAATAGAACACATTTCTTGAGACGCAATTTCTACGAAATCATGAAAAAGCATTAATTTGCCGTGTTGTCTTCTTATTGGTTCTCTTCGTGTGACGATACTATTTGGCATTCTTAAAATGGAAGCTAAAATTTTAACTCCCAGTTTTTTTGTACAAAAATAGATCGTTGGCAAAGCGGCGGGTTGTTTGTTCAATTTGTTGTAGGCGTTCAACTTCTCTTTGGCAGTCACCGAGCATTTCACGGAACCATTGGAACTGCTCGATCTGGTTTGCATGGATAGATACTCCTGATCGAGTCAATATATAATCTTCACCTGTTCGCCATCCGTCAAACGTAAAGTTTTTTCCCGGATAAATGAATCCCGCGCAATAGCGTAGGGCGTCCCATTCAACGCGGCGTAGTCGACCAGCTTTAAGTCGCCGTTGCCATGTCGAGCGGGATATCTCGAGGTAATCTACTATTTTTGATTCATTGTTCAGTCCAGCGCCAAGCGTGAGCTGATGTATTAGGTTATTCATAATTTTCCCCTAGCGCTTATAATTTTTATTGCCTTCGAGCGCGTCGAAAAAATATAGACAAGTCTGGCCCTAAATTAATGCATTAATTCGCCAAACCTTGGGGATCTGTGATCGAGTCCACAAAAGCGGGGCGGTTTTGTAAGAGCAGTCCTACATCTATAGTAATATCGATCATAATATTACTTTACATAATAACCATTATGCGCATAAGTATGGACGCGGTAATCGCGGATTTGGTTTTGATTTCGAATATCGCCGTAAAATTCGATCGGCGATTCTGCCGCAAAAACTGCTTTTACCTAGACCATTGTCTGAGGCCCAATTGTTTCTTCAATTCCATAAATGCGGGCTTTTCATCGCCGACCTCCGATCCATTTAGTCCCAGACTGCCGAGGAACTCGGTGAATGCCTCGGACGCTGAAACATCACCCAGCGTATCAGAACTCATGCCCTCGATATGGAGCTGGCGCACTTCATATAGCCAGGTAAAGGTAATGATGCGAATTCGGTCGGCGTATTTATCCCAGTACTTGAAGGTTTGTTCGATAAATTGACGCTGCTTTTCCAGGCTGCTGTCGATTTTCTTACTGCTGGGATAACCGTACTGGTAGAAATCGAATTTTTTATCCGGATAAATTCGAAACAGGTTCGCCAGGTGCCGACTTAAAATCGACGGAGCCAGCACCGTATTCTCACCTAGCGGATAGTAACTGACGCCAATTATATCGGCATGACGATTCAAATCTTTCAATTGTTGCCATGAAGGTCCGGTTAATCCCGCGTAAGTCGGCTCGATTGCAAAAGGCGCATTAGCCCAGCCCGCCAACGATTTTACGTAATTCCTGGTTTGTTCGACCATGCCGTCAATCGCCCGCCAGTGGTCCTTGCCCCGCACGGCTTCGAACGCTAGAAAAACGTCGAATTCGTTGCCAAACACAATGGCAGCTGGTTCAAGACCTTGCGTGACCTGATATATCCAGTCGATGAATGTCTTAAAACGCTTGATCACTCGTGGATGATCGTACGGCAAACCGGCTAAGTCGTCCGGTATACGATGGTTCATCGTTTCGAACGGAGAAATGGTGATGATCACCGGCAGCCCTTTCCTTTTGAGTATTTCGATAAGTTTGATCGTGGCACCGTCCTGATAGCTGATATTACCGAGCAGGCTTCGCTTTTCAGTATTACTCCAGGTGAACATTAATTCTCCCGGGACATCGATGCCGGTCGCGATTGCCAGATCGAGCGCCTGTTCGTAGACATGCCAGAAATCCTGCTCCGCATTGACCATAGGTGGCGTAACGGCGATCGAAAACAGGCGGTCTTGTTTGGGCTGGTTACTGAAATTGTCCTGCGCCGATACGGCGAAACAGAACAACCAGAGCGCGGCTGTGATGTGGGGTAAAAACTTCACCCATAGAGCTTAGCCCAGTGACAAGCAAACGAATGAATTGATGTCTGCGATTATTTTGTAATAAAAGAAAAAACGTTCTCTGATACAGGGCTCACTGTATTCGACTAAATTGGCTAGCCGGGAAATCGGGTCTGTTCTTACAAAATTATTGCTCAGACGAGTCGATAAACTCTTCGTCCTGGGTAAACGAGCTTTCCGTGATGACTAACGTCCGAGCGGCATAAAAAATCAAAGTATTTTTCTATGTCACGCCCTGATATTGAAGGGTTTCGGATCGACTGAACTGGTTTTCAACAGGCTCGGTGAATTGGAATGATTTCAGGAGGCAGTCTTGAAAAACAATTCTCGACCCTCATTTAAAAGTTTCAATTCAAAACTTATGGGTGATGGTTTATTATTGCGTTTTTACGTTATAGTTAAACTCCCGCTGAACGAGACTCCACATGGCAGCAAACAACAAAAAATACGCCAAACCGGTTTATCTGGTTGACGGCAACCGCACGCCGTTTCTGCGCGCACGCGGCAGACCCGGTCCCTTCAAACATGCAGATCTCGGCATCTACGCCGCGCGTTCGTTGCTGTTGCGTATGCCGTTCGAGCCGAATGAATTCGATGAAGTCATTTTCGGTTCGACCATGCCGGGGCCCGACGAGGCCAATCTGGCGCGCGTCGTCGCGCTGCGGCTTGGCTGTGGCGATCGGGTGCCGGCATACACAGTGCAGCGCAACTGCGCCTCGGGCATGCAGGCGCTGGACAATGCCGCGATGTCGATTGCAAGCGGTCGCTCGGACCTGGTGCTGGCCGGCGGCATCGAAGCCATGAGTCACGCGCCGCTGCTGTTTCATCCGTCGATGGTCAATTGGCTGGCCGACTGGTGGGCGGCGAAGTCGATTGGGCAACGCCTGCAACTGGTGCCGAAATTCAGCCCGCGCATGCTGGCGCCGGTAATTGCATTACTCAAGGGGCTGACCGACCCGGTGGTTGGGTTGAACATGGGCCAGACCGCCGAACTCATCGCCTCGCGCTTTGGCATCACGCGCGAGCAAATGGATCAATTCGCGGTCGAAAGCCATCTGAAACTGCACCAGGCGCAGGAAAACGGCGAACTCGATGAAATCGTGCCGGTCTACGATGCCCGGGGCAAGATTTATGACTTCGACGACGGTGTCCGGCCCGATTCATCGCTCGAAAAGCTCGCCAAGCTGCGCCCTGCTTTCGATAAACCCTACGGTTTAGTAACTCCGGGCAACAGTTCGCAGATCACCGACGGCGCCGCGGCGCTGGTGCTGGCCAGCGAAAGCGCGGTGAAAAAACACGACCTGCCGGTGATGGCCCGCCTGGTCAGCACCGAGTGGGCCGCACTAACGCCGGCCGAAATGGGCCTTGGGCCGGCGCATGCGATCGCACCATTGCTCAAGTCGCAGCGGCTCAAGATCGACGATATCGATTACTGGGAAATCAACGAAGCCTTTGCCGCCCAGGTGCTGGCCGTCGTGGCGGCCCTCAAGGACAAGGAGTATTGCAAGCAGCAGCTCGGATTACGTTCCGCGGTCGGTGAGATCCCGGACGAGCGGCTCAATATTCACGGCGGCGCGGTCGCGCTCGGCCACCCGGTCGGCACCAGCGGTGCGCGCATCGTGCTGCACCTGGCCAAGCTGCTCGAACAAAAGAACGCCAAAACCGGTGTCGCCTCGCTGTGCATCGGCGGCGGTCAAGGCGGCGCGATGCTGATCGAAAGGAGCGTGGCATGAGCAAGGTCACCGATTGGAATAGCCATAGCGACGACGATGGAATTCTGTGGTTAACCCTGGACATGCAAGGCACCGCCACCAATGTGTTGTCGATTTCCGTACTGGAACAACTGGATAGCCTGCTGGATGACATCGAGGCCAACCCGCCGCGGGCATTGATTTTCCGTTCCGGCAAGTCGAAGGGCTTTATCGCCGGCGCCGACGTGAACGAATTCCTCGATGTGACCACCACCCAGGAAGCGCTGATCATGATCAAGCGCGGACAAAAGCTGTTCAGCCGCGTCGAAGCCCTGCCCTGCACCACCGTCGCCATGATCGAGGGATTTTGCATGGGCGGCGGCACTGAACTCGCGCTGGCCTGCGATTACCGGCTGGCGCTGGACGATAGCGCAACCCGCATCGGACTGCCCGAGGTAAAACTCGGCATCCACCCGGCTTACGGCGGCGTCGTGCGTGCTACCGCCATCATTAACCCTTTGAAATCCCTGGAAATAATGCTCAGCGGACGGGCGCTTAGGCCCCGTGCCGCCAAAGCGATCGGGCTGGTCGATATGACCCAGCCGCAGCGCCAGATCGAGCGCGCCGCGCGCGGCATCGCCCTGTCGCCGCCGCCGAAACAAAAAATGCCGCTGCTGGGCAAGATCTTATCCTTACCCGGTATCCGCAGTCTGTTGGCGGGGTTCATGCGCCAGCAGGTCGCTAAAAAAGCACCGCGCCAACACTACCCCGCTCCCTATGCAATTCTCGACCTCTGGGCGAGCTATTACGGCAATCGCAAGCGCATGATGGAAGAGGAAGCCAATTCGGTCGCACGTTTGATTCAAGGTGACAAGGTGCGCAGCCTGATACGCGTATTCTTTCTACAAACCCGGCTCAAGGGGCTCGGCGACAAACATGCCTTCACCCCGCAGCATGTGCATGTCATAGGCGCCGGCACTATGGGGGGCGATATCGCCGCCTGGTGCGCACTGCGTGGGTTTAACGTGACTTTGCAAGATCGCGAAGCGAAGTATTTGAGTAATGCCTTCAAGAGTGCGCATCGCCTGTTTGGCAAGCGCCTGAAAACCACTGCGGAGCGAAATGCGGCACTGGATCGATTAATCCCCGATATCAATGGCGACGGCGTGGCGCATGCCGATGTCGTGATCGAAGCGATATTCGAGGATGTCGATGCCAAGCATGCGATTTATCGCGACCTCGAGCCGCGCATGAAACCCGGCGCGGTGCTGGCGACCAACACTTCGAGCATCCCGCTCGAAACCCTGGCGACGGTGCTAAAGGCTCCCGATCGCCTGGTCGGTATCCACTTCTTCAACCCGGTGGCGATGATGCCGCTGGTGGAAATCGTAAAGACCGAATCCAGCTCGGAGTCCACCGTAGAAAACGCGATTGCCTTTACCCAGCACATCGGTAAATTGCCGTTGCCGGTCAAGAGTTCTCCCGGCTTCCTGGTGAACCGTATCCTGATGCCCTACCTGGTAGAGGCTTTCACCCTGTATGACGAAGGTATCGCGGCCGAGGCGATCGACAAGGCGGCAACCGATTTCGGTATGCCCATGGGGCCGGTGGAACTGGCGGACACAGTCGGCCTCGATATTTGTCAATCGGTTGCACAAAACCTGTCCGCGGCCTTCGGCATTGTGGTGCCCGGGGGATTGAAAAAATTCGTCGACTCCAAAAAGTTCGGCAAAAAATCGGGTCAGGGATTTTATCACTATAAGAAAGGCAAGCCGGTCAAGGACAAAGATGTCGACCTGGGCGATCAGAAAATGATTCAGAACCGCTTGGTTTACCGCTTCTTGAACGAGGCTGCCGCCTGTTTGCAGGAAGCGATAGTGACCGACAAGGACTTGCTCGACGCCGGTATCATATTCGGCACCGGCTTTGCTCCATTTCGGGGCGGGCCGATGAATCACAGCCAGCTACAAGGCGTCGATACGATCCTGCAGTCGATGGCCGAGTACGCGGAAAAATACGGTGAGCGGTTTACACCGGTCGATGGCTGGTCGTTAGTCGAGGATAAGACCTGAACCATTAATCCGGCGACAATATATATCGTCGCCGGGTTACTATGACCCAACCGGGTAGAGTCGCGGCAGTTCGTGGTGCCGAGGTTTTGGACTTTTTTCGCCGCGCCGGATATGCGCGGCGATCAGTCGCCACAGCGCCCGCCCCTGCCAGGCGGTCTCGGCGCGCGAATACAGGGCCGCATCCAGTGCCGACAGTTGCACGCTCAGTTCCCCCGACGCGATTCGGCTCCCAAGCTGATATAAGCCGTTGATCTCCTGACCGGGCCAGCGCTCTCTGCCCCAGTCGAGCAGCGCCGCGCGTGCGCCGGGCGCATCGTTTGCACGGCAGCAGCGTTGCAGGCGGCGCTGTATGACGTCGGCGCTGCAGTAGTGATTTTAACCGGGCGGCAAAGCGGCTGCGTGACCAGCGCAAAGCCGCGATAAATGAGACCAGCAAGACCAGTCCCGATAAGACCCATAGCCTGCGCGCGCCGTCCCCGGCTAATACCGACCGCAACGCCGTTGTGTCCCAGTCGCCTTGCGCCTGGCCGTTGGACGGCGTTGCGGCTGCGGCCACCTGGATGGTCCTGGCTGCGAGCCGGGCCTGTTGTTCGCTATCGCTAACGATATCCCACCATTTGAGCGTTATTTCGGGTAAATCGATAGTGCCGGGTTGACTCGCGATCACGGCGAAACGCTGCTCCATGCGGCCGATCATCTGCCGGCCGTCGAAGCGGTTGCTGCGGGTTGGTTGATCGGCATATATCCTGAGGTTTCCGGATTCCATCTTCAGTAAATCCTGCGGCAGTGCCTCTGCGGGCAACCCCCGGGCGATAATGGTCAGGGTCCAATCGAGCGAATCACCTACCCTCAGGTTTTCGCCTGCCTGTTCCCAGCGTTGCGACAGCTCGAGCCCCGTGGCCGGCAACCAGAAGCGGCCACTGAATTCAGCCGGTCGCGCGCGCACCTGCAAACTCAGCGAATTGCTGCGGCGAAATATTCTTCTGGTACCGGGAATTGCGGTCTCCGCAGTACTGCCGATCACCCCATAGTAAGCGGCCGGCATCAGCTTCATTTCTCCTGCACTCTGCGGAAACAAGGCCATGCCCCTGCCCCGCACACGATACTCCCGACCGTTTTTGGTGACGCTGAAGACCTCCTCCTCAAGCTGGGGATAAATCAGCGCAGCGCCGACCTGCGGTTCGAGCAGGCGGACGTCGCTTACCGGGGTATTGTGATACAAGCGCATTTCGATTTGCGTTTGTTGACCGACATAAGGAGCTAAGCTTGCGCTTTCCATTTCGATATAGACATTCTGGCTCGATTGCAGTGCGGGCGGGACGGGAGTGACCTCGAGCCTCAGCGGAGGCGTCGATCTGTCGTCAAAGTAAAATTCCGGTACCGCGATACTGCCGCTGCGGCGTGGCGCGAGTTGCAAACGCCACTGCATGCGATGAGTGGCTTGTTCGGTATCGAGCAAACGCATTACCCGAGATTTTTTATCCAGTAGCACGAAGTCGGCCGCCAGCGCCGAGGTATCCAGCGGATAAAGCGAGGGTGTGCCGCTGTCAAATTCGATCACCAATTCGGCGACATCACCCAAATAAACCGATGCGGGCTGCAGATAGGCAGTGTCGGAGCGGCACGGAGACGAAACTAGCGGTAGTAAAACGCAACAGCCGAGCAGCAAGAGTTTCAGCCCATGCATTAGCGTTGCTGCTGTCGTTGGCGCTGGTAATCGCGCGAAAACTTACGTCGGAACAGATCGGAAGACACTGCCGGCAGGTTCTTGATCCAGGTATCCATCAGGATTTCCGCCTGCGCGGGATCGATGCCTTCGCCTAGCGCAAGCCGCTCTAACTGCTGCTCAAGGCCGTCGAGCCGCTCGAAAGGATCGAGCATGCCGAATTGCTGCGAAGCACCGAGGCCCGGTTGTTGTCGTTGTTCGTCAGCGGGATTGTTGAACTCCTGCCCGATGACACCGGGGCGACTGTCGCCGGCCGTTTGCTCCGGCAGGACATCGTCGCCCTCGTTGTTGTCGGCGTCGGCGGATTGATCGCCATCGCTTTCCTGTCGCTGGGCCAGAAATAACTCTAGCAGGCGTTTGTTATATCTCGCCGCAGTCAACTCGGGTGCACGCGCGAGCGCCTCGCCATAGGCCGCGATGGCTTCGCTCATCCGCTTCAGCCGGGCTAAGCTATTGCCACGGTTATAATGCGCCGCTGCCGAGTCATCCAGGCTAAAATTTTCGATCGCCTGCCGATAGTCCCCGTTTCGATAGTGAGCGGATCCCTGCAACAGTGCATTGCGCGACAATTCTGCGCTGTGGCCGAAATCTCCTTGCCGATAGGCCTCGAAGGCCCGTTGTTCGCGGTGTTGCCAGATCGTATCCTGATCGGCGGCGTAGGCATTTTCGTCTAGCGGCAGCATGACTGCGAGCAGGATTATCCACAGCAGGTTTTTTCGAAACAGCAACAGCGTAATGGGCAAGATCATCCAGACCAGCCAAATACCGTCGTTGGCCGCTTCGCGGTTTTCGTTGGCGGACTCATGCGATGCCTCGACCAGATTGTTGGCGCGAATTTTGGAACCCAGTAGCTCACTGTAGTCGGTCGCTTGGTCCAGGCTTACCATGAAACCGTTACCCGCGGCGGCGATGTCCTGCAGCGCGCTGAAGTCGGTCTTCGCCGGCACGAAATTGCCCCGCCCATCTTTCGCCGGGGTGCCATCCTCATCGATTAACGGGCCGCCGGCGACGGTCCCTATCGCCATAATCAAAACTCGGTGCCCAAGCTGGCGCGCGCTTACGGCGGCCTGTAATGCGTCGGAGTAGCGATCGATGCCGCTGGTAATGACGATGATTTGGCCCTTGCCCGAAATCGAAGCTAATAGTAAGTCCTGCGCCCTGGCGATGGCGAGGTCGACGCGGGCGCCATCGAGCGGCAAAATACCGGGTTCGAGCGCGTCGACAAAGGCCGATAAAGTGCTCGCGTCGCGCGACAGCGGCGAAACCACGAAGGCGGCGCCGGAAAAGACCAGCAATCCGGTTTCACCATCGAAGTCGGACTGGATCATTTCACGCGCCGCCGCCAGCGCCTGCGCGAAGCGGCTTGGTTTGACGTCTTGCACCCGCATTGCCGGCGATAAATCCAGCGCGATAATCCGTGCGCTGGCCGATTCCATCAACGGATGCGTTTGCTGGCGCCAGCTGGGCCCGGCGGCCGCCAACACCGCGAGCGTCAGGATAATGGCCAGCGGCCAGATCAACCAGCGCAAGCCGTTGGAGGCGGCGTTATCGGTTTGCATTTTTTGCAACAAGTGGGTGTCGCATATCTGACTCCACATCGATTGCCGCAATCGGGCCCTGGCAAGCCGCCACAACAACAGCCACAGCGGCGGCAATAACAACAGCCAGGATGGCGTCAGAAACTGGAATGTCGCGAGTCCGATCACGAGGTTTCGGATGGCTGCGACTGCCGCAAGGTTGCGACAACCAGTACGATGCCCAGCGCGAGCGCCGCGCTTAACGGCCAGACGAAAAGCTCCTTGCGCGGCCGGTGGGTTTGGTAGAGGTGTTCGACGGGTTCCAGTTGATCCAGCGCCAGGTAAATCTGTTCGAGCTGATCTAAGCTGGCGGCTCGGAAATACCGGCCGCCGCTCACCGCGGCAATTTGCTGCAGGATTTTCTCATTCAGCGCTATCCCGGTAGGAATGTTGCGTGCTCCGTAGCTGCGACTCAGGGTCTCGATATCGCTACCCACGCCGATGGTGTATATCGTCAGGCCCTGGTGCGCCGCCGCCGCGGCCGCCAGCACCGGATTTTCAAAACCGGCGGTGTTGCTACCATCGGTAATCAGGATCATCACCCGGTGCTCGGCTTCCTGTTCGCGGATCGATTTGAGCGCGATTCCGATGGCGTCACCGATCGCGGTATGGCGCCCCGCCAGCCCGGTGGAAACATCCAGCAGCAGCGTCTTCAGGGTGTCGAGATCAAAGGTTAGCGGAACGTAGTTATAGGCCTTGCTGCCAAACAGTATCAATCCCAGGCGGTCTCCACGGCGCCGTTCGATAAATTTTTCCACTACGAGCTTCAGCACGTCAAGCCGGCTTGCCGTCTTCGAATCGATCGTCATGTCGGTTTCACTCATGCTGCCGGATATGTCGACGGCCAGCATCAAATCGCGGCCGCTCTGATTGCGGGATATCGCATCATCCAGCCAGAACGGACGACTCGCGGCTGCAACCAGCGCCGCCCAGAACAGCCAGACTCCCAAACCGGTCAGGCGCGCCGACGCCGGCCTGGAGCCTGCCTGTGACGTCCAGTAACGATTCACCAGGGGTACCGCAATCGCCGTCCCGGACTGCTTGTCCGCCGCCAGCAACTGTCTGGCCAGCAGCGGTAGCGGCAGTAAGCCCATTGCCCGCCACCAGTCGAAAGCCAGCATCAGCCGTGGCCTCGCTGCAGCAATTGGGGCTTAACCGCTTGCAGCCAGCGCTCGCAAAGAAGCAGTAAAGTAGCGTCATCTAATTGCGCCTGTTGCCGGTAGATGGCGTCCGCGAAAATCTTGCCGTCGCCGCGGCTAAAACTGGAATCGCCCAGGGTCTGATCCAGGAAGGAAAGCCAGGCCGCGCCGGTTACGGCCTCGAGCCGCGCCTGCGGGAAAGCCAGCAGAGAAACCTGTTTCAACCATCGTGCAAGATCGCGTGCGAGTCGCAGCGAATCCTGGTTTTCCAGATGAGCCAGGCGAATTCGTGTCAGCGACAGTTCGGCTGCGTTGAGTTTGCGTCTCGCTCTGTGGCGCAGTAGTAAAATCCACAGTAGCGCCAGCAATAGTACGACAAGTACGCCGATGACCAGATAACCCGGGGCGATCAGCCACCAGCCAGGCTCGGCAGGCGGGCTTATATCCTTCAACTCCAATAACAGTTCTTCGTGAGTCATGTCAGATTCAGGTTGTGCAGGATTTGCGGGGAAATATCGTGATTACAGGACACCGGAATCAACGGTATGGCAAAGCGCGTGGCCAGGGCTTCGATTTGATTGCAATGTTGGCGCTGCCATTGCAACAACAAATCCCCCTGCCCCGACTCGGTCAAATCGAAGCCCCGCCGTTGCCCCGACATTAAAATCGGGTAGTAACCCTGCGGCCAGGCCCCGATTTCGGTTTTATCATGAATCCAGAAGGCGCTTAGGTCGTTGTGCCTGGCAAGCGTCGACAGGATTTCCAGGGAGGTATCATCGAGGCCGATAAAATCGCTAAGCAATGCGATAATCGAACCGGGTTTGACCACCCGATGGAGTTCGCGCAAAAGAAAATTGAGTCGGCTGGCGCCGTTTTCGGGCGGCAAGGCGATGCGACTGGCGGCGGCGAGATGATGAAACACGCCCAGTAGTCCGGAACGCTTTTTACCCGGTCTGACCTCGTTGTGAAAATCGGGGGCTACGACTAATCCGCCGATTCGGTCGCCGGCAAAACTGGCAAGCCAGCCAATGTGCGCCGCGGCCTGGGCAGCCGCCCAGGACTTGAATGCATAGCGGGTACCGAAATACATCGACGCCGACAGGTCGATCGCCAGTAGGAAACGACGTTCTTTTTCCTCGGCGAAAATTTTGGAATGAGCCTCGCCGGTTCGCGCCATTACCCGCCAGTCCATGGTTCGGACATCGTCGCCCGGGACGTAGGCTCGAGATTCTTCGTACTCCGTGCCGCGCCCGCGTGTGCGCGTATCGCGCGCGCCCGATTGAAAACTGGTGCGCCGCCGAATTTTTGCTAGTGACAGGCCCGCCAGTTGGCCGCGCACTCTGACTAAGTCCTCAACCTCGATGCTGATTCCGGGTAGCTTGTCAGCATTCGCGGCCATGGCCTAGCAGACCGCTACCCGGGCGATGAGTTTGTCGATCACGGCATCGACCGTGAGTCCGTCCGCTTCGGCCTGATAGGTCAGCAGGATGCGGTGACGCAGGATCTCGTGCGCCAGTTGCTGGACATCCTCGGGCGAGGCATAGTCGCGTCCTTCGAGCCAGGCCAGCGCCCGGCCGCAGCGGTCGAAAGCCAGCGACGCGCGCGGGCTGGCGCCATACTGGATCAAGCCTTCGAGTTCACTCGAATAGGATCCGGGGTTACGGCTGGCGTCCACCAGTTGCGCGATGTATTGCTCGACCGATTCGGCGACATGGGTGGCGAGAATCTGACACCGTAAATCGAACAAGGTCTGTTGCATTACCGGCAACGATTCCGGAATCGCTAAAACCTGCTCATCCTGCATCGCTTCCCGCCGCACCCGTTGCATGATTCGAATCTCCGTGTCGGCCCGGGGGTAATCGATGACGATCTTCAGCAGAAAACGGTCGAGCTGTGACTCCGGCAAGGGATATGTTCCTTCTTGCTCGATTGGATTCTGTGTCGCCATGACGAAATAGAGTTCGGGCAAGGGGTAGGTGTTTTTACCCACCGTGATCTGCCGTTCCTCCATCGATTCCAACAATGCCGATTGCACCTTGGCAGGCGCGCGGTTGATTTCGTCGGCGACGATTACATGATGAAACAGCGGGCCTTGCTGAAAACTGAAACTGCTGTCCTGCGGTCGATATACATCGGTACCGGTGAGATCGGCCGGCAGCAGGTCGGGAGTGAACTGGATGCGTTGGAAATCACCCTCGATACCGCTGGCTAAAGTTTTTACGGCGCGGGTTTTGGCAAGGCCCGGAGGACCTTCCACCAGAATATGACCATCGGCCAGCAACGCCACCAGCATCCTCGAGGTAAGCCTCGGTTGCCCGAGAATGCGCGCGTCCATGAAGTCGCGCAATTGCTGTAACTGTTCTCGCGCTTTATTGGTCTTGGGCTCGGACATCTTCCACGGCAGCTTGGGTGAAAAGGATAACCGGCTTGTATTTTAACCTGTGTTGAACCAGGGCGGCTATGCAAGCAGCATAAACACCCTTACCCGGAATTTCCAGCCTGGGGACGCTTAAGCCAGACCAAACAGGCGGTTGGCATTGGCGAAAGTGGCGCCGGCTATTGTGTCGACGGATTCGCCGCGAATCTCGGCCAGTTTTTCCGCGACCAGTTTGACTCGGCCCGGGTGATTGGGTTTACCGCGAAAAGGCGCCGGTGAAAGCCAGGGGGCGTCGGTTTCAATCAAAAGCCGTTCAAGCGGGATCCGCCGTGCCATATCGCGAACATTTTGCGCCTGATGAAAAGTAACGATACCTGAAATGGAAATATAAAACCCCAGCTCGATCGCCGCCCGCGCCATTTCCCAGTCCTCGGTAAAGCAGTGCAACACGCCGCCCACTTCCTGCGCATCATGCCGGCGTAGCAGATCGAGGGTATCTTCACGCGCGTCACGGGTGTGAACCACCAGTGGCAATCCACACTCGCGAGCCGCCTGGATGTGGGTGACGAAGCGCTTGCGCTGCCAGTCGAGATCGCCCGATTGATGAAAATAGTCCAGTCCGGTTTCGCCGATGGCGACGACCTTGTCGAGTTCCGCCAGTTCACACAGCCTGCCAACCTCCGGTTCGATGATGTCCTGGTAATCGGGATGCACGCCTGCGGTACAGTAAACCTGATCGCAAGACTCGACGCGCCGGTACATGCTGTCGAAGGATTCGAGGGTAACGCCGATGCATACCATGCGCCTTACTCCGTCGGCCTCGATGCAAGACATCAATTGATTGAAATCGTTGTCGAAATCGGCCAGATCGATTCGATCGAGGTGGCAATGCGAGTCGAAAAACAATTTAGAATCCAGGCATACTTGGCACTTGGTTAAGAAGTCATACCCATGAGAATCTACCCTATAACGTCATCCCCGCGCAACCGAGTCATCCTCGCGCAACCGACTCATCCCCGCAACCGAGTCATCCCCGCAACCGAGTCATCCCCGCAACCGAGTCATCCCCGCGCAAGCGGGGATCTCACAATGCGCCACCGAAACAAGATCTGCGCTTGCCGGCGCGAGGAATGCCGATTATATAACTCGATTGGAGGTGAATTAAGTGTGTTGTCGCCGGCGCCGCGGCGGGCGGTTTTACATGGTGTGCGTTGGTCGATCCGCCTGTAAGGCCCCGGCCAGAAATCCTTCGATTTTGTTGCGCGTGGTGCCATTGTCCTGGGAGCTGAACTGTACCCCTATTCCGGCCGCCTTATTGCTTTGCGCGCCCTGCGGCGTTACCCAGATAATTTTACCTGCGACCGGTAAACGTTCCTTGTCGTCCATCAGGCTTAACAGCATAAATACTTCGTCACCGAGCGAGTATTGCTTATTGGTCGGGATAAACAATCCGCCATTTTTCACATAAGGCATATAGGCGGCATAGAGCGCGCTCTTATCCTTGATGTTAAGCGAAAGTATACCTTGACTGCCGGGTGCTGCCATCAGATCGGTCTCCGGGAGAGTATTTGTTTCAAAGATATTAGCACGTCTTCCAGCTGAAGTTGAAAATCGAGGTTATTTTCTTCGATCCGCAACTGGTTTTGTGCACGCAGTCGCAAATCCAGTAGCTGCTGCGCCCGCGGCCGATCGGCTCCCGCTTTGGGATTGGCGCCACTGTCGACCCCGCTGGTTTGATAACAGTAAGCGCTCAGGGTCAGATTGACGAGTCGACGCACCAGCGGCGTTTCAAAGGAAATTAATTCCTGGCACAGGCTGGAAACGCTGAGTTCATTGCGCAGGTATCCGCTGAAGCGGGATTTGAACTGCGCCACCAGCGCCGCATAACCGTTTTGCTGCAAGCTTAGCGCGAGTTGCGGATCACCGCCGGCATAATCGAGATAACACCGGCTATCCTGGTCCGATAGTCCCGCTGCGGCCAACCAGCTATGTGCTTGTTCCGGCGTAGCCGGGTTGATGCTCCAGGATTGGCAGCGGCTGCGCAGGGTGATCGGGATACGCCCGCTGTTATGGCTGACTAACAGTATCAACACGCGCGGCGCCGGCTCCTCGAGGGTTTTTAACAGCGCGTTGGCGCTGGCCCCGTTCATGGCTTCCGCGGGGTAGATCGTCGCGATCTTCAAACGTTCGTATTGGTGGGTAAGAGATACTTCATGTATTAGGTTTCGTATTTGTTCTATCTTTATGTTTTTACTAGTTTTTTTTGTTTTATCATCGGATTCGAGCGTGACCAGGCTGAAGTCGGAATAAGTGCCCGCCAGCATCATGCGGCAGGCTTCGCAAGCGCCGCAGGGCGACAGATCTTGCGCGGCGTCGCACAGTAACAGCATCGACAAATGCCGGATGAAAGGGCTGACGTCCAATTCGCTCGAACTCCCGATCAGAATTGCATGCGGTAGACGCTTTTCGGATTTGAGTTTTAAGGCGCGCTCCAGAATATTTGCCTGCCAGGGTAAATACTGCGGTTCGAGATGCGGCATTAGCGCACCGCTCGATTATTGCTTTGCAGCGCCAGTCCAAAGTGCTGGTTGACGGCTTCGATGATCGCCTGACTGACTTGATCTATTTTTTGATCGGCGTCGATTACCCGGTATCGCGCCGGGTCGGCTGCGGCGATCTGCAAAAAAGCAGCCCGCACCCGGGCGTGATAAGCGGCGCCCTTTTTTTCGAAACGATCTTCGCCGCCGCCACGGTCGTGGGCGCGTTGTAACGCGATGGTTTCGGGCAGGTCCAGGATTAACACCAGTTCAGGCTCAAAATCTCCTACGCTTACCCGGTGTATCTGTTCCACCGCGTCGAGCCCAAGATTTCCGGCAATGCCTTGAAAGGCGCGGCTGGAATCGGCGTAGCGGTCGCTGATCACCCAATTGCCTGCCTCGAGGGCCGGCCAGACCGTGTCGCGCAGATGCGCGCGGCGTGCGGCGTACATCAGCAGTAATTCGGTCATGCTGTCCCATTTTTCCGGCTCGCCTGTAACCAGTAAGTTGCGGATATCTTCAGCTGCGGCCGAGCCTCCCGGTTCGCGCGTCAAAATTGCGGGCAAACCGGCGTCATGTAGCGATTGCAGTAAACGATGGGATTGCACACCCTTGCCCGAGCCGTCGATGCCGTCGATTACAATCATTTTATTGGTTTGAGCCTGTTTGATCACGAGGATGTCCGAGTGAGTTACTTTTTCTTACGGCCTTTCAACTGGTAGCGTCTGACGGCGGCGTTATGCTCTTCCAGCGTCTGTGAAAAATGATGCGTACCGTCCCCTTTAGAAACAAAATAAAGCGCTTTCGTTGCGGCAGGATGCAGTGCCGCGCGAATCGAATCAAGCCCCGGCAGCGCAATCGGCGTCGGTGTCAAGCCAGCATGCAGATAGGTATTATACGGTGTGTCTTTTCTCAAATCCCGGAAACGAATATTACCGTCGAAATCTTCGCCCAGGCCGTAGATGATAGTCGGGTCGGTTTGTAGGCGCATCTTGCGCTTCAGGCGTTGGATAAATACCCCGCTTATCATGGGGCGTTCGAAGCCGACACCGGTTTCCTTTTCGATTATCGATGCCAGTATCAAGGCTTCGTAACTCGACTTCAAAGGCAGGTCGCTAGCGCGTTGATCCCATTCCCGTTGCAAATGTTGGCGCATGAGTTGGTGGGCGCGCCGCAGAAAATCGATATCGCTGGTACCCTTTGGGAAGCGGTAGGTATCCGGAAAAAACATGCCTTCCGGATGCTGCTCGGGATACCCGATAAGGTCCATGATCTCGGCGTTCGATTTGCCGTCGAGCCTGGATTCGATAATGGGATCCCGCGCGAGGGCCGCCAGCATCTGGCGGAAGGACCAGCCTTCGATCACGGTGAAGCTGTATTGAATCGAACTGCCTTTGGCAAAGGTTTCGAGCAGCGTTTCCGGTGTCTGCCCGGCTTCGAGTCGATACTCGCCGGCGCGTACCCGGGTTTCTACGCCCTTGAGTTTTGCCAGCAGAATGAATAGCCAGGGATCATCGATAATCTTCTGCATGGTCAAATCCTGGGCGATTGTCTTGATGTTACTGCCGGATTTGATCAGAAATACCGTTTGCTCTTGAGGTGGATTGATCTTTCCGTGCTGAAAACTCAGCAGTTGATAAAGCAGCAGCCCGATTACCAGCAAGCAGGCTATCAGGCCCCATGCAATCAATCGTTTTAATAATTTTGCCATCGCGCTAGCAGATCGGATCCCGGTGTTTAAGACGTCTTGCGACGTCGCGCCGGAGAAGACGTCGAGAAATAGCGCCGGCGGGAAGCTTCAGTCTCGCCGGCGTGATAAGTTGGCCATAGTGAGAGAGTTTCAGGCTTTTGCTTTGCCGTGAACCGCTGTGGAGATAAATCGAGTAGGTGGCAGATAGTCAGGGCCCATTAGATTAGCTTGAATACACAGGTGCCGTTGGTTCCACCAAAGCCGAATGAGTTCGACATGGTTACCGATAATTTCATTTCCCTAGCGGTATTCGCAACAAAATCCAGATCGCATTCGGGATCCTGATTTTCCAGGTTTATCGTCGGAGGCACGACTTGATCTCGCAGCGCCAGAATAGAAAATATGGCTTCGATGCCCCCGGCCGCGCCGAGCAGGTGGCCGGTCATCGATTTGGTTGAGCTAACCACCAGGTTGTAGGCATGATCTCCAAGCGCCAGTTTCACCGCCTTGGCCTCGGCGATATCGCCGGCCGGAGTCGACGTGCCATGCGCATTGATATAGTCGACATCCTCCGCATTTAACTGCGCGTCGTTAAGCGCATTGAGCATGCAGCGCGCGGCGCCCTCGCCGCCTTCCGAAGGCGAAGTCATGTGGTAAGCGTCGCCGCTCATGCCGTAACCGACCAGTTCGCAATAGATATGCGCGCCCCGCTGTTTAGCCATTTCATATTCTTCGAGTACCACGACGCCAGCGCCATCGCCCAGCACGAAGCCGTCACGGTCGCGGTCCCAGGGCCGGCTGGCGGCCTCCGGATCGTCGTTGCGCGTTGACAGCGCCCGGGCGGCGGCGAAGCCACCGACACCCAGTGCCGAGGTTGCCATTTCCGCGCCGCCGGCAACCATGATGTCGGCGTCCCCGTATGAAATCATGCGCGCGGCGTCGCCGATATTGTGTGCGCCAGTAGTGCAGGCGCTGACGATCGATATATTCGGACCCTTGAGGCCGCGCATAATCGACAGGTTTCCGGACACCATGTTGATTATCGAACTGGGAACGAAGAACGGTGATATTTTCCGCGGCCCGCCATTAACGTAGGCGTCACGGTTTTTTTCGATTGTGGGTAAACCACCGATACCGGATCCGATGGCAACCCCGATGCGTTCGGCATTGGCGTCGGTTACTTCTACCCCCGAATCTTCCAGCGCCTGAATTCCCGCGGCGATGCCAAAATGGATGAAAGTATCCATTTTCTTGATATCTTTGAACGAAAGATATTCGCCGGCATCGAAATTCTTGACGGAACCGGAAATCCGGGTTGAAAACTGGCTGGCATCGAACGCGGTAATCGGTGCGATACCGCTTTTTCCGGCGACTATGTTTTTCCAGGACTCTTCAACATTATTGCCAACCGGGGTCAACAATCCGAGTCCCGTTATTACGACACGACGTTTTGACAAGTTTCAATCCTCTTCAAATAGTGTGTGGCTCGATCAATAAATGAAAATGCCGCTTAGCATGCGAGATGATAAGCGGCATCCTTCGATTCGAGTAACTTGACTATAGGTTTGCGTTGACGTAGTCGATAGCAAGTTGAACACTGGTAATTTTTTCAGCTTCTTCGTCAGGAATTTCGGTTTCAAACTCCTCTTCCAGCGCCATAACCAGCTCTACAGTATCGAGAGAGTCCGCACCCAAATCATCGACGAAGGATGCCTGGTTGGTCACTTCCTCTTCCTTGACGCCTAATTGTTCTGCAACAATTTTCTTCACACGTTCTTCAACAGAGCTCATTTTAAGAGTTTCTCCTGGTTAATAAATCGATAACTAGTAAGGGGCGATATTGTATTGAAAAGCAGGTTTAGTTGCCACAAATGCGTACATTTTTTTTCGGCACCAAATTTGCTTAAAAATCAAATGGTTATAGGAATTTTTATCAAATTCCGACTAAGCCATATACATTCCGCCATTGACATGAATGGTCTCCCCGGTGATATAGGCGGCCGCCGGCGAGGCCAGAAATACAACCGCCGCTGCAACTTCTTCGGCCGCGCCGAGGCGCCCCAGAGGTATCTGACCGGTCAGCGCTGCCCGTTGTTCGTCGGCTAGTTCGCGCGTCATGTCGGTATCGATAAAACCGGGAGCGACGGTATTTACGGTAATGTTTCTCGAGCCTATTTCGCGTGCCAGTGATTTACTGAATCCAACCAGCCCGGCCTTGGCGGCGGCATAGTTGGTCTGCCCCGGATTACCGGTAGCGCCGACTACCGAAGAAATGTTGATGATGCGCCCGTTGCGCTTTTTCATCATCGGGCGCAGCACCGCTTTGCTCATCCGAAAAACCGAACTGAGGTTAGTGTTGATGATGTCGTCCCACTGTTCGTCTTTCATCATCATTAGCAGCGTGTCGCGGGTAATGCCGGCATTGTTTACCAGTATGTCGGGAGCGGCGAACTCCTCGGTGATTTGCTTGATGCAGGCGCCTACCGATTCCGCATCGGCGACATCGAGGCTCATGCCTCTGCCCATGATCGCATTGTCCGCGAAACAAGCAGAGATGCTGTCGGCGCCGGCATCGGTGGTGGCGGTACCGATTACGGTGGCCTGTTGCGCGCCTAGCGCCAGCGCGATGGCCCGGCCGATGCCACGGCTGGCCCCGGTGACGAGGGCGATTTGGTCGTCCAACATTTTATTCTTCTCCAATGGACTGTTGCGTGCTGTCGAGTGAAGCGGCATCGAACACGGCATAAGCCCGCAGTGATTTTTCGATGCGCCTGGCAAGCCCGGTTAATACCCTGCCCGGGCCGCATTCAATCAAAGTCGAAATGCCGCGGCGATGCATGATTTCAACGCTGGCCACCCATTTGACCGGTTGATATAGCTGCAATTGCAGGCGTTCACGTATTTCGTCGACCGACTCGGCAACCGAGGCGCTTTGATTGTGCACAACCGGTACCCGCGGCATTTCGATAGCGATCGATTCGAGTTCCTCGGCCAATTGGCGGGCCGCGTTTTTCATCAATGAACAATGCGACGGCACGCTCACCGGCAACTGTAAAGCACGCTTGGCGCCCAGTGCACTTGCCTGTTTCATAGCGGCTTCGACGGCAGCGGTTTCGCCGGCGATAACCACCTGCCCTGGTGCGTTAAAATTGACTGCCTCGACTACACCGGACTCAACCTGCGCGCAGGCTTTGACCACGTCCTCGTCGGCCAGCCCGATGATGGCCGCCATCGAACCGGCGCCGGCGGCGACCGCCGATTGCATCAGTTGGCCGCGTTTTGCTACTAGTTTAACGGCGTCGACCAGTGCCAGGCTGCCGGCACAGACCAGGGCCGTATATTCGCCGAGGCTGTGCCCCGCCATCATCGTCGCCGGCGGCATGTCTTGCCGAGCCGTGGCGATGCGCCAGCTGGCGACACCGGCGCATAACATGGCCGGCTGCGTGGTCGCCGTTTGGTTTAATAGATGTTCCGGACCTTCGCTAACCACGGCCCAAAGATCGTAACCGAGGCTGTCCGAGGCTTGCCCGAAAATATCGACCACTGCTGCTTGATGATCCTCCCAGGCGGTCATCATGCCGACCGATTGAGAGCCCTGCCCTGGGAAAACGTAGGCGTAATTTGTCATGGTTTCAAAAGTTTTGGAAAACACCGGGAATATTATCACAGCGTTTCACGGGACGTTACTCGCTCTATTGCTATACCCGGCAAATAATGGATAATGTCGCGCTTTACACACTGGGTCGTAAAATGCCAAAAGGCGATCATATTGAGATGCGCGGGGTGGTCAAGGATACCCTGCCCAATACCATGTTTCGAGTCGAGCTGGAAAACGGACATGTGGTAACAGCGCACATCTCCGGGAAAATGCGCAAGCACTATATTCGAATACTGACCGGAGATACGGTAACGGTAGAGTTGACGCCCTATGATTTGTCCAAGGGCAGAATTACCTTTCGCGAACGTTAAACGCTTAGTTGACCGAGGCGCCCTCTTTCCGTTTGCGCGTCTTTATCACCTGACAGTGCAGACTGTCATTCTTGATATCAATCTTTACCCTGCCACCATTGGTGAGTTCACCGAATAGCAACTCGTCGGCGAGTACCTGCTTGATTTCGTCCTGAATTACCCGTGCCATCGGGCGCGCGCCCATCTTGGGGTCGTAACCTTTTTCAGCGAGCCAGCGACGCGCCGCATCGCTCACCGTCATGCCGACCTTCTTGGCTTCGAGCTGCGATTCGAGCTCGATCAGGAATTTGTCGACCACGTTCAATATCACGTTGGTGTCGAGCGCCTTGAACTGGATCGTGGCATCGAGACGATTTCTGAACTCGGGAGTGAAAACCTTTTTGATCGCCTCGCCGGCGTCCAGCGTATGGTCCTGCAGCGTGAATCCCATCGAAGCGCGACTCATTTGTTCGGCCCCGGCATTGGTGGTCATTACCAGAATGGTATTACGAAAATCCGCCTTGCGGCCATTGCTATCGGTCAGCGTACCGCTATCCATAACCTGCAGCAGTAAATTGAAAACGTCGGGATGCGCTTTTTCGATTTCGTCGAGCAATACTACCGAGTAAGGATGTTTGTTGAGTTCCTCGGTTAACAAACCGCCCTGATCGTAGCCGACATAACCCGGCGGTGCGCCGATCAACCTCGAGACGGTGTGTCGTTCCATATACTCGGACATGTCGAAACGAATCAGTTCGATGCCCATGATTTTGGCGATTTGACGACAGACCTCGGTTTTGCCGACGCCGGTAGGCCCGGAAAACAGGAACGATCCCACGGGTTTGGCATCGCGCCCCAGTCCGGAACGAGACATTTTAATGGCCGCGTCCAGTGCCTTGATGGCTTCGTCCTGGCCGAACACGACTCGTGACAGATTCTTGCCCAGATTTTTGAGCATATCCAGGTCGGAGGTGCTCACCGTATTGGACGGGATGCGCGCTATCTTGGCCACGATATTCTCGATATCGTGGATGCCGATGGTTTTTTTGCGCTGTTTCGGCGGTTGCAGACGACGTTGGGCTCCGGCCTCGTCGATGACGTCGATGGCCTTGTCCGGCAAATGACGGTCATTGATGTAACGCGACGCCAGTTCGGTGGCTTTACGCAGAGCCTGCAGCGTATATTTGACGTTGTGGTGTTCCTCGAAGCGCGATTTCAGACCCTTGAGGATGAGATAAGTTTCCTCGGTAGTCGGCTCGGGCACGTCTATTTTCTGGAAGCGGCGCGCCAACGCGCGATCTTTCTCGAAGATGCCGCGGAATTCGGTATAGGTGGTCGAACCGATGCATTTAATTTCGCCGCTGGCCAGGACCGGCTTGATCAGATTGGAGGCATCCATGACACCGCCGGAGGCTGAGCCGGCGCCGATTATGGTGTGAATTTCATCGATAAAGAGTATCGATCCGGGTTCGCGGGTGAGCTGTCCGATGACGGCTTTCAAGCGCTTTTCGAAATCGCCGCGATACTTGGTGCCGGCGACCAGGGCGCCGAGATCGAGCGCGTAAACCGTGCTCTCAAGCAACACTTCGGGTACCTCTTCCTCGACGATTTTGCGCGCCAGACCTTCCGCGATCGCGGTCTTGCCGACGCCGGCCTCGCCCACCAGCAACGGATTGTTCTTGCGGCGACGACACAGGGTCTGGATTATGCGTTCGATTTCGTGATCGCGCCCGATGAGCGGATCGATTTTGCCGGAATAGGCGAGCTCATTTAGATTGACGGCGAATTTTTCCAGTGGATTGGTGCTTTCCGGATCGTTCGGCAGAGCTTCGGGTTCATGCGTGAAGCTTTCTTCTTCGGTTTCATCGCTAACCCGGGTAATTCCATGCGACAGGTAGTTGGTGACGTCGAGGCGTTCGATATTATGCTTGTTGAGCAGGTAAACCGCATGCGAATCCTGTTCGGAGAAGATGGCGACCAGTACGTTGGCGCCGGATACCTCCCCGTTGCCCGAAGACTGTACGTGGAACAGCGCGCGTTGCAATACCCTTTGAAAACCGAGCGTGGGCTGGGTATCGCGGTCTTCGTCCGCCATCAGCAAGGGCGTGTTCTGATCGACGAATATCTCGAGTTCGGTTTTGAGCAGCTGTAAATCGGCGCCGCAGGCCTCGATTACCGCGGTTGCGGCGTCATTGTCGGTCAGCATTAGCAGCAAATGCTCAACAGTAATAAACTCATGACCCTTTTCATTGGCGTCATGGAAGGCTTTATTCAGCGATTGTTCCAGTTCTTTGTTCAGCATTTTCGGTTTACGACTTGTTGCTCATGAATATTAATATAGCCGATTTGACCCGAATGTGGTTTAAATGTTCAACCCGGATATTACCAGATTGGTCTGATTTGCAAACTCAGCTTTCTTCCATATCGCATAGCAGAGGGTGTTTGTTTTCGCGCGCGTAGCTGTTTACGGCGGTAACCTTGGTTTCGGCGATATCGCGCGTGTAGATCCCGCAAACGCCCTTGCCTGACTTGTGTACGTTCAGCATGATGCGGGTCGCATTTTCCCGGTTATGCCCAAATATGGCTTCCAGCACGTGTACCACGAACTCCATCGGCGTGTAGTCATCGTTCAGCAAGACGACCTTGTACAACGGCGGTTTCTTCAGCTTGGGCTTGGTTCGCTCCAGCAGCAGGGTGTCGTCGTCGTCGTTTTGCTGATCGGACATGATTATGGGGTTTTTCATTTACTAAAACTATAAGGTAATGTCGGGCTTGAAATAATTCAAGGCTTGGTTATCATTAATTTTATGCCAGAAAAGGGCGAAATAGGGACAAATACATCGTGTTTATATTCGGTTGTCATAGATTTTTCCAATCAAAGAGTGCCTTTATTTCGAATTTAGCGACAGCAACATGTAAGAGGATGAGTCATGCCCACGGGGACAGTCAAGTGGTTCAGTAATGTTAAGGGTTACGGATTTGTAAATACGGATGAAGATAAGGAACAGGATATATTCGCTCATTTTTCAGCGATTGAAATGGATGGTTACAAAAAGCTGACATCCGGACAGAAAATCGAGTTTGAAATCGATGAGGGTCCCAAGGAATTGCAGGCGCAGAATATCCGATCGATAAGCAGTTGATTCCGATTCTGCCTGAACTACCCGATTCTCAGATTTAAGAATTACTCTCTTTAATACTTAGTACTAGTTTTCGGCCGGCACAGCTCCCTGTGCCGGCTGTTTTTAGCCCCGCCTAAATATTCTGTTGTATAATGCCGCGATCAAGAATAATACGCGATCCGCAGGGGACAGCATGAGTTACCAGCACATCAAGATACCCGCCGAAGGCCGGGCGATTACCGCCAATGACGACTTGAGCCTGAATGTACCGGACAATCCGGTTATTCCCTATATCGAGGGTGACGGCATCGGCATCGATATTTCCCCGGTCATGATCAAGGTTGTCGACGCCGCCGTCGAAAAGGCTTATCAGGGCGGTAAAAAAATTGCCTGGATGGAGATTTTTGCCGGCGAAAAAGCCACTTCGATTTATGGTGAAGACGATTGGCTGCCGGACGAAACCCTGGCGGCGATGCAGGAATATATCGTTTCGATCAAGGGCCCGCTCACGACTCCCGTGGGGGGCGGTATCCGTTCTCTCAATGTATCGATTCGACAGCGCCTGGATTTATATGCCTGCGTCCGACCGGTGCGTTACTTTCACGGAATCGAAACGCCGCTGAAGCGACCCGAAGATACCGATATGACCATATTTCGCGAGAATACCGAGGACATATATGCCGGTATCGAATGGGAATCCGGTAGCGCCGAAGTGCAGAAAGTTATCCAGTTTTTAACTCAGGAAATGGATGTTACCAGCATCCGTTTCCCCGAGACTTCAGGAATTGGGGTCAAACCCGTTTCTTCCGAAGGCACGCGCCGGCTGGTGCGCAAGGCCCTGCAATACGCGATCGATAACGACAAGCCGTCTGTGGCCCTGGTGCACAAGGGTAACATCATGAAATTCACCGAAGGCGCGTTTCGCAACTGGGGCTACGAACTGGCCCGGGAATTATACGGCGCCGAAGAAATCGACGGCGGCCCCTGGTGCGAATTTACCAATCCGAAGACCGGCAACAAGATAACCGTAAAAGACGTTATTGCCGATAACTTCCTGCAGCAAATCGTGACTCGTCCGCGAGAATACGACGTCATCGCGACCCTGAACTTGAACGGTGATTACGTATCCGACGCCCTCGCGGCACAGGTGGGCGGTATCGGCATCGCGCCGGGAGCCAATATCGCGGATACCGTCGGCGTGTTCGAAGCGACTCACGGTACCGCGCCGAAGTATACCGGACAGGACAAGGTTAACCCGGGTTCGATTATCCTGTCCGCGGAAATGATGCTGCGCTACATGGGTTGGGCCGAGGCCGCCGATCTCGTGATCAAGGGCATGGAGGGCGCCATCGGCGCCAAGCAGGTGACTTACGATCTCGCGCGTAACGAACCGGACGCGACCGAACTCAGTAGCTCGGCTTTTGGCGAGGCCGTTATCGGCTACATGGGTTAGCCTGCATATTGCATGAAGGGAACGAAACTCAGGGGAAATCTGGCACAAAATCGCCCGGAGCGATTTTGGACGCGCGTAAGCGCGGCCCCGCAGGGGTGAGGCGCAAGGACGCGCTGTTTCGGCACACCGCGAACAAACAAGGTCGGACGATCGCCCGCCGGGCCATAGCCGTAGCTATGGCTCAAGGGGGATCGTTCGAGATTGACAGCCAGATTATTGATGTGCGCCGTCCATGGCGCACACCCCTTCGGGGTTGCTGCGCATCGCCAATCCGCATCCTGCGGATTGGTCCTGATTTCGTTCAGGTACAAACTGTAACCGACTATTTCCTTGAAAAATTGACTTGATACTTTGATATCTATGCTATTTCTCCAAAGTTTGTACCGCCTTCGTGCAATATGCAGGTTAGGGCAACTCGATACGATGCAGCCCGTTGTCGCGGATGATGCGGGCAGATATTTCCTCCACCGACATTTCTGAAGTATTGATGTACCGGATATTATGACGCTGGTACATCTCTTCCACCGCTTTCAATTCATAACGGCATTGCTTTGAAGACGAGTAGCGGCTATTCGGCCGCCGCTCCTGGCGGATTTTTACCAGTCGGTTCAAATCGGTGGTAAGACCGTAAAGCTGTGGTTTGAAAGCTCGGATCGGTTTCGGCAACTGTTCAAACTCCATGTCTTCTTCGGTAATCGGATAATTGGCCGCCTTGATACCGAACTGCAGCGCGAGATAAAGACAGCTCGGCGTTTTACCCGATCTCGAAACGCCGATCAATATGATATCGGCCTCGTTATAGTTTTGGGTCTTACCGCCGTCGTCGTGGACCATGGCATAGTCGATAGCGTCGATGCGCGAATCGTAAACCGACGGGTTGACGGTACGGTGGGATTGCCCGGGTTCATGGTGCTGGGCCGAGAGCACCTTTTCCAGGCGCGGCAGGATTTCGCCGAAGGGATCGATCATCAGCGCCCGGCTCTGACTGATGATTTGCATCAAGTCCGCGTCGCCCATGGTGCAAATTACGATCGGCATCTGGTTGTTACCATTGCCGCTGCCGCGGTTGATTTCATTGCTTACCTTGTGCGCTTTCTCAAGCGTGTCGATGAAGGGAATGGTGCGCGTCTGAAATTGGCAGTCCGGAAATTGCGCCAGCAGACTCAAACCGAGCGTTTCCGCGGTAATCGCGGTGCCATTCGATAGAAAATAAACCTGTTGCGCGGATGACTGCATACTAGCTCGTATATTGCACCAGTCGGTCGCGAGCCTCAATACAGCCGGCTGGAAAACGGGAACAGTTTATATTTTTCATAAATAAAGTTGGCAAAAGGATTGACGACCGGTTCGAGCCCAATTCCGAATGCTGTCATGCAGCTAGTCAAGGCAATATTCGGACTGACTGAATGATCCTTGAATGGGCCTCGGTTTCAAGCAGATATACTAGTATAATCGCGCCTCAATTGATAACTACGACTGTCGCACCGAGAGTATTTCTATGTCAGAAAATATAGTGCCGCTGGACCAGCTCGGCATGAACGATGTTCCGCGGGTCGGTGGCAAGAACGCATCGCTAGGGGAAATGATCAGTAATCTGGGTAGTCTCGGGGTCGAGGTGCCCGGTGGTTTCGCCACTACCGCCAGCGCCTTCGACCGGTTCCTGGAGCAAGCCGGAATCCGCCAGCGCATACATGAGCGGCTGGAGCGGCTCGATACCGACGACGTCAAGCAACTGGCCGCCGTGGGCGCGGAAATCCGCGGCTGGATCATCGACGCTCCCCTGCCCGCCGAGTTGCAGTCTGAAATTAGCGCGTCCTACCGCGCGATGGCGATAGACGGCAAGGACGCTACGGTGGCGGTGCGCTCTTCGGCCACTGCCGAAGACTTGCCCGATGCTTCTTTCGCCGGGCAGCAGGAAACTTATTTGAATATCAGCGGCATCGAACAGGTTATGCATGCCATCAAGCTGGTGTTTGCCTCGCTGTTCAACGACCGTGCGATATCCTACCGGGTACATCAGGGTTTCGCCCATGCCGATGTCTCGTTGTCGGCGGGAGTTCAGCGCATGGTGCGCAGCGACCTGGCCGCCAGCGGCGTGATGTTCAGCATCGACACCGAGTCGGGTTTCGAGGATGTCGTGTTCATTACCAGCAGTTACGGCCTCGGCGAAACCGTGGTGCAGGGAGCGGTCAACCCGGATGAATTCTACGTCTACAAAAACACCCTCGACAGCGCCGCGCGTTGTATTTTACACAAGAGCCGCGGCAGCAAGGCGATCAAGATGATCTATGCCGCGGGTGAATCGCCCGATAAAGCGATTCAGACGGTCGATGTCGACCCCGCCGAGCAGGCGCTCTTCTCTATCAACGACGACGATATTACCGCGCTCGCGAAAATGGCGGTAACGATCGAACAGCATTACGCTCGCCCGATGGATATCGAGTGGGCCAAGGATGGGGAAAACGGTAAGTTATATATCGTGCAGGCACGCCCCGAAACGGTGCAATCCCGCGCCGGTAAGGTAATCGAGCGTTACCAGTTAAAACAAACGGCGCCGGTGCTAGTTAGCGGTCGTGCGGTCGGTAATCGCATCGGTCAGGGGGTCGCCAGGGTAATCAACGATTTGTCGCAGATGGATCAGATCGAATCAGGCGACGTGCTGGTCACCGATATGACCGATCCTGACTGGGAGCCCATCATGAAACGGGCGTCGGCCATCGTCACTAACCGCGGCGGACGGACTTGTCACGCCGCTATCATTGCCCGCGAGTTGGGTATCCCGGCACTGGTCGGAACCGGCAGCTGCACCGAAGATATTGCCGGCGGCAGCGAAGTAACCGTGTCCTGCGCCGAGGGGGATACCGGTTATGCCTATAGCGGCTTGCTCGAGTTCGAATACCAACAGCACGCGCTTTCGCAAATGCCCGAGATTCCCGTCAAGATTTCCATGAATGTCGGCAATCCCGAGCGCGCCTTCAGTTTTTCTCGGCTGCCGCATGCCGGAATTGGTTTGGCGCGGCTTGAATTCATCATCAGTAACATGATCGGAATCCACCCGCGCGCCCTGCTGGAATTCGACGCGATGGAGGCGGAATTGCAGCAGGCGATTCAACGACGTATCGGCGGTTATGCCGGTCCGGTCGAATATTTCGTGGACAAGCTCAGCGAAGGTATCGCCACGCTGGCGGCGGCTTTCGCACCGGAACGGGTCATCCTGCGTATGTCCGATTTCAAATCCAATGAATACGCGCATTTGCTCGGCGGGGATGTGTTCGAGCCCCATGAAGAAAATCCCATGCTCGGCTATCGCGGCGCCTCGCGCTACATTAGCGAGGCTTTCAGGCCCAGTTTCGAGCTCGAGTGCGCGGCGATAAAGCGGGTGCGTAATGAAATGAATCTGAAGAACCTGGAAGTCATGATTCCATTCGTGCGCACCCTCGACGAAGCCAGAGCAGTGCAGGATTTGTTAGAGCAGAATCAATTGAAACGCGGCGTCGACGGCTTCCGTGTGATCATGATGTGCGAGATTCCGTCAAATGTCATACTGGCCGATCAATTCCTCGAGTACTTCGACGGCTTTTCCATCGGCTCCAATGACTTGACGCAACTGACGCTGGGCCTCGACCGAGATTCGGGACTGGTGGCGGACGCTTTCGACGAGCGCGATCCGGCCGTGATGAAATTATTGAAACAGGCGATCGATGCCTGCAAGGCGCAGAACAAGTATGTTGGCATCTGCGGTCAGGGCCCTTCGGACCACCCCGACCTCGCCGAATGGTTACTGGAACAGGGGATTAGCAGTATTTCGCTGAATCCGGATTCGGTGATCGATACCTGGCTGTATATGGCCGAGCACTGCAAGTCCGACTGATCGATGGCGCGGTTTACGGCTCTTTCGCAGAGTATATTTTGCGTCGATGCGCTCTACGTCAAGCCGGAGATCGCGTCGATATACCTGCTGCAGGAAGCAGATCAGGTGGCCATCATCGAAACCGGCACTTATCACTCGCTGGCGAACCTGCAGGCCACCCTGGCCGAACTGGGCATTGCCGATTCGCAGATCAAGTATGTCATTCCAACCCATGTGCACCTCGATCATGCCGGCGGCGCGTGCGCCATGATGCAACAGTTCGAACAGGCGAGCCTGGTTATCCATCCGCGCGGCCTGCGCCACATGGTCGATCCGCAAATGCTGGTTAAGGCAACCACCGCGGTTTACGGCCAGGAAGTATTCGATCGGCTCTACGGGCGGATCGAGCCTATTCCAGAGGAACGCATCATCGTTGCCCGGGACCTCGATCGCCTCAGTCTCAATTCACGCGAATTGTTATTCATCGACACCCCGGGCCATGCTTACCATCATTTTTGCATTTATGACGAAACCAGCAGCGGCGTTTTTACCGGGGATAGCTTCGGCATTTGCTACGACCCGATGAAGCATCTAGCCAGGTGCTTGCTACCGACTTGTCCGCCGACCCAGTTTAATCCGCCGGCCATGCACGCCTCGGTTAAGCGCATCATGGAATTTGCGCCGCGGCGCCTGTATCTGACTCACTACGGCGAGTTGGCGAATCCTGCGGCGCAGCTTTCCAGTTTCGAGCGCTGGATCGATCAGTATGTCGACCTCTGTAACGACATGAAACCTGCGGACGCGAATCAAGAACGGCTGTTGCAAAATGCCCTGATGCAAACGGTGCTGGAAGAACTGTCGGTAGGCAACGGCGGTAACGAGATAAAAGAAATATTGCAAAACGATATCAGGCTCAACGCACAGGGGCTGGCGCACTGGTGGCGGCAGACCGCAGATGTCTGAGACGGTATGGAAACCCCGGACTACGGTTGCCGCGCTATGCGAGCGTGGCGGCAAGTTCTTGCTGGTCAGGGAAAACGTTAACGGAGCAACCGTTTACAACCAGCCGGCGGGGCATCTGGACCCGGATGAAACCCTGCTAGAGGCGGTGGTGCGCGAAACCCTGGAAGAGACCCGCTACCGCTTCAAACCCACCGCCCTGCAGGGGATATACCGCTTCAAACCGGATCCCGCCGCCGACAAAACCTATATTCGGTTTCTGTTTCGCGGTGAGGTCGGCGAGCACCTCGAAGGGCCGCTAGACAGCGGCATCATTGCCGCCGAATGGCTCAGTTACGAACAGGTTATCGCCTGTCGCGCTCAACACCGCAGCCCGATGGTATTGCAGTGCATCGATGATTTTCTCAGCGGAGCGGGCTATCCTCTGGATGTAATCAGTCAGGAATTTGCTTGAATATGTTTATTGTTCGAATCTTATTACTGATCGTCTTCAGCGCTCCGCTTGCGGCCTCGCCCTACTTTATGCACTGTTATGACTTTGGCTGCAAGTCGACCCAGGAACTGCATTACAGTAACGCACAGTGGCGTCAGATCAGGGCGATTTTCGAAGCGCGGGAACTCGATGAGGCTCAGGAAAAACAGGCGATAAGACAAGCCGTGGCGCTGATGGAACGTATCAGCGGCGAATTATCGGGCACTCACCTCGACAAGGCCGGCAACTACCCGGGTTACGAACTGCCCCGGCAAATGGATTGCATCGATGAATCGACCAATACATTCCAGTATTTGGTGGCGCTGGAACAATTGAAACTGTTGAAATGGCACCGTGTCGATTTAAAACAGCATCGCATCGTCTGGTTCATCGATCACTGGACCGCGACCATCCGCGAGATTGACGGCAACGCTAGATTCGCCGTCGATTCCTGGTATCGGGACAATGGCGAAATGCCCTATTTGCAGCCGCTGGCCGACTGGCGGCGTAAACGTGATTTTCCGGCCGCTTACAATCCGGAATTAGCGTCCAACTAAGCATGAGTAGTGGCGAAAAAATTATAGTGGGTATGTCCGGCGGCGTAGACTCGTCGGTATCCGCGTACCTGCTGCAGCAGCAAGGCTTTCAGGTCGAAGGTCTGTTCATGAAGAATTGGGAAGAAGACGATACCGAAGAGTACTGCTCGGCCAGTGTCGATCTCGCGGATGCACAACAGGTATGCGACCGCCTCGGAATAGCGCTGCATACGGTCAATTTTTCGAGCGAATACTGGGACCATGTGTTCGAATACTTTTTACATGAGTACCGCATCGGACGAACCCCCAACCCCGATATTATTTGCAACCGTGAAATCAAGTTCAAGGCTTTCCTCGATCACGCACAAGTGCTCGGCGCACAACGTATCGCGACCGGGCACTATGTCCGTTCGCGCCGCCGCGGCGATCGATTCGAATTGCTGCGCGGCCTGGATCAAAACAAGGATCAATCCTATTTTCTTTACGCCTTGAATCAGCACCAGCTCGCGCATGCCCTGTTCCCGGTCGGGGAGCTCGATAAATCCGAAGTGCGCGACATCGCGGGCCAGCAGCAGTTTGCGGTGGCGGCCAAAAAAGACAGCACCGGCATCTGCTTTATCGGGGAGCGCAAATTCAGGGACTTCCTACAGCGTTTCATCCCGGCGAAACCGGGCGATATCGTCACCGTCGATGGCGATGTCATCGGGGAACACAGCGGCTTGATGTATTATACCATCGGTCAACGCCAGGGACTCGGTATCGGCGGCACCGAACAAGGTAGCGAGGAACCCTGGTATGTCATCGCCAAGGCGCTGGAGTCGAATCGGCTGGTGGTCGCGCAAGGCTTGGAGCATCCGCGCTTGTTTCACTCGCATTGCCGGATAACCGACTTGCACTGGATATCACAGGCCGTCGACCAGCCGGGATATGCCTGCAGCGCCAGGATACGTTACCGGCAGCGTGATTCCGCCTGCCACCTGTTAACCATCGAGGCTGACGCCGCGGTGGTTGAATTCGAGCAAGCACAGCGCGCGATCACGCCGGGACAGGCGCTGGTCTTATACCTCGGCGAACAATGCCTCGGTGGCGGTGTGATCGAATCCGCGTTCAATCCGTGAAGCGGCTCGCCGACCAGACGCTGGCCCTGGCCGGGATGTTTCAGGCCGCGGTACTTGTCGATCAACTCGCGCTAACCGGAACCTGTGACCGGCGAGCCTTCGACGGCAGCTACGACAGTCTGTTTACATTTGACGCCGCCAGCACCCAGGATGTATTCGGTCAGGTATGCTGCCTGCAAAACGGATTTACCGCGCTCAACGATTACCTTGGCGGCGCGACCCGGGGTTCCAGCCGCAACATCGCCTATTACGTATTATCGATGCTGAAGCTGGGGCTCATCGTCATGTCCGACTCCATACTGTCCGCAAAACTGTTTGACGAACTGCGGGATATCGAAAGCCGTAGCGGCGAGTTCGAGTTGTCGCGCAGTAGCATAGTCGCGCAGCTCGACGGTCTGTACCAGGACCGGATCAGCGAACTCAACCCGAGAATACTAGTCAGGGGTGAACAGAATCACCTGCTCAACGATGCGAATGCCGCCCGAATCCAGACGTTATTACTCGCAGGAATAAGATCTGCGGTGCTGTGGCGGCAGCTCGGCGGCAGTAAGTGGAAACTATTGCTGGCGCGCAAAAAATATGTCGCAACCGCGAGGGCGTTTTTAAATCGCTGTTAAACCTTATGCTGTCGCCGAATATGATCCAGTAGCCCGCGCGCGGCATCGTCGATCATGTCAAATACCAGTTCGAAACCGTTGTCGCCAAAATACGGATCAGGAATTTCCTGTTGCCCGAACTTGTCTGAATAGGACAGCAGCAGATCGGCCTGCGCGCGCGGATTGTCGGGCTTGAGCGCCAACATATCGGCGAGATTGGCCTTGTCCATCGCCAGCAGATAATCGAATTCGACGAAATCGCCGGACAGGAAACGGCGCGCGCGCAAGTTGCTCAAATCCACCCCTCGGCCCCGGGCGGTGGACTGAGAGCGCGGATCCGGCGGGTTGCCGACGTGCTAACTATGAGTGCCCGCCGAATCCACCCGGATCGCGGTTGCCAGCCCCTGGGTCTCGATCAGCGTTTGGAAAACGCCGTGTGCGGTGGGCGATCGACAGATATTGCCCATGCAGACGAATAGGATTTTTACTTGTTCCATTTTCTTGTTAGGTGTTTGAATTCAATAATATTTAGTCAATTTGACATTTTCGGCTGATTTCGGTCGTACCATATGAACTTTTATCCGAAATTGTACCCACATGACCGCAAAATAAGTTCAAGCTCTAAAGTGGGATAAGGACAAAACGATCGGCTTGGGTGACGGCCTATATCTAAGGATTCGCAAATCAAGCAAAACATACATTATCCGAAAAACAGTCCACAAGAAAGCACAAGTCATTACCTTGGGCAAGTCCCCTACTCTATACTTCAGGATAGCGAAACTCGAGGGAATGAAGTATTTGTTCGAGTTCATCGAGCGCGGATTTAGCCGCTTCCTAGTTCAGGGCATAATACACTCGCTTCAAGTCGGCCATGAACGCCTTACGGTGCTTCAAAACGACCTAACGCAGCGAGTTACGGATATGGTGAACGACGCAGAGCTACACTTCTGTTTTAGGATAGATCGCCTGGATCGCATTGGGCAAGCCTGTCAGTCCATCGACCGAGGTGATCAGGACATCTTGCACCTGGCGATTCTGCAGATCGCTCAACACACCCAGTTAGAAGTCGTTACCCTCGCTCTCGGCGAGATATAGGCCCAGTACTTCCCTACGGTCGACCTGGTTTAAACCGAGCACGGTATACACCGCAGGCCTTTGGCAGTGGCCCTGGGCCCTGACTTTTTAGTGAATCGCATCCAACCACACAAACGGATAATGCGAGTCCAGCGGTCGCTGTTGTCAGGCCTTGACGGTATCGATGATTTTATTGGTAATCGCGCTGATCGCGGCCGTGGATAACGAAACTCCGTACATCCACTCGGCATGCTCGCGGATATACGAGTAACTCAGATCACGGCCACACATTGAAAGAATCTTCGACTCGATTGAATCGCCCCGGGTTTGTCGGAGGCTCAATTTCTTGAGAGGATTGGGTAATGAAGACAAACAAAAGATATTCCCCGGAAGTCCGGGAACGGGCGGTTCGTATGGTTTTCGAGCATCAACATGAGCA
>Ga0209339_1000104_pt1 | contig 36099 bp, 26 predicted proteins | sample OlaalgELextract3_FD_187376 | JGI IMG/M metagenome (GOLD analysis project Ga0209339, IMG submission 187376) | Olavius algarvensis symbiont microbial communities from Tuscany, Italy - Type A ELBA extract 3 (SPAdes) (version 2) | ecosystem: Host-associated > Annelida > Digestive system >... | reverse complement strand
TAACCTGAAGCACAGCAGATTGCTGCTTTAACCAATTTTTCAAAGAACATTGACCAAATTTAAAATGTTGGACCTACAATTTTGTAATTTATTCTGATCAATTTTAAGTTTATGCGCAGGCTCTATAGTCGCAATTGTCAAATACGAAAAGCCGCTGGATTCGGTCAGAAAAGCGGTCGATCTTTCCCGGGGTCTTGATCACCTGCCGGCCAATGCCAAAGTACTGATCAAACCCAACATCGTTTTTTGGACCAAAGCCACCAACTTTCCCAAGTATGGGGTGATAACCACTTCCCGGGTAGTGGAAGACATGGTTGTTTTACTCAAAGAGCGGGGAATCGATGACATCAGTATCGCTGTGTACATATTGTTCAGGAATGACAAATACTGACCTGGCAGCGAAAGCTAAAGCCTGGCAAGGAGAGCCCTGGAATGAGGTGGAGATCCTGAGCGGCAAGGTCATGAAAGCCTCTGCCGGCAAAAAGAAAACCATTTTGTTCGGCAAATGCATGTATCAGGCCAACAAAGACAATTCGGAAATTCAGGAAATGATCGCCATCAAAGGCTGCCCGCCCAAACCGGAAAAAGTCCGTGAAGCGTTGCAAAAGGCAGGAATCGATGTGGATGCGTCTATTTTTGAAAATATAGATTTGCTACCGGGCAAGTTTTTAAAGCGCTATGCCGGCAAGCCGAAATTTGATGAGTCGTTTTTTAAAATCAACTGAATTGAAAAAACTAGGGATCGATATACGAAATGCACGCCTTCGTCGTCGTATTTCTACCGCGATTATGGCGGAAAGAGCATCAATCACACGCACAACGCTCGGAAAGGTCGAACAGGGACACCCTGGCGTTTCCCTTGGAATTCTTGCAACAATTCTATTTATACTAGGTATGAATGATCGCTTGTCGGACCTGGTAGATTCATCCCATGACCCGGTTGGATTGGAACTGGAGGAAGAAAGGCTTCCAAAGCGTATTCGCCAATCTAAAAGTTTTAAAGGCTAATCATTGAATAAAAAGATTTTCGTTTATATTGAACTTGAAGGAGTGCTCTATCTTGTGGGTCATCTTAGGGTACGAACGATTCAAAGGCGGCAGAGTGCGACCTTTAAATACGCTGATGAATGGCTACAAAATCCAGTCAGCTTCTCTTTAGAACCTGCTCTAATGTTAGGTCCTGGCCCATATCACACAGCACCTGATAAATCTCTTTTTGGATCTATCGGTGATTCAGCTCCGGACCGCTGGGGAAGAGTTTTAATACGCAGGGCTGAAGTGCGACGATGCAAAGTAGCAGACCAAAAACCTCGCACGCTATTGGAACTTGACTATCTGCTGCGTGTAAATGATGAGGCACGTCTGGGTGCTCTGTGGTTTTCGAAGGAAGAAGGAGGGCCGTTTTTAGCCAAAAGGAGCCGGTCAAGCATTCCGCCATTGATTGAACTATCCAAATTGCTTTCCGCAAGTGATAAAGTTCTTGGTGGCAATGAAACCGACGAAGAACTGAAATTACTATTAGAACCGGGTTCATCATTGGGAGGCGCCCGCCCAAAGGCATCGGTCCGTGATCGGAATGGTCAACTTTGCATCGCAAAATTTCCAAGCAAAACAGACGAAGGAAAAGCAGTTTTGTGGGAGGCCCTGGCGCTAAGATTGGCCGAGCGTTCAAAAATTATTGTACCTCAGTGGAGAATTGAATATGTCGGCGAAAAGGAAGTCCTTTTATTAAACCGATTTGATAGAGTCGGCAAATTTCGCATTCCATTCATTTCAGCTATGAGCATGCTGGGCGCAAAAGACAATGAATTTCGGTGCTATTTGGAGTTGTGTGATATACTTCGCCGCTGGGGTGCATCTCCTAAAGTAGATATGCATAATTCATGGCGGCGAAATGTATATAACATCATGATTTCAAACACTGATGATCACCTGCGGAATCATGGTTTTCTGTACAAAGGACAGGATGGCTGGCTCCTATCACCAGCTTATGATCTTAACCCGGTTCCAATCCAGGTAAAGCAGCGAATACTTTCAACCGAAATCGATATGGGTGATGCCACGGCATCTTTAGCGGTGGCGCTGAATGTTGCCGAATACTTTGGAATAACAAAAGAAGATGCAAAACTCATCATATCTGAAGTTGCCGAAGCAGTTAAAAAATGGTCTAGCGAAGCATCCCGGTTAGGTCTCTCAAAAGCAGAAATCAATCGAATGGAATCGGCTTTTGAACATGAAGATCTTGAATATGCACTCAGCCTGTGAGTTTTATTTAAAAGGAGAAAATCCATGAGCCAAACCACCGGAAAACAATACATGATGTCGGCCTTGAGGCGGAAACCTTTGGATCGAGTTCCGACTACCGTGCTGATCGGGCCATACTGTTCCCGTCTGACAAAATACAGCGTCAGGGAGATATTGACCGATGCCCGCAAGAGCGCCGAAGCGCACCTGGCGTTTCACGATCGATTTCAGCCGGACAGCCTGATCGTCTACAACGATATCTACCTCGAAGCAGAAGCGGTCGGTTGTGAAATGGAATTCCCCGAGGACCGCATTTCTCATCCGAAGCGTGCCATGCTCGAAGACAAAGCCTATCTGGTGCAGCTGAAAGTGCCAAATCCCCAAAACGACGGGCGCATCCCGTATTTTCTTGAAGTTTGCCAGCGGGTAGCGGCTCAGGTGCGCGAGACAACCGCAGTGGGTTTGGGTCATTCGGGCCCCTGGAATATCGCCATGCATCTCAGGGGGGCCGAGGCCCTGCTGATGGACACGATCGAGGATCCCGAATTTGTTCATGAGCTGATGAAATTTGCCACTGAAGTCGTGCGCACGATGGGCGATGCCCTGATCGATGCCGGATTTTCACCCTCCCTGGGCGAGGCGGCCGCGTCCTGCAGCCTGATTTCACCTTTCATATACCGGGAATTTATCAAGCCGTATCACAAGGATCTTTGCAGTTACTTTCGATCCAAGAAACGCTTTATGTCACTTCACATCTGCGGCAAAATTGATCCGATCATGGAAGACATTCTCGAAACCGGAGTTTTTCTTTTCAGCCTCGATGCCGGATCATCCCTGCAGAAATTGACTCAGACGGCGGGCAACAAACTGGTCATCATGGGCAATGTACCCACCACCCATTTCAGCAGCGGGAGCCGCGAGGAAATGGAAGCCTCCATCCGCCAGTGCATTGAAACGGCCGCCGGCGACGGCGGCTTTATCCTCGCATCCGGCTGCGAAATCCCGCTCAATTCAACCGAAGATCGAATCGACCACTTTTTCGAATACAGCCGGCAGTACGGCCGGAAGTTCTTGGAAAGTCTAAATTCCAAATCTCAAGCATCAAAAAACAAATAAATCCCAAATCCCAATGATCAATGACCGAAACCGGCCAAACTCAAAAAGTTCAATTGGTTTATGTTTTTGTGTTTATCAGGGCGTATTACATAACCCTGTATAGGATATTTTTCGCCACTGATTGTAGACTGAAGTGATGACCAATACAGGCCATGCCTAGTTCGGAATTTTGAATTTTGGTCATTGGGAATTGTTTGAGATTTGTATTTTGCAATTTGTGATTTTGATCAGCACCGACCCATAGAACAGAATCAAACATTTCAAAAAATGCTTTTTTAATTTCCTATGCCCCTTGATTCCGCTCCAAAACCATACCGCTGGATAATGCTGGCCCTGCTGTGGCTGCTTTACCTTTGCTTCGGCATCGTCGCCCGCTCGATTTTTCCCCTGGTAACACCCATTCTGGCAGACCTCGAGCTCTCCTACTCCCAGATGGGCCTTATCCTGGGGTCATGGCAGCTGACCTACATCTTTGCCGCGCTAGTGGCGGGAACCATCCTGGACAAGTGGGGCATTCGCAAATCAATTGTTGCGGGGGCGCTCATTATCGGCCTCTCGGCATCCCTGCGCTTTTTTTCCAGTGGTTTTCAATCGATGCTGATAGCTGGCGCGCTGTTCGGTCTTGGCGGCCCGATGATATCCATCGGCGGACCCAAGACAATCTCCGCCTGGTTTAGCGGACGCAGTCGCGGCACCGCCATGGGGATCTACACCACCGGCAACTGGGTGGGCGGTCTGACGGCTCTGGCCTTGACCAACAGCCTCGTTATGCCCCTGGTCAGCCAAAATTGGCGGCTGGCATTTGTCGTTTATGGCGGGGTGACGTTTTCTATCGCCCTGCTATGGTTGCTGTTGGCCAGGGGCGACGGGGACGGCGAAACATCGTCCGTCCCCGGTGTCATCGATGTTTTCGTCAAGCTTATAAAAATAAAAAATGTCAGGATATTGCTGGTCATGGGATTGCTGGCGTTTGCCATCGGCCACGGATTTTCGAGCTGGCTGCCGAAAATTTTGGAGGAAAGCGGAATGTCGGCTGCTAGTGCAGGCTGGGCGGCGGCCATAACGATCGCAGCCGGCATTCCGTCCATACTGATTTTGCCGACACTTGTTCCGCCCAGGTTCAGGGGACGCACCATCGCTGTATTCGCCATTATGACGACGGTCAACCTGGTTCTGGTGATGAAAGTAACTGGAATCGCCCTCTATGTAAGTCTTGCTACGCTTGGCTTTGTCAGCGCACCGTTCATGGCGCTGCTGCTGCTCATTTTGATGGACAGTCCGGGGGTGGAGACCCGGTACATGGGATCGGCCGGCGGCATGTTTTTCTGTGTGGCGGAAATCGGGGGTTTCACGGGACCGCTCATCATGGGCATTCTAGTGGATGCAACCGGATCCTTTATGGCGGGCGCAGTTTTTCTGGCCGGATTGTGCGCGGCCATGGCCGGACTGACAGTATTTTTAACCCGACCAATGGTATCGAATTAATGTTTTACCAGAGAGCATTCACATGTTGGTAGCTAAGAATTTTTCGATCCTTGGTTAGAAGTGTCAAATTATGAATCCTCGCCGTGGCCACAATGATTTGGTCAGCCGGGTCTTTATGAAATTCGCCTGGCAGGTGGCACGATTCCAGTGCTATTTCTGGAGATATTTCGATTACGTTCAGACCGCTGCTCTTGATCGCACTTTCCAGCCAAAGTTTAGGATCAATTCTCACATTAATGCGACCTTTCGCCACCATCATTGCGAATTCCCAGACAGAGATCGAGGCAATTGCACGCTGATTAGTTGTACGTTTTCTTATCAGTTCTTTGACGTTATCGGACAGCATTTTGGTTGCACTATGCGACCAAATCCAAGTGTGCGTATCCAGCAAGATCATATTTTTAATCAAGTTCCCAGGCGTCGGCATCAATAACCGGTTCGGTTAAATCACCCATTGTTTCAACGAGGCCCTCCATTGCACCAAGAAGCGGATCTTTCTCCTTTGGCTGTCCGATGTGCACCAGCTTTGCTATCGGCTCGCCTCGTTTGGTAATAATTACTTCCCTTTGCGTAAGCTTGACTTGATCGAGGATTTTGAAGCAGTTCGCCCGAAACTCTGCGGCGTTGATTTCCATATCTTTATCACCTCTCTCTTGTACGTATAAACGTGTACACTTTTAAAGTCAAGTGTTTTCACCTGATACAATTCCGCACCTGGATCAATTTGGCCGCTATCCACCCAGCAACTGCTTTCTGCTGGCAATTAAAGGATAAAACTGCGCCAAAATGAGAATTTGGGGACAAAAATAATGAAATCAAGTGGATAATTTAAAGGCAATAATTTCTCCACGGAGGTTCATAAACGCATAGAATTTATAATGCACCGCAAATAGCACTGGGGTTAAAGAAATTACCGTAACCTTTTAGACCACTTTTGCATTCCCCATAGCAGTGATATCAAAGCCAGCCCGGTGAGACCGGCTGATAGCACGCATGTCGCAACGATGCCGCCGGCCAACCAGACCGATCCCCCGCTCAGAGCGCCGACAATTCTTCCCAGGCCGGCAGCGGCAAAAAAACCGGCGATGATGGTCGCCCGCATATCCGGCCGCAATTCCGTGCAAAAGGCCACACTGGAAATGATGGTAAACTCGAATACCAAAAAATGCACAAATAGGCCGGCCAACGCCAGATAAAATGACAGGCTGATATACGGCAGCAGCATATAGGTCACGATGCCGACCACGACCCCTAAAGTGACCGCCCGTTTCAAGCCGATTCGATCGGAAATGGTTGCCACCATGATCTCACCGATCAGTTCGGCAATGCCGATGACACCGGTTCCCAAGCCGAGTGCGACGATGCCAACGTCAAAAGCATTTTCAAGCCAGGCCCCGTATACCACGAAGAGGTTGTCGATCGCGGCGCTGAAAAAAAAGACATATGCCATAGCACCCAGGGCGGGTTTGTCTTTGACAAGGATTTGCAGCATTTTATTGTAAGACGGCGCCGGGCCCGCCGGGGTCTTGACTTCTCGAATCCCGGGAAAGAAGAATGCCACCGCCAGGGCTCCCAGGATACCGATGATTCCCATGGCAAAAAATGGCGCCCGCCAGCTCACATGGTCTATGAGAAGGGCAATCAAGGGTATGCCTAGCAGCGTACTGCCGGCCCAACTGATTTCCAGAAAACCGATGGCCGTTCCCCGACGGTGGTAGGGCACCCTCTCGCTGACATAGGCTTGTACTGCCGGATCGAAAATGATTTTTCCCATGCCTGCCAAGAACAGGGCGACAATCATAACCACATAATACGGCATAAACCCGCCGGCCAGCATGCCGATACCCAGCAGTGCCATCCCAATGATCATCATTTTGCGATACCCGATTCGATCGCTGATGGGGCCGACGATAAAACCCAGCAGGGAGGTCGCCCAGTTTACGGCAATTAAGGAGGTTATGGCCGTCAGCGGCACCCCCAATCCGCGGCTCAGGGCCGGGGCAAACGGGTAGGCAAAACGCCGGGCGGTGCTCAGCACCAGGCGGCAAACCACCACGACGCCGATTTTCAGGATTAGTTGAGATCGGGGCTGGGTTTGAATATTTTGCTTTGCCGGATCAGGCATGCCGGGGCTCCGTCATTTCATGAGAGTGTTTAATGTTTGGTGTTTAGTATTTGGTGTTTAGTGTTTAGTGGATTCAGTCCTACTATTGCTAAATAGCGCTAAGTCAGAATCCGCTTGGCGTTAGAAAGTCTCAAATTGTTTCAAAATGCAAACTTTGTGTCAAGTCAACTGTGTTGTTATTCGAATACAACATCAAATCGGAAAGATTACATCAAGGGAAGATATTCGTGAATTGATCGAGGGGAATTACCGCATCGTCTATCAGGTTTTTACTGATCGGCTGGTGGTGCTAACCGTGTTCGAAGGGCATCAACTCTTCCCAGAGGAAAAAGTGATAGATTCTTCGTAAAACGCAATTTCTTACTTCGCGGGACTGTTGATTCCATGATCAACGGTTGAAATTTCTATTTATATTCCAAATAAAGCAAGGCCGACCACGGCCTTGCTTTATTTAATGCAAATATTTGAGTAAAATCAATATTTGATTCTACATAAACATTAGTCTTCGATAGCTTGGTAAATCATTGTTTTGATTATATGACGATATGTCACCCGATGGGCGGGCGCCGACACCATAAAGACTGCTATCAGATCTTCCTTCGGATCTATCCAGAAACAGGTACCGGCGTAACCGCCTTTGTAATATTCACCCACGTTACCCAGGAAAGGAGCTCCGGGGACAACCCGGACGTAGAAACCGAATCCATTGCCGTAGCCGACCCCGGGAGTGTATCCACGATCACTTCGATTGCCCAACGGGCCCAAATGGTCGGATGACATGTAGGCCACCGTCTCTGGTCCCAAAAGCCGGGTCCCATTGCTTTTTCCACCGTTAAGGAGCATCTGGGCAAAGTTCGCAAAATCCATGGCGGTGGATACCGCCCCGCCGCCACCGGAAAAATTAATGGTTGGCTATTTGGAAACTTTTCAGGAATATATTGATATCATTCCGGAAGCCTGATATTGGTAAGGTAACGCATTGGATCAAGCGATCGCTTCACAACCACCTGGCAATAGACATCAATCAGGTCACATCGCCAAAATAAAATTCCGACAGGAGATCTATCGATGCCCATGATGACCGCCGCTCAATATGAAGAAAGCCTCCGACGTTTGAATCTGGAGGTGTACATGTTTGGTAAAAAATTGGATAATGTCGTGGACGATCCCATCATCCGACCTTCAATGCAGGCGGTGGCCAAAACCTACGACATGGCCCAACGCCCCGAGCATGAAGACTTGATGACCGCCACCTCGCATATCAGCGGCAAGAAAATCAACCGCTTCACCCACATCCATCAAAGCGTCGACGACCTGGTCAAAAAAAGCAAAATGGGCCGTCTGCTGGGACGGGAAACCGGGTGCTGCTTCCAGCGCTGCGTGGGCATGGACGCCTTGAACGCCCTGTCAATCGTCACTTATAACATGGACCAGAAACTGGGCACCGAATACAATCAGCGGTTTTTGAAGTACCTGGCCTATGTCCAGGAAAACGATTTCACCTGTGACGGCGCCATGACCGACCCCAAGGGAGACCGCAGCCTGCCGCCTCACAAGCAGCCGGACCCGGACCACTACCTGCATATCGTCGAAGAAAGAGACGACGGCATTGTCGTGCGCGGCGCCAAAGCCCATCAGACCGGAGCCGTCAACTCCCATGAAATCATCGTCATGCCCACCATCGCCATGCGGGAAGCGGATCAGGATTATGCCGTATCGTTTGCCCTGCCGGCCGATGCGGACGGCATCATCTATATTATGGGGCGCCAATCCTGCGACACCCGCAAACTCGAAGAAGGTATGCTGGATCGCGGGAACATCTATTTTGGCGGTCATGAAGCCCTGGTGGTTTTCGACGATGTCTTTGTCCCCTGGGAGCGGGTGTTCATGTTCAGGGAATTCGAATTTGTCGGACAGCTGGTGGAAAAATTTGCCGCCTATCACCGGCAAAGCTATGCCTGCAAAGTCGGCGTGGGCGATGTGCTGATCGGCGCCTCCCAGACCGCTGCCGAATATAACAACGTGGCCGGGGCCTCACATGTCAAGGACAAGATCATCGAGATGAATCACTTAAACGAAACCTTGTATTGCGGCTGCCTTGCCTGTGCCTCGGAGGGTTTCAAGGAAGACTGCGGGACCTATTCCGTCAATCCGCTGCTGGCCAACATCCACAAGCAGAACGTGACCCGTTTTCCCTATGATATCTCCCGCATCGCCCAGGATACCGCCGGCGGATTGATGGTCACCCTGCCCTCCGAGCAGGATTTGAAATCACCGGAAACAGGCAAATGGCTCGAAAAATATTATACGGCCAGCTGCGACGTGCCGGCCATCAACCGCATGCGGGTTTTAAGATTGATCGAAAACATGACCCTGGGCACCGCCGCGGTCGGCTACCTGACCGAATCCATGCACGGCGCCGGTTCACCCCAGGCCCAACGGATTATGATTGCTCGCCTGGTCAATATGGCGGAGAAGAAACGGGCGGCAAAAAAATTGTCGGGGATCGACGAGGAGTAGTTAGATTAAGGTGATTGACATTTTCGACAGCACATTGCGACCAAATTTCGATAGGATGCTGAAAGTCAATTGATTTTTGAATTTTGGAATGCGGATTTTGGATTTAAGGTATTCTATCTGTGTTTAAAATTGATAGACGAGCCTGTTTCACCGAGTCGGCTACGCCGGCCAAAAGCGATACCATCAATCCGAAATCTAAAACCCAAACTATTCTCAATGTGGATTAATTAATGCTCAAGGTTGGAATAAAATACTGCGGCGGGTGCAATCCCGGATATGACCGGGTGGCGCTGTCAGACTATATTAAGAAGAGCCTCCACGGCCGGTTTGACTTCGTGTCCCCGCACGACAAAGCTATTGACCTGGTCCTTGCAATTGAAGGCTGCAAAACTTGTTGTGCTGATTTAAGCGCTTTTGAAGGCAAGCCTATTCATTTTATCTCACAAATCGAAGATGCCGGTAAGTTCCTGCAAAAAATTTTAGACCAGCGCTGAAAAGTTTTGCTTTAAATGACTTCAATCTATTGCCACCCCAAATCGGCTGCGCATCTGATTCTATATTCCTGTCATCAGTGATTTAAAAAAAATCGATTTGAATTCCTTTCAAACTAATAACTAATAACATATAACGAATAACTCACAATTGGGTTTCGGCTTCACGCCAAAGGCGGCGGCGGGGGCGGCAGTTCGCCTCGTTCGAGCGCTTCGCGGGCGGCTTTGACGGGTATGCCGGCCTCGCACGGTACACCGACCTGGCACAATCCGCAGCCATAGCCCTGGAATTTGTAAGTCTCTTTGACATATTCCCGCGAACGGACCAGATGCTGCCGGCATTTCTCCTTGTCGTGGCCGGTCTCGGTAATGGCCCGCACGGGGCAGCGGTCGATGCATTTGCCGCAGGTTCCGTTGTCGAAAAAAAGACAATAGGCCCGATGGTCGGCATAAGGCCGGGGGGTCGGCTCAATGGACAGCCTGGCAACCACCGATCCCACCCGCATGGCCTTTCCGCGGGCCGTGATCAACCCGTCGCACAGGCCAAAGGTACCCAACCCGGCTGCATGGGCCGCATGGCGTTCAGACCAGGAAGAGGCATAGGAAAACCGCTGGGAATTGACGATGGTCCAGTTGGATACCAGCATGGGCGCCACGGCCGGGTGGCCAGCCTCCTGCAGGCTTTGGGCCACATGTTGGCGCAAGGCGACGTTAAAAGCTTCGCCGTAAATCCGGATCCGGGCCCATTCTTCGGCCGGAAACTTTTTCACCTTGCGATTGGCCTTGCGCACCGCCTCGCGCTGGGGCAGAACCCATGAGATAACAGTCAGGTCTTCGGGGCCGGCGGAGGTTTGCGGGCAGTGTTGATTGAAGACTTCCCACGGAGTCCAGTGAAAAGCTCCGACATATTCTTTATACTGCTGCCAGATTTGGTCAGACCCGGCGGAGAATCCGACTACAGCATCGTCCCAGGCAGGATCGTCGGTTTCGTTTTTCATGGTGTTGCCGGGTGATTTTGAAATGAAATCCTGAATCAATCCTTTGATCCACTCTCCGGATATATCAACGTGCTTTGCCATAAAATCTCCATTTCGTATTGGGTTACCATTTGGCGGAAAAAGGACATGAGTTTTCTCTGATAAACACAATTAGCCAAAGCCGGAAATTACAAATTACAAACATCAAATAACAAATAAATTCCAAAAAACAATATCGAAATCTCAAATAAGGCCTTAACCATTTGATTGGAATTCTGTCAAAGCAGATCAATCGCGGTCAAAAACCGCTCCCACATTCTCACCATCCCAATTTTTGTCATCCGTACTCTGTCTTCTACCCTATCCCATGCCCTCTATATTCTGTTCTCTATCATCTGTTCTCTGTCATCTACCTTCTGCCCTCTGTGTGCCGCGGCGTCTTGTGGGGTCGAAGCCCGACCTGTTGGGTCGTAGCTGAAAGCGAAGCCTAAAGGGCGAAGCCCCAAGCTCGCAGAGCGAAGACGAATCCTCCGACTTCTGTCATCTGATTTCTGTCTTCTGTCATCTGACTTCTGTTCTCTGTCTTCTGATTTCTGTCCTCTGTCATCTGAACCTTTGAACCACTGAACCTTTGAACCCTGAACCTCTGAACCTTTGAACCCCTGAACCTTTGAACCCCTGAACCTTGAACGCTGAACCTCTGAACCTTCTAAATGAGCATCTCAATCAAATGCGGGCCCGGTTCTTCCAATGCTTTTTTAAGTTCCTTCGCCAGGTCTTCACAGCGATCGACGGATACAGCCGGAACTCCCATGCCCTTGCTCAACTGCACCCAGTCGATAGCCGGATTCCCCAAATCCGTCAAGGCCTGGGCGTGGGGACCGGGAGTCGTAACGTCGGCCCGGGAAAATTCAATCTTAAGTATATTGTAGCTGCGGTTGGCACAAATAAGAGTTGTGACATTGAGTGATTCGCGGGCCTGCATCCACAGCGCCTGCAAGGTGTACATGGCGCTGCCGTCAGCCTGGAAATTGATCACCGGCCGCTCGGGACAGGCAATGGCAGCGCCGACCGCACACGGCATGCCATAGCCAATCGCGCCGCCGGGCAGGGCCATCATGGTATGCGGCGGCGCACTCACAGCCAGCGGCAGGTAGGCAGCACCGGATGTGATCGACTCGTTGACGATGATTGCATCCTCGGGCTGCAGGGCCGCCAGGATGATGCCCGCATGATTGGCCGTTAACTTCCCGCTGGGTATTTCGGGCCGGTCGATATCAGCAACATCGCGGCCGGGCCCAGCCGGCGCATCCAGGGCGTCCGCCAGATCCGCCAGGGCTTGGTGCAGGCTTTTACTATCCGCTTTTATCTGAATGATATGCTGGGTATCGTTGAGCAACCGGCTGGGATAGCCCTGCCAGCCGAAAAAGGTTACCGGCTCATCGGTGCCTGCCAACACGACCGTCTCGTAGCTGGACAACACCTCGAGGGCTTGCCGGGGAAAATAAGGAATGACTTCAGTCGGGGGAATTCCCAGCCCCCGTTCGATGCGGGCCGGGGCGCGTTCCGATAAAAGATCACAGCCTGTGGCGGCCTTTATTCGGGCGGCGGCCAGCAGGCCTTTTTTGCGCAAGGCCCATCCGCCAAGTATCAAGGCCGATTTTGGTCGAGTTTGCAGCGCCTTAGCCGCACGGTCGATGGATTCGGCGTCTATCGTCGCTCCGGAAATGATCGGTTGCCGGATGCCGGGATCATTGCATTCAGACCACTGGATATCACTGGGCACGATCAAAGTTGCGATCTGTCCCGTCGATGCAGCAGCGATGGCGTCGGCGGTATCCTGGGATATTGTGTCGCTGGATGAGCAGGTGCGCAGCCATCCGGAAACGGGTTTGGCCAGCGCTTCGATATCCATAGTCAGCGGGGCATTGACCGCCCGGTGCCAGGTGGCGTGTTCGCCGATCACATTGACGATCGGCGTCCCGCCCTTGGCGGCATTGTGCAAATTGGCGATACCGTTGCCCAGCCCGGGTCCCAGATGAAGCAGTGTCATGGCCGCCTTGTCCGCCATGCGACCGTAACCGTCGGCAGCCCCGGTGCAGCAGCCTTCGAACAGCCCCAGATAGGGCTGTATGCCCTCCTTGGAATCAAAGGCGCACACCAGCGGCATTTCAGTCGTACCGGGATTGGTAAAGCAGACCTCGATGCCGGCGGTGATTGCGGTTTTAATCAGTATTTCTGCGCCATTCATAAAAGGTCCTTTCTGCTAATACTTAACTTCTGTAGGATTACGATACTATATTAATCCATTGACTTCTGTGTATTAAATGGGAGTTGTGCGGACCTAAAATTCCAAATAACAAAACACAAATCACAAACAAATTACAATGACCAAAATTCTAAATTCCAAACCGGTTTTGGTCATTGAATATTGTGATTTGGAATTTATTTGTTATTTGTGCTTTGTTATTTGAGGTTTTCAATTCTCCTTTACTTCAACACTCCCGAATCAATCAACCAAAATTATGGAAGCATCCACCGCCACCGGTATCCCCTCACTCACGATCAGGGGATTGATATCGATCTCTTTTATCCGCTCAAAAGATGCTCCCAGGTCACCGAGCCGCACCAGGATGTCCGCCAGTTTTTCCCGGTTCAAAGGCGCAGATCCGCGAAACCCGTTCAGCAGCTTTTGGGTTTTCAGGCGATCGATCAGGGCCAGGGCTTCGGACTTGTTCAGGGGTGCTGCGGCAAAAACACTGTCGGCCATCACTTCCGCCAAAATACCCCCGAATCCGCACATGACGCAGGGGCCGAATTGAGGATCCCGGATCAAACCGGCAATGAGTTCCGGTTCGCCCAAAACCTGTTTTTGAATTAGGATGGTTCCAACCTCGGCCATATTATTCTGAAATTCATTGAAAGTCTGCCCGACTTCTTCAGCGGTGGCTATTCCGGTGCGCACCAGGCCCAACTCAGTTTTGTGTATTTCTCCGGGCAATAGGCCTTTAACGACAACAGGAAAGCCGATTTCGCCGGCAGTCTGACATGCTTCGCTGGCTGAAGCTACCAATTTCTCGCTAACGACGGGTATCTCGCACAGAGACAGTATTTGCTTGGCTTGGAATTCATCGAGGATTCCGCCGTCATTGGCCGCCAGACTGTTCAACCGGTCCCCGATGGATACCGATTCCGTCAATTGCATCCTTTTATGGCCGCAGTCCGGCGGTCTTTCCCTGGTAAGCACTGCGGCCATGCATTCAACGGTCCGATACAATTCACTAAATATGGGCAGCCCCAATTCTCTGGCGTTCATTTGAAAGCGATGGGCCTCGTTGCGGTTTCCCATTAACCAGCCAAACAACGGCTTGTCGCTTTGCCGGGCCATCTCAACCGGATCCGACATATCAATCCATGATGCTGCGCCGCCGACAAAACTGTGAAACAGAACAGCATCCACGTTGGGATCGTCAAAGACGGCCTCAAAGGCGCATTGGTAGGCTTTTTTGCGCCCGTGGCGTTCAACCGCCGGCCACAGATCCACCGGATTAGAAGCCGGCATCCAGGCCGGAAAGATTTGCTTCAGCCTATCGACCGTCGAACCGTCGAGCTCGGCCACGGATAAGCCCTGCTGCTCGATGAAATCAGCCGAGACAATCCCGGCCGCACCGCTCATGGTCAGGATGGCCACGCGCCGGCCGTCTTTTGCTTGAATTTCCGGGTAATCCGCCAGGGTCCGACAGAGGTCCATCATTTGCTTGAAATCAAAGGCCTCGATCACCCCGACCTGGGCCAGCGCGCTGCTTATCACCGCCCCGTTGCCGGCAAGACTGGCGGTATGGCTCATGGCCGCCTCGGCCCCTTTTTTACTCTTGCCGCCCCTGAGCACGACAATGGGTTTTCGCGACGTCCGGCAAAGCTCCATGAACCGCCGTCCATCCGGGATCGATTCGAGGTATAGGCCGATGGTGCCGGTGTCGGGATCATCGATCAGGTATTCCAGGATGTCGCATTCATTGACATCCACTTTGTTGCCGATGGAGCAGGCCTTGCTAATGCCCATAATTCCATTGCTCATGATGTCGATCAGAAATCCTGCGGACAGCATACCGCTCTGCACCACCAGGGACACATTGCCCGTTGTCAGGCCTTTTTCCCAGATCGCCGGCAATACAAAGGAAAAAACACAATCGTGCACTGCATCCACCAGCCCCATGCAATTGGGTCCCCAAATTCGAATACCCGTTTTGCGGCTGATGGCCAGGATCTGTTCCTGCAGCTTTTCGCCTTGACTGCCGCTTTCCGCAAACCCGCCGGATTCAATCATGGCGCCTTTGATGCCGCGTTCGGCGCATTCGCGCAACACCCGGGGAACCCGGGGTGCCGGCACAAAGATGATGGCGAGGTCCACCGGGTCGGGCACATCCAACACCGCTGAAAAGCATGACAGACCATCGATCTCGCTGTAAGCGGGATTTACCGGGTAAATCCCGCCGTTATATCCTTTGAGCAAATTATTGAGAATAAAATAGCCGCCTTTGACCGGATTGGCCGAAGCGCCAATTACAGCGACACCCCGGGGTTTGAAAAAAAAATCCATATATTAATATGTCCGACTTTGTGTGTTTAGAGGTTTATGGTTATGAGGTACAAGGTTCAGGGTTCGATGTCCCCTTGTGGTAATAAACCTTGGCGGGGCTCGTATGAAACGTCGCCTTGCCTGAGCAGTAAAAGTATTAAACGTCGAACATCGAACCTCCAACCTCGAACGTCCAATTCTGAATCCTGGACTGCTTATACTTAGTGCATGTATTCACAATTATTGATACGTTTTCCGGATCTTTTATTTGTTCACCGCGGAGCGCTGAGAGCGCAGAGAAAAACAAATAGTAGACTGGCTGCGCCATAAAAACTAATAAAATATCCTGGGACCGTGTCATAACGAATACAACCTCTGCGTGCTCTGCGATCTCTGCGGTGAGATTGTTATACGTTACCATATTTATGAAAGCGTGTACTTAGTCAAATGCAGAAAAATCCGGTTTACGCCGCTCGAAAAATGCGCGGAAGGCCTCATCGGACTCGCCTGATTTCAGCCTTTCTGAAAACTGCTCACGCTCGGCCGCCATGGCTTCGGCAATGGGTTGCGCAAGGGGTCGTTTAAGCAGCGCCTTGGTAATGCGGAGCGATGCCGGGGGCTGCTGGGCCAGCATTTGGGCCCGGGCATAAGCCTGGTCGATAAACTCCGCATCCGGATATACGGCATTGACCAACCCGATTTCACAGGCCTGGGCAGCCGAAAAGGGTTCACCGAGCAGCAACAGCTCGGATGCCCGCTTGTGTCCGACCAGTTTGGGAAACAGGTAGCTGGAAGCGGCCTCCGGGCAGAGCCCAAGGGCCACAAAAGGCAAAATAAATTTCGCCCCCTCGCCCGCGTAAACCAGGTCACAGTGCAGCAGCATGGTCGTGCCCACTCCCACGGCCACCCCACCAACTGCCGCCACAATGGGCTTTTGGGCGCGGCTGATGTTCAGCAGAAAATTAGAGACATCTTTATTGTTGCCGTCCTGGCGAAATGCTTGAAAATCTTTCAGATCATTGCCGGCCGTAAAACAATCGGTCGTGCCTTGCAGAAAAACGACCCGGATGCCGCTGTCATCATCCGCCCGGCTGAGCGTTTCCGCCAAGCAGGCGTACATGGCCCGGGTCAGGGCATTTTTCTTTTCCGGTCGGTTGATTTTTATGCGCAGAATACGATCCTGGACATCGGTCAGGATCTCAGTACAAGTGTTAGGTGTTTCCATTTTTTCCATCCTTGTGGTGCAAGTACTTATGGGTTTCAGGTGTTCCGCCGGCGGACCGCCGGCAAAAAAGCGGCCGATTAAATCATAAAAAAACTATAAGCTCACCGCAGAGCTCGCAGAGAACGCTGAGAAATATGTGTTTAAAATAACCTCTGCGTACTCAGCGGTCTCTGCGGTAAGATATTTAATAAAATAGCATCAGAATTTCCTGAAGTTACATATGAGCGCTGCCTCTGAGGCGAGCGTTCAGTCTGATCAGAGAAATGAAACTAATAAACATCGAACGTCCAACATCGAACATCGAATAATCTATTCTATCAATTTTTAGGATTGACTGAGCGACGTGTCGGGTCGTAGCCGAAGGCGAAGCCTGAAGCGATTCCGTCTTTCAATCCGCAATCCGCAATCTGAAATCCGCAATCAAATCATTCCGAAATCCGAGATCCGCAATCGAAACATGCTCACCCAACTCAACAAACGCAATCAACTCAATCAACCCAATCAACTGCAGTTTTCCCAAATCACCGAATATCCCTGTCCCCGCCCGACGCACATGGTACTCAACCCATAGCGCGCCGCCGGATTTTCCTGGAACAGCCCGCACAAAAATGCCACCAGGCGGGGGCCGGAGGCTGCCAGCGGATGGCCAAAGGCGATGGCACCGCCCCACTGGTTGACCCTTGGATCATCGGGCTTTAAGCCGAATTGTTCGAGAAAATAGAGTGCCTGTACCGCAAAGGCTTCATTGATTTCGATGATGTCGATGTCATCCAGCGTCAGGCCCGCTCTAACAAGCGCCTTCTCCGTGGCCGGCACCGGAGCAATCCCCATCACCGTCGGATCGACCCCGGCCACGGCGGAAGCCACCCAGCGCATTTTGGGCTGCAGGCCCAGTTCATCGGCTTTGGCCCGGCTCATCAGCAGCACGACGGCGGCGCCGTCGTTCAATCCCGAGGCATTGCCGGCGGTTACCCGTCCTCCCGTTTCTCTAAACGGCGTTTTGAGACCGGCCAACCCTTCCATGGTCGTACCCGGCCGGGGCTGTTGATCTTTGTCGGCCAATATTCGCGTGCCGTCGGCAAGCTCCACTTCAATGGGAACAATCATTTCCTGCATCTTGCCGGCCGTGATCGCCCGTTCGGTTTTGTCCTGGCAGTCTTTGGCATAGGCGTCCGCCATCTCTTTGGTCAATTCAGGGTACCGGTCATGAATATTCTCCGCGGTCATTCCCATGTTAAAGGCAGAGGGACCGCCCAACAGTTCTTCGGCCCGGGGATGCGGATCACGCATAAATCCCATGGGCAGGTGCCCCAGGTGCTCCACACCGCCGGCAATCAAGCAATCGGCCATGCCGCTGGCGATCTGGCTGACGCTGAATCCAACGGCCGTGAGGCCGCTGGCGCACATGCGATCGATGGAGCAGCCGGGGATCTGCCAGCCCCATTCGGCCAGGATGGGTATCATGCGGCCGATGGTGCCTCCCTGCTCTTTGATCTGGTTGGTGACGCCCCAGACGCTGTCCTCGATCATTTCAGGTTTCACAGCCGGATTGCGATCGATGAGCGCCTTTAGCAGCGGTACGCACAAATCTTCGGCGCGTGTGTTCCAGAATAAGCCCTTTTCCCCTGCCCTGCCGAAGGCCGTGCGCACTGCATCGACCACCACGACTTCGTTTATTTCTTTGGACAAAATTCACCTCCAATTTGATGGTATATTCACATAACGTAATACCAGTAATACTAAATAGAAAATGACTAAAATGACTAAAGTGCACTAAATTGCCTAAAATTATGGTGTCGCTGCGCTCCGTCAACTAAATAATTTAATCGAACTTTCTACCTATGGCAAATTGCAAATAACTGGTGATCGATTCCTGATTGCTATTTACCGATTACCGCCAACTGATCACGAATATCCCTATTATCGAATTTTTTTTGGAGAGTGGGCTGGGCCCACCAAATATCGGTGACTACTTCTGCCAAAGGTCAGCGGAGCCCACCCTACATCTATGAATCCGAATCGCGGTTTTCCATTTTTAGCTTCAAAAGTACAGTCTTCGGATCAGTCCCAGGCTCCATGCCCTTTGCTCCATGCCCTTTGCTCCATGCCCTTTGCTCCATGCCCTTGGCCCTCTGCTCCGTGCCTCTTGCCCCATCAATCCGCAATCCGAATTCTGCAATCCGCAATCGAATCATGTTCTCTCAAACACGGCCGCTATACCGAGTCCGCCGCCGCCGCAAATGCACTCCAGGCCATAGCGTGCCCCGCGCCGCTTCATCTCGTGCAGCAGGGTCACCAGCACCCGCACGCCGGTGGCCGCGATGGGATGCCCGAGTGAAATTCCGGACCCGTTTACATTCACCTTGCCGTAGTCATCCGGCCCCACGCCCATTTCCTTTAAATCAGCCAGAACCTGGGCCGCAAATGCCTCCTGGATTTCAATCAAATCCACTTGCCCGATTTCAACCGCGGCCGCCGCCAGGGCTCTGTAAACTGCAGTTGGTACGGTTTTATAGGTTTGACGCGGATCATCGCCGACGACCGCACAGGATTTGATTTGCGCCAGGGATTCGATGCCCATAGCGGCCGCTTTGTTGGCGCTGGTGACAATGACGGCGGCCGCACCATCATTTTCGGTAGAGGAATTGCCGGCCGTGCAAACACCTCCCAAAACGGGTTTGAGACGGGCTAATTTTTCCAGTGTGGTATCGGCCCGCGGGTTTTCGTCCTTGTCGAACAGCACCGGATCGCCCCTGCGCTGAGGTACGGGCACGGCAATAATTTCTTCGCTGAATTTACCGGCCTCCATGGCGGCACACGCTTTTTGGTGGCTTTCCAGGGACCATTGATCACAGGCCTGCCGCGATATGTCTTCTTCTTTGGCAGCGGTCTCGGCCCAGGTCATCATCGCCGGCAGGACGCCGTATCTTTCCTCCGGCTGGGACATGACCCGGGCACGCTGGATGCGATCAAAAAATTTTAAGCCCCAGATCGACATATCGCCATGCCCCCGGGGCATGCCTTTGCTGCCGCCGACGCCCCACTTGATGCTGCCCGGCAGGTAGAACTCGGCATTGCTCATACTTTCCACCCCGCCGGCCACAATCGTCTCAGCCTGCCCGGACATGATCAAACTGGCCGCGTACCGAACCACATCCAAGCCGGTGCAGCAGCGGCGATCTATGGTTATGCCGGGAATTGATTCGGGCCAGCCGGCCTTCAGCAACCCCATACGGGCGATATTGACATATTCACCGTTCTGGTAGGATTGGCCCATAATGACTTCATCCACCTGGTCCGGCTGGATATTCGCCCGTTCAACAACCTTTTGCAAAACCAGGCTGGCCAGATCGTAAGCTTCAGCATTCTTGAGCGCACCCATATAGCGCCCGACCGGGGTGCGCACGGCGCTGATGATGACGGGTTGGTTCATCGAATTTCTCCTTTTTTAATTTCAATCGGAAAAATGAACTAAAATGATCTAAAATTATAAATGACTAAAATTGTGGTGTCGCTCCGCTCCGTCTTTTCTATGAACAATCGGTGCATGGCGTTAAAGTATCCAGAATTTAAGTATTCGCACTCATACACAAACAGCGGGATGCAAGCAAAAACTGCTTCCAGCAATCCAACAGGTTTCAATCCTTTTAAGATGACAGAGCGAAGCGATACCACAAATCCGCAATCTGCATTCTGCAATCCGCAATCGGATTCCACCCTCCTGACACCTGAAACCCAATCTGCTTACTTACATGCTTTCGGTCTTTGGACATCGGCTTAAGCATAAATAGTTACACGCCGGTTTTATCATTCTCTTAGCAGATTCCTGGAGATCACCAATCGCTGAATTTCACTGGTCCCCTCATAAATGCGATACAATCGGACATCCCTTAAAAACAATTCGATTTGTGATCGGGTCAGATAACCTGAGTCGCCGAATATATCCATGGCGCGGTCGGCGATGCGGCTGGCCATTTCCGTGCAAAACAACTTTACCATGGATGCTTCGTGGGTTACATTTTTATTGTTGTCCCGCAAGCGGGCCGTGTCATACAACATGCGCCGGGCAGCATAAATTTCAGTGGCCATGTCCGCCAGGCTGAACTGGGCCGCCTGCAGAACTGCTTTGGATTTTCCGGAATTAATCTGTTGTCTGATATGTGCCACACACAGGTCCAGCAATTTTTGAGACGCTCCCAGGGCACAGGCTCCCATCGTCAGCCGTCCTTTATCCAGGACCCGCATGGCGGTCTTGAACCCGCTGCCGACCATGGGCATGCCGCCGATGACATTTTCGCGCGGGACAATACAGTTGCGAAAAACGATTTCATTCGTGTGCGAGCCTTTCAATCCCATTTTTATGTCCGGCGGGCCGACACTGAATCCTGCGAAGTTTTTTTCAATAATAAACGCGGTAAATCCGCCCCGGGCGCGTTTCTGTTCATCGGTTACCGCGATGGTGGTGAACACCGAAGAACAGTCGCCATTGGTAATGAACTGTTTGTTCCCGTTCAGGACCCAGTGGTCATTTTCCAAAACCGCACTGCACTTAATGTTGGCGGCATCCGAACCGGCATCCGCTTCGGTCAGGGCAAAGGCGGCGGTCCATTCACCGGCGGCAATCCGCGGCAGGTAGGTATTTTTTTGGTCATCGGTGCCGTCATACAATATTCCCATGGTTCCGATGCTGTTGCTGGTGCCGATGCGGGAGCGAAAGCTGGCATTGGTCTGGGTCAACGCCTCATAAACCTTGATTTCTTCCAGTGTCGAAAGGCCCAGCCCGCCGTATTCTTTGGGGATGGAAAGCCCGAAAAGCCCCAATTCCCGCATCTTGTTCAAGACATCATCGGGTATGCGCCCTTCCCTTTCGACCTGCAACGAGATCGGTTCCAGCTCTTCGGCAACAAATTGTTTGACAATTTCATGCATTGCTTGCTGTTCGTTTGGGTTAGATTCTGCCATAACTATCTGCACTCCCAAACCAGCGGAAGACCGCGGGTTGTTGGTTATTGGTTAATAGTTATTGATTATTGGAATTTCACAGCCACGGATCTAATCGGAAAGTGAACGAGGCCGTCACGGTGGCCGGGCTTACCTATCTGCAAAACGAATTGCAAACGCAAAATCCTCCGACCTTCTTACCTTCCCTACTTCTCATCTTCTTTCTGTCCTCTGACATCTGTCCTCTGACATCTGTCCTCTGACATCTGTCTTCTGTCCTCTGTCTTCTGTCCTCTGTCTTCTAACATCTGTCATCTGTCTTTTATCCTCTACCAATCCCCAATCCGCAATCCGCATTCCGCAATCAATCCATTCCCCCTTCCGCATTCCGACTTTGCCTCGCCTGAGCTCGTCGAAGGCCCACTTCTAACTCCTCTGACCTCTGTCTTCTATCTTTTACCAATCCGAAATCCGAAATCCGCAATCCGCAATCAAAAAATTCCGACTTCCGACTTCAAAACGCCCCTTCCGGCATCTCAATGACTTCCCGGCCTTCACGCAGCGCGTTGTCCATGGTCGCCAGCGTGTGCGGCAGGGTAACATCGGCAAAATAGGTTGCCTGCATGATTTTGCCGGTGAAATAATCTTTCTGCCGGCCTTTCTCCAGCCCGCGGGCTGCAATGACGGCCATATCCAACAGGCGCCAGGTGATGGTTGCGTCACCGAAGGCCATCAAGGCCGGGTAGGTGTTGGAGGCCCACTGCAATGGATCGGAATTCATTTGATCCCGCATATGCCCTGCGACTGCCGCCAGTTTCTCAAACACTTGGGATAAGGCACCGACATGGCTTCCCAACTGCGGGTGATCCTGGTTTTCCCGACAGAATTTCCGGATCTCGTTGCAAAATGCCACAAAGGCCGCGCCATTATTGAGGCGCATTTTGCGGCCCATCAGGTCCATGGACTGGATTCCGTTGGTGCCCTCATAAAGGGACATGATCTTGGCGTCCCGCAAATATTGTTCCAGCGGATACTCCCTGCAGAAGCCGTATCCGCCAAGGCACTGAATGGCGGTTTCACAGACCCTGAAGCCCATATCCGAACAATAGGCTTTGATGATCGGGGTCATAAAATCCACCAGGTTGGCGTAGTGCTGCTTCTTTTCGCCATCGGGTGATTCCAGGGCCAGGTCCTGCCAGAAGGCACCCGTGTAAATCACGGACCGCATTCCATCCACCATGGCTTTCATCCACAGCAGCATGCGCCGGACATCCGGGTGATCGATAATCGGCACGTCGCCGGCTTTGCGTCCGGCGATATCCCGGCCCTGGGTCCGGCCCTTAGCGTATTCGAGGGCATTTTGGTAGGCAGTGCCGGCCAGGGCCATGCCGCTGACGCCGGTGTTGATGCGGGCCGCATTCATCATCTGAAACATATGCGCCAGGCCCCGGTTCGCCTCACCGCACAGGTAGCCGATGCAGTCGTCAGTATTGCCGAAATTCAGGGTGCAGGTCGGCGAGGCATGCAACCCCAGTTTTTTCTCGACACCGCCGCACTGGACATCATTGAATCCCGCGATGGAGTTGTCCGGATTGAGCTTCATTTTCGGTACCACAAAAAGGGAGATCCCCTTCACCCCGGCCGGCGCGCCCTCTATCCGGGCCAGAACCAGATGGATAATATTTTCCGCCAGATCATGGTCGCCCCAGGAGATGAAAATTTTACTGCCTTTGATTTTATAGTGGTCATCGACCGGATAGGCGGTTGTCTGCAGGGCTGCCAGATTGGATCCGGCATCGGCCTCGGTCAGACACATGGTGCCGGCCCAGGTACCGTCAAACATTTTTGGGATAAAGCGATCCTTGAGCGCCTTGTTGCCGAAGCTTTCGATCAGGTGTGCCGCCCCGTGGGTCAGACTCGGCGCCATGTTAAACGACTGACAGGCACCGTACATCAGGTCATTGATGACGATGCGCATCATGTTGGGAAAGCCCTGCCCGCCGTATTTGGGATCCCGCACCGCAGCCGTCCAACCGTCCTGTCCATATTGTTTAAAGGCCGCTTTGAATTCCGGTGGACAGCGGACATTGCCGTTTTCAAATTGAACGCCAAACTGCTCACCGACCTCCTGCAAGGGATCCACCACGCCCCGGGCGAATTTAAGGGCTTCTTTGATCAACATGTCAAAGGTCTTCTCATGGAGTCCTTGATACCGCTCCAACAAGCCCAGGGTTCCGTAGTTGAGTTGATCCTTTAAGATAAAAAAGACGTCTTTCTGGTTGATTTTAAAATGAGGCATACTTAACTCCTGCTCCTGATTTGCAATACATATTTACGGGCGCTCGGCAAACACTATGATTTTAAAGTTTATAAGGCTAAAGGTTTCAGGTGTCAGGCCCGCCGTTGGCCAGAAACACGGCCAGTCAAATCGAAAAAGATACTGATGAACATCGACATCAAACGTCCAACATCGAAGTAATTTATTCTGCCAATTTAATTAAAAAACCGAGCAAAGCAAATCCATTTTGCACGATGGATGCTTACAGTCCGATGGGTTCGATGCTTACAATCCGCCTTGAAGCAATTAACGTTCAAGCAGCCCTTGCTGGCGGGGATAAACCAAGCCACTACATACGAAGCTCATGCTAAAAAGTAGCGGCGGGGGATATTCCTGCATGTTTAGGGCGCCGTAAATCGAAACCACTCAGATTCGGTTACATACTGATCAAAAATTCTGGGGGGTCAATGCTCAAATTCACCCTTCGACATTCGCTATTCGATATTCTGCGGATCTATGGTTCGCTTTCCGCTGGTGCTGCATTTTGACATCTTTTTCTGTCATCTGTCGGCTGTTCTCTGTCGTCTGACACCTGAAACCTGACACCTGAAACCTATAATATCTGCTTTCAGCAAAATTGCTGTCAATTAGAATTATCTATCTATTTACTCTGAAATTCCAAAGCTACACGACCTTAATGACTACCTTCCCATAGCTTTTTCGGTTTTCAAGCAATTCCAGGGCCGCCGGCAATTCGATAAAGTCCATTGCGGAGTGGATCATGGGCTTGATTTCGCCTTCGTTATACATTTGATACAATCGCTCCTGCGTATCCTCGATAAGCTGCGGATTGTGGAGCCGGTAGTTGCCCCACCACAACCCGACGACGGATATATTTTTCAACAAAATTTTATTGGTGCGAATTTCGGGGATACGACCGGATGTAAATCCGATCACCAGTATCCTCCCCTCCCAGGCAATGCACTTGATACTACGGTCAAAAACATCGCCACCCACCGGATCGTAGACGACATCCGCGCCGTTTCCGTCGGTAAACTCATTGACCTTATCGACAAAATCCTCGGCCTTGTAGTTTATCAGCAACTCGGCTCCGCACTGCCGGCATACTTCCAGCTTTTCAGAAGAGCCTGCCGTTGCGATCACCTTTGCTCCCAAAGCCTTTCCGATTTGTATGGCGGCAGTACCCACACCTCCGGCACCCCCGTGGACCAGCAGTATTTCACCTTTCTTCAGGCCCGCTCTGTGCACGAGAGCGAAATAGGAAGTTTGATAAATCAATTGAAAAGCCGCGGCATCTTCGTAAGACATTTTCTCCGGCAACCGATAGGTCGCATTTTGCGGTGCAATCATATATTCCGCAAATGCACCGGCGTTGCTCGTCATGACGCGCTCACCGACTTGCAGGGGACAGCTGTCCCCCGACGCCACAACCTCACCGGCCGCCTCCCCACCCGGCACAAACGGCAGCGGCGCCTTGACCTGATATTTGCCGGCAATGGTGAGCAGATCAAAAAAATTAATTCCACTGGTCTTAACCTTGATCAGGGCATCGGAACCCGCAACCTCAGGGCGTCCGTGCTCCTCCAAAACGAGTTGTTCCCGGTAATTTCCAAATTTATGTACTGTCCAAGCCTGCATGGCGAACCCCTTTACATTGAAGATTGAAGATTTAAGATTGAAGATTTAAGGTATGCTGTCTATTATATTTAACTACTGCGCCTTAGCGTACCGCCACATTGTATCCAGTGGATGGTTGGTAATCTGGTATAGCAAATAGTATTGCAAACAGATGCCAATACCCACGCACAAAATAGTTTATCTTGGTTTCAAATTACCATAGCGCTACCACATATAATCAGAATTTAAAACAGATAGAATACCATAAATCTTCAATCTTCAATCTTCAATCTTCAATCTTTTTTTTTCGTGCGCTCGTCCACACATAGCCGGTCATGACGGCGATCACCGCGGCACCAACTAGATTCCAGGTAATCGCATAAGGAATCGTCAAGGGGATCCCGGCAAACAGGATCAATCTCTCATAGAATTTCAGCTCCCGGAAGGCATACCCGCAGGCACTGGCGGCCAGCGCCCATATTCCCAGCAGAGACATCAGGAGGGCGTAAATCGCCTTGAGCGGATCGGCTGATACCAGCAAAATGTCCGGACGATATATGAGGTAAAACGGTGCCACGAATTTGGCGATTCCAACCCGAAATCCGACCAACGCGGTTTTGAATGGATCGGTGTCCGCAATTCCGGCGGCAGCGTAGGCCGCCAGGGCGACGGGGGGCGTAATGGTGGAAATCACCGCATAATAAAATACAAACATGTGTGCTGCCAGTTCCGGCACGCCCATTCTAACCAGCACCGGCGCAACGACGATGGCAACCAGCAGGTAGGCCGCGGTGGTGGTAATACCCATACCCAGAAATATAGACACCACCATCGCCAGCAGCAGCAGAATCGGCAAACTGCCCTGGGCCAGTTCCACCAGCAGATAGGATATCTTCAGCCCCAATCCGGTCAAGGTGAGAACGCCGACCACAATCCCGGAGCAGGCACAGGCGGCGGCAATGGGGAGCACGGCTTTGGCACCTTTTTCCATGGCCAGCAGAATACTTTTTACCCCCATGCGTGTGTCTTTTTTAACAGCGCTGATCAGAATTACAAAGATAATGGAGTAAAAGCCGGCTTTCATCGCGGTAAATCCCATGATCAGCATGGCAATAAGAACGATGATGGGAATGACCAGGTAACCGCTTTTTTTCAATACCGGCAACAGTTTGGGCAATTCCTCCTTCGGCAGCCCCTTGATACCGTGCCGTTCAGCTTCAAAGTGCACGATAATGTAGACCGACAAGAAGGATAACACGGCCGGCACAAATGCAGCGATACAAATCGTTAAATAGGGTTTGCCCACTACGCTGGCGATAATAAAAGCGGTCGCTCCCATCAGCGGGGGCATAATCTGTCCGCCGGTCGAAGCGGTCCCTTCGATGCCGGCGGCCAGCAGTGAGGGGAATCCCATTTTTTTCATTAACGGGATGGTAACCGAACCGGTGGTGACCACGTTGCCGACGGAACTGCCCGAGACGGATCCCATCGCCGCACTGGATACAACTGAAATTTTTGCCGCCCCACCGGTCTTGTGGCCGGCGACGGCCATGGACGCGTCCATAAAAAAGTCGCCGACACCTGAGTTTACCAAGAAAGCGGCAAAAATAACGAATACCGCGATAAATGTCGCCGACACGCCCAGCGGGATGGTGAACAACCCTTCCGTGCTTAAATAAGTGTAAGCAATAAAGCGGGAGACATCCATACCGGAATGGGAAAGATAGGGGATGTCGATATGGGAACCCAGGAATCCATAGGCAATAAAGACCAGCGTGATAATCGGCAGTGTCCATCCCATTATTCTGCGCGTCATGTCGATGACCAGGAAGATAAGCACCGTACCGAGCACAATATCCAGGTTCGTCGCAGCCCCGGCTCTTTCGTAAAGGACATAGTAAATGACAAAGGCGATATTGCCGCAGCTGATCAGGGCCCCTATTGAATAGGCAATATTGATGAAGGCCGACCACTTCCCGGAAGTTCCTTTTTTTCTGATCGGGTAGAGGTAAAACGTCAACAGCAGGGCAAAGGCCAGATGGATGGAACGTTGCTGCAACGCCGGGAACCTTCCGAATCCCGCAGTGTATAAATGAAACGCCGCCATCGCTACGGCTGTCGCCGACACCAAAAGGGCGACTTTACCAGCGGAAATTTGTTCACTCATGGGAAAACATCCTTTTAACCATAAAGGCCGGCTGCGACCTTTTAACAACGGTAATCTCGATCAGATCTCCACCCCGGGCGACCTCGTACAGGGGCAGCCAGTTGCCGTTAAAAAAGAGCATGTGTCGGAAGATGTCACCGGCATAAAAGGAGTACGCATCCATTTGTCGGTCATAGCCGGATATCATCAGGGTCCCGGGAGCAATCAACTCCGCCTTCTCCGACCGGTCGTATCCGGCATACGGCGCCTGGAAGATGGTTTCTGTAAATCGGATTTTGTAGTCGTCGGTGACGACAAAATGATCGGCTACCGGCAGTTTTTCAACCGAATTGATAAAAGCAATCCACAGGTTGTCCCCGGGCACAGCCGGTGCTTCAAACACAGTCTTGCCGTTGCTGATATCTTTGATGCTCAACAGATATACCGGAGAAAACACAAAATAGACACCGGCAGCCAAAAGAACCATCCCGGCGGCGCCGGCTAAAACCGCTCTTTTTTTGAAGATCCTCTTCAGCACTCAAGCACCCCATAAGTCTCGGCAGCGCGCAGGCGAGAAGGCTGGGAAGCGAGAAGGCCGGGAAGCTGGGAAGCAAGAAGGCCGGGAAGCTGGGAAGCAAGAAGGCCGGGAAGCTGGGAAGCAATAAGGCCAGGAAGCCGGAAAGCTACAATATACTGCAATTTCCCAAGCATCATAGCTTTCAAACCTCAAACTTCACAGCCTCCAGCCCTCACAGCTTTAGTGCCACTAGGCCACCCAGTTTCATTGCCTCCCAGCGTCATCGCCTCCAACCCTCCCAGCTTCTTAGCCTCCCAGCGTCATTGCCTTCCAGCGTCATCGCCTCCAACCCTCCCAGCTTCTTAGCCTCCCAGCGTCATCGCCTCCAACCCTCCCAGCTTCATCGCCTCCAGGCCTCCCAGCTTCTTAGCCTCCCAGCTTCATAGCCTCCCGGCCTCCGAGCATCCTTGAAACTTAATTATTTCAGCAGCCCGACTTCCTTCCAAAATTTAGCTGCACCGGGATGCCAGGGAATGGACATGCCGGCAGCCATGTCGCCCGCGGTTAACTTCTTGGCTTTGGCATGGGCCTGTTTAAACTCATCCAGATGGTCTTTGGCAACCGCTTTGACGATCTGGTAGGCAAGATCCGCATCGAGATCTTCATAGGTGACCACCAATCCCAGCCATTTCAGGGCGGGAGCATCGTAGTCAATTTGCGGATAGGCCCCGGCCGGAATTACGGACGGTGCATAATATGGATGGCTTTTGAGTATCTTCGCCATCATGTCCTGCTTGATCGGAATTATCCGCATTTTGTTCAACGTGCACAAGTCGACGAAAGTGGCAGCCGGGGTACCGATGGTGTACATGGCGGCATCCAGGGCCTTGTCTTTCAGCGCCTGGGACTGTTCAGTGGCTGAAATGAATTGGGGCTTGACATCCCTGTACGTCAAGCCGTATTCCGCCAGGATTTTCTGGGACATGTTGGCACTGCCGCTTCCCGGAGGTCCAAATCCAACCCGATGCCCTTTAAGATCTCCAACACTATGGATATCCGTATCGGCCCGGGCGATGATCAGCAAATCAATGCCCCAGAAGGAGAATAAGCCGCGGATTTTCGCCGGAGGTTTGTCCTCATAAATATCCGTGGCGGTCCGGGCATAATAGGCCACATCCGGCATCACCATGGCCAAATCGGTTTTCTTTTCTTCCAACAGCCGGATATTTTCCCGGCTGGCAGCCGACGGATGGGCCGAGGCCTCGGCGTTGGGCACGTATTTATTGATGATGCTTGAAATTGCTCCTCCGGCGGGATACCAGCTGCCCCCGGTGCTGGCCGTTGCAATGGAAAGCAGGCGCTTATCAGCCGCTCCGGCGGAATTGAAAATGCCGGCTGCCGCCAATCCGAATACCAGTAATGAAATGAATGCGATGGTAGTGATTTTTTTCATTTCTTCCTCCTTCTTTGCAGGTTTAATGGTTTTGCTGCCGGTTGCACCGTCTGGTGAATACACCGAAAAGTAATCCCGGTTGATTCAGCAACGATTTTGGCCTGATGGGTTTTTTTCTTTTAGAACCCGTTTTAATGCTTTACCGGAAGGATTTCGCGGAATTTCCGGCACAAAGACTACCTGGGTCGGCTTTTTGTAGCTCGCCAGATACTTTTTACAAAATTCGATCACCTCCTTTTCCGAGATTTTCCGGCCCGGCACGGGCACGACAATCGCCTTGACGGTCTCCCCCCACTTCGAGTGGGGGATGCCAATGACCGCGACATCAGCCACCGACGGATGCCTGATAATAACTTCTTCGATTTCCCGCGGATAGATATTTTCTCCGCCGCTGACGATCATTTCTTTTTTGCGATCGACAATATAAACAAACCCCTCGTCGTCGATTCTTGCCAAATCGCCGGTAAATAGCCACCCGTCTCGGATAGCCTCGTCGGTAGCCTGGGGATTGCAGTGATAGCCTTGCATGACGTTCGGGCCCCGGCAAATCAACTCGCCGACCTCACCCGCCGGCAGGCTGTGATTATCCTGATCAACGATGCGGGCCTCCACAAAAGGCAGAATTTTTCCGACTGACCCATATTTGCGCAGCGAGTCGGCCGCATTGAGGATCGTTATTCCGGGAGACGCTTCGGTCAGCCCATAAACATCGTAGATCCCCTTGATATTCGGGAAAAATTCCAAAAGCCTTTTTCTAATCTCAATCGGCAGCTTATCGGATCCCGAAGTACACTTGGTAATCGAGCGTGTGTCGTATTTATCGGCGTCCGGGTGCTGAAGGAGCATGTTGTAAAGGGCCGGTGCGCCGGACACAATCGTGGCTTTTTCTTCCTCAATCGTCTGAAGCAGAGCCTGCGGCTCGAACTTGCGAATTATGATGCTGGTGCCGCCCAGGGCGATTTGAATCGTAAGGTGATTGTTTAAAGCGGCGGTGTGATAAAGCGGTCCGACGATAATGGCCCTTTCACCGTCACGGTCCTCTCTGGCCCAGATCGTATTGTATAAATTCCAGAGAACATTGCGATGGGTCAGGGTCGCACCTTTGGGCCTGCCGGTGGTACCGGAAGTGTACATCAGCTGGCAAGGGTCCTTTTCACTGACCCGGGAGGCAGCTTTGGCGATGTCGACCTGACCGGCGGCAAGGAAATCCTCATATTCATGGGCCAGCGATGATTCTTTGTTCAGGGGAGAAACGAATTGGCGAATCGAAACGAGTTGGTCGGCCACGTCCTGCAGTATGGCTTCAAATTCAGGTCCGTAAAAAAGCAACCGCGGCTGAGCGTCATTGAGAATGTGGGTCATCTCGGCACCGGTGAGTCTGAAATTGACCGGGGTAGCGACGAGGCCGATTTTAACCGCCGCAAAATAAGCTTCGACGAAGTAGCTGCTGTTATAAAAAAGCAGGGCTATCCGATCGCCTTTAGTCAGACCGGTGTTCAGGAGGGCGGCAGCCAGCCGATTGGTTCTCTCATCCAAAGCCTTGTAGGACCAGCGACCTTCTTGGGAGATGATGGCTGTCCTGGCAGGGTATTTGCCCGCCGTTATATCTAAGAGTTTTCCGAGATTCATTGCGTATAGGTGAAAGGGTTCGGCGTTCAGGGTTCAAAGGTTAAGTGTCCACCACTCAGGATGTGGTTGAAATGACGAAAAATAGAACCGTGAACCTTTACTTCATGAAATGACAAATGACGAATGACGAATGACGAACGGTGGAATCGCTTCGCTCAGTCGTTTTAAAATTGACAGAATACATTATTCGATGTTCGATGTTGGACGTTCGATATTCGACGTTCATCAGTTTCTTTTCTCTGATCTTACTGGACGCTCGCGGCCAGCGGCTGCCGCCCTTATCAAACTACATTTCAAAAGCTGGAGTTGACTTCATCCTGGACTACTTTGCCTTTGTAGGTTGGGTTGAGCCGACGCCAAGCTTTGTTGGGTTTCGTTGCACTCAACCCAACCTACATTTGGCCGGTGCTATCACGAAATGCGAAACCCAACAACGGCCGATTTCGGAACCGAATCCCAAATGTTTCTTTTCTGATCAGACTGGCCTCTTGCGGCCAACGGCGGTGCTCGCATGAAACAATTAGCAGATGTTTGTCCAGTCGAATAAATCGCGGTTGAAAACCGCTCCCACATTCTATAACAGCGCCATGCATCAATCTAATTAATTTTCCGATTTGACCGATCGTTGTTTGGCCAGAGGTTGGGTTGAACGCTGAATATCTGAACGCCGGAACCTCTGAACCTGGAACCTTGAACCTCTGAACCTCTCTAGTGGAACACGCTGCCACCGCAAAGATTAAAGGCTTGGCCGGTAACACCGCGGGCTTCGTCCGACGCCAGATAAAGCGCCATGGCAGCCACTTCATCGGGTTCTAAAGCCCGTTGCTGCAGGCTGCGTCCGACAACTTTATCATGCACTCGTTCTTTCGAAACACCTGCCATTTTCGACATCTGGTCGAGGTAGCCGCCGGATCCCCTGAACATATCAGTCTCCACGAAAAAGGGACAGATCGCATTCACCGTGATGCCGGGATACCCTGATATAGCCACTTCACTGGCTATTGATTTTGTAAAGCCCAGCACGCCGTGCTTGGAAGCACTGTAGGCTGAGTTGAAAGGAACCGGAGTCTTGCCGGCCGTGGAAGCCACGTTAATTATCCGGCCTTCACCTGTCTGCTGCATGACCGGTAAAAATGCCTTGGAACAAAGGTAAACCCCGAAGAGATTGACCCGGATCACCTCGAGCCAGGTGTCGTCATCGTAGTCCAGCAGTTTCGACCGTTTGGAGATTCCCGCATTATTGACAAGGATGTCAATCTTGCCGAATTCTTCTTTGGTACCGGCCGCCAGCCGCGCCACATCCGTTGGTGACGAAACATCACAGGTCATGCCGACGGCGTTGCGACCCTTCGCCCTGATATTATCGGCAACCCGGTCTATCTGGTGACGCGTACGTGCAGCCAGGATGAGATCGGCCCCTTCGGCAGCAAAAGCCTGGGCGATGCTTTCCCCGATGCCCCGGCCGGCGCCGGTGATCACTGCGATTTTATTTTCCAGCTTCATTTGATCTCCCCGTAACTAATCCACTAATTAATCCGCCCCGGATAAAGTACATCTAAAGTTATTGAGTGGTTTGTTCCCGGAGCCGATGATTTACATTAGATCGAATGGCCGCGGATTAATTAATTTATGCTTCGCATATTATTTTCTTTTTTTGTGAGTTCACTTAAGATTAGCGCGCGAATAATGAAGGATTTTTGGCGGTTGCATACAGAACCGGGATCAATGAAAATCATTTAAAATCTGCGGCAGCTGCTTGCAACCTTTGATTACTCAAGTTCGTGTAGACTGTCAATGATAATTTTCCCGATTCTATAGTTATAGTAGAATAATATAGAATAATTCTATAGCCCTCTATAAAAAAACAGCTTGACATTAGCATTCAGATATCAATATATGAAAATATCTGTATCGCCACTCTTAACACAACCGACCTGGAAATTTACAATACCGGATTTGAATAAAAATCAATAATCCATATGAAACTGATGAGAATATTTTGATGTTGTCCTGCCCAAGCCAGAGTACAAAGAAGGCCAAATTTAAGTAGAGTGTTTAACCCATGCCATCCAAATCGAACAACTCTTTTAAAGGCATCAAAGCCCAAAAGAACCCGGCCAAAGGCGCGGTTATTCTAAAGGCCGCGGAAAAGATATTCGCTCAAAAGGGGTTTCACGAAGCAACCGTATCCGACATCGCCAAAAAAGCAGAAGTTTCCGAAGCGACCATCTATGAGTATTTCACCTCTAAAGAAGAACTGCTCTTCTCCATCCCGGCCGAAACCATTCACCAGTACCAGGAAAAAAATCTCGAAATTCTGGAGTACATCCAGGGTGCGGCCAATAAGTTGAGATTTTTAATTTATCGGCATTTAAAGCTCTATGCTTCCAATCCGGATTATGCCAATGTAGTCATGCTCATTTTAAAGGGGAATCGCAATTTCTTAAAAACCGAAGCCTATAAAATAGTTCAGCGATCTGCCAGAAACACCACCCAGGTCTTGGAGGAAGGCATTCAAAACGGCGAATTTAAGCCGACTCTCAAGCCATACCTGGTGCGGGCCATGATCTGGGGGACCATAGAGCATTTGGTGACCCGCAAAAGCCTGTTCGGCAAACCGGACGATCTGCTGGGCCACGCCGATGACATCGTTGACACTATTTTCAGTGGAATTTTGACGGCCCCCAAAGAGCCGACAATCCACGTCAATGTCAAGATGGATCATAGAGGTTGAAAGGTTCAAGGTTCAATGTTCAAGGTTCAGGGTTAATAGGAACAGCTCGGTTGCGGGCTATTTGAGCTTTCAGCTTGATCAAAAATGAAATTGATGGACATCGAAAATCGAACGTCCAACCCAGCAGGGGTGGATTGTAATCATCGAACTTCCAGTTAGCGAATTCTGTCTAGTTCATTGTACTGACAAGATCAGTTGGATGGACCGGATAGGCCAATTGAACCCTGAACCTCTGAACCTTGAACTCTGAACCCAGAACCTTTGAACCTCTGAACCCTGAACCTCTGAACCTTGAACCCTGAACCTGGAACCTCGAACAATGAACCTATCTCAATACCTGGAAGACACGGCCGGCAACCACCCTGATAAAACTGCGGTTCGTTTTGAAGGACAATCGTTAACCTATCATGACCTGAACTCCCGGTGCAATCAATTGGCCAACGGCTTGAAGGATCTGGGATTGGCAGCCGGTGATCATTGCATGGTGATGATGCCGAACAGCATCCGGGTCATCACCATTTATTATGCCCTGGCCAAGCTGGGAGCTGTTATTGTACCGGTTAATTTCTTATTCAAGAAGCATGAGCTGGAGCACATTCTGGCGGATGCAAAACCCAAGGCTTTCATCGGGGCCGATCCCTATCTGGGAGAAATCCAATCGGCCATGCAAAGCGCCTTCACTCCGGCCCTTAAAATCGCCGACGGTGCGCAGGCCCACGCTGATTTTCTGGACCTGGAACGCCTCTTCAGTGACCGGGACGATTTCGAGCTGCATCCGGCGAAAGGCGATGAACCGCTGACGATCCTTTATACTTCCGGCACCACCGGTGTGCCCAAAGGAGTTATGCTGACCCACACCAATCACGCCAGCGAGGCCAGGATTCTGGCAAAGATGCGCGGTAAGCTTGATCCGGAGGTTGTGGTAATCGGCGTCCTGCCGCTGTATCACATTTACGGCATTACCAGCGTGATCAATGTGTCCCTTTATATGGGATGCACCATTGAACTGCTGCCTCATTTTGATCCTGAGAAGGTGATTGAAATTACGCAGTTGGAGAAGCAAACGATTTTTTTCGGTGTTCCAACCATGTACAATCGTCTGATTCAGGTGGCGGCGCAGAATCCACCCCAAAAGACTTCCCTGAAATTCTGTGTGTCCGGCGGCGCCTCCTTGCCGGTCGAATTCCTGCATCGTTTCGAAAAGCTTTTTAATACGAAAATTTTCGAAGGCTACGGCTTGACCGAAGCACCGGTCTGTGTGGAGAATCCTTACGGAAACGTCACCAAGCCCGGCTCGATCGGTTTGCCCATACCGGAATTCAAGGCAAAAATTATTGATAACGACGGCCATGAGGTGGCCCGGGGTGAAAATGGCGAACTCCTGATCAAAGGTCCCGGTGTAATGAAAGGATACATGAATCGGCCGGACGAAACCGACAGAACCATCTGGGACGGCTGGCTGCATACCGGTGATATTGCCCGAATGGATGAGGACGACTATATCTACATTGTGGATCGCAAGAAGGATTTAGTTATTCGCGGCGGCTACAACGTCTATCCGCGGGAGATTGAAGAGGTCATGTATCAGATGCCGGAAATCCTGGAAGTAGCGGTTTTCGGAATTCCCCATGATGATTTCGGTGAGGAAGTCGCCGCCATGGTGGTTTTAAAAGAAGACGCCCAAATCGAGTCTGAAGATATCCGCAATTTTGTGAAAGAGCGGGTTGCACCATACAAGTATCCCCGCGTGATTAAAATCGTGTCTGATGCGCTTCCCAAAAGCGGCACGGGCAAAATTCTCAAGAAAGAAATCCGAAAAAAATTTGGGGGCGTGAGGTAATCAACATAAGCGATCAATTTAAGTTGGTACTAAATATAGAGCCTGCGCATAAACTTAAAATTGATCAGAATAAATTACAAAATTGTAGGTCCAACATTTTAAATTTGGTCAATGTTCTTTGAAAAATTGGTTAAAGCAGCAATCTGCTGTGCTTCAGGTTA
>Ga0209339_1000099_pt1 | contig 37195 bp, 25 predicted proteins | sample OlaalgELextract3_FD_187376 | JGI IMG/M metagenome (GOLD analysis project Ga0209339, IMG submission 187376) | Olavius algarvensis symbiont microbial communities from Tuscany, Italy - Type A ELBA extract 3 (SPAdes) (version 2) | ecosystem: Host-associated > Annelida > Digestive system >... | reverse complement strand
ACCCCCTATACCAAATTTGGTACAGATCCACCCACTGAGGGCTTCTGGGCAAATGGCTGAAATATAACAAAAATTATTTTTATTTATACCTTTTTTTCTGAGACTCGCGTACAGGTCTACGGAAGACCATACATGACATCGACATTATTTTTACTAACTCGCGATCGCGAGATACTATCTCGCGATCGCGACTTAGGCTACTTAACTCGCGATCGCGACTTAAAAACTCGCGATCGCGAGTTACTTTTGGTCCCGTTCGTTTATTAACAGAACCGGATGTTTTGTGTTCTTCCTAGTTTGCGCCATACCAGAGCCATTTTATTACTCGTATTTCGGTATAGTGCGAGTGTTAAAGATTGTTGCTAGGTAACAGGTAGAAAAAATTGCAATACAAACTATTTTGCTTACATAGGCCTGAGCCCGTAGGTGGATAAGCCACTGAGTCTCTGACGCATGGCCATTGCAACGCCATACCTCAGGTTACCTTCCCAGCCGCAGGACATCGCTGCCCTACGACTGGTACCAAATTATACTGCTTGGTGACAGAGGCACGTGTGTGAACAACTTGCCTAAGGTCGTTACCTTGCAGTGGAATGGCCGGGAGTCGAACTCACGACCGCTCGAGTTGCAAGCTAACGCCTTAACGGGTCGTACTAATTAATGCCCGGCAGTGCCCGGCGAAGCTTTACGGACACTTCGGGACCAGGACACTTCGGGACCAAGACACTTCGGCACTGGTCCCGAACTGTCTCGAGACACTTCGGGACCAAGACCCTTCGTGACTAATGATGTTCTGTGTGCGCCTGTAAAATGATTTCGTGGCTCTCTAGTCCGCGTCTATGCGTTTGGCCAACGGGAGAAATGTGTCTGAAAGTGCGCCTACAAACCGTAACACTAAGCAAGCCCAACACTGCTAAGACAGCAGACAGCAGCCGCACGTTTACTTCCACAAGAAGTGCCTCACCATGGAGCAGCTGCAGCATCTGGTACAGGTTTAGTCGACTGTGTCCAGCCTTGACATTGATCCGGTGATGCCATCCTTCGACATCTTTGTTGGTCCGGACTGGCTGGCGGTACACCGACCATGCTGATGGTGGCCACACGCTGGACTCTATCCACGTGTGGCGCCCATACTGCAGATGCTGGCTAATGAGTGCCTCGTCAGTTGCGCCTTCCAGTTCGGTGAATGCCGAGGTGATGACGTCACATGGCAAGAACGCCAAAGCTAGCGTCTTGCGGCATATCCGATTCACCTGCTCGTCTAGGTCGCTTGCAAGACGCTTTAATCCCCGCCGGACTGAACATTTTACGGCGGCTTCCCGTTGTGTTAACTCAAGTCGTTAATAGCTTCTATGCGACAAACAATCTGGTCGATTGATCGTTTGATCGTCCACGGTGTTGCCGCACTCCTTGCCTTGAACCGCCGGTTACTGCAGTCCCCCTCCGCCGGCTCTGTCACTCATGCTTTAATTATAACCCTCTGTAGTTTAGTAGCATTGTCGACATCGAGACACTTCGGCACTGGTCCCGAACTGTCTTGAGACACTTCGGGACCAGTCCCGAAGTGTCCGGACACTTCGGGACCAGTCATATGGTACCGAAGTGTCTTGGTACCGAAGTGTCCTGGTACCGAAGTGTCCTGACACCCCGGCGAATGCCCGGCAAGTGCCCGTCTACAGATATATTGTAAATTTAGACATTTTATCATTTTTGCGTCGAAGAAGCCGTGTAGAAATAGATCTAGGCCTACACTACCATACCCCTACACTATGACGTAAGCCTACTTACTTGTGCTCTGTAACCGTTTACGTATGCGGTCTAGCGACCGTCTCATTAACGAAGTGGGTAATCCTAGAAAGCGCAAAGTTAACTATTTAAAGTCGACCACTGTCATTCACTTATTTCTTTTATTTTCTACATGTAATTAGAATTATGACAGTTTACAGTTTATGTTGTTGAACTGTTCCAAGAGATAGGTAGCCTAATTCATTCTAGCTGGGTGTTTTTTTTGATAGGCCTAGATCTAAAAGCGGATTAAAACACAAGTGCGAGATTATAGTTAAAACTCTGTGAGAATCACAGTCCGTATATCGCAGTCACAGGGTTTTAGGGTCAGGGTTAGTGTTAGTATTAGTTATCTGACCGGGCACTTGCCGGGCATTGCCGGGCACTACCGGGCATTACCGGGCATTAATTAGTATGACCGGCCTTAACCACTACACCACAAGGCACATATCCGTATAAATCGACTGTTTTTACACTAGGCGATAATACAAGTTTGCGCTGTTTGTGTTGGTGCTTGTCGACTATTTCCATGACTGATAATGCATAGTTTGCACGTCATTTGGTTGGCGTACAGTAACTCAACTCAACTCAAAGTGTACGGCGGACGCAGATGTGAACACCTCTATGTCCGCAGCAAAATATCCGCAGACTATAATTAAGACTCTTTTGTATACACTTCGTGAACAGATTATTACTGAGGGTGAGGGAGGGGGCAGCTAATGGATGTCACAGCAAGCTATTATAACTGCTAGATTTGGCTTGACTGCAGTGAGTTAACCGACATGGCAGGGTTATTGTTAGTGACAGGTTTAGGGTTAGGATTAGCTGTCCATGTCGGTAAACTTCAGTAATCCCCTAGATTTGTTCGAGGTAACCGAAATCTGGTAAATCTGGTAATTGTGTGCATGCATGATGGGGCTCGTAACTGGACAACTGGTGGATACGCCGACTCGCGGATGTCGCAGCAAGCTATTCTATACTTCCTAAAACATAACTAAACGTTCTATAATGTGTATTTAGCTGCCCCTCCTGAAAATCCCACCCCCACTATCGGCCCTTCGGGCCTCAGTCTTCGGACGTTATGGGCCTGAGACAGCAAAACTCTCTTGATCTCCTTGCTGTTTTTACAACTCGCACACTGGGTTACCATTGACAATGCATTTACAGCCATTGCAATTTGCGCTTGTGTCAGATCATGTGACCTGCGTATAGGGGTCAAAACTAAGTACATATTTGGTATTCGTGACCTATATTTCTCTAGTCACTATGCAACTTGTATTGGCTATGATGGTGATTAAGATCCACTTACACTCTACATTTTTACCATTTTTACCGCACGACGCTATGCTAGCGCGGTATATGCTGTCGCCGTGTGTCCGTCCGTCCGTCTGTCCGTCCGTCACTAGCCGGTACCGGTATTGTACCAAAACGGCTAAACACAGAATCATGCAAACAACTCCGTGCGATAGCCCAGGGTGTCTAGTTGTCTTATGCCAAAAATCTTGGCGAAATTCCAACGGGGTCACCCCTAACAGGGGTGCCAAATAGAGGTGGGGTCAGTTTCGATGGGCGATTTTCGACCTATATCTCGCTATATCTCATAAACAGTGCAAGATAGGGTCATCTTTACTATGGAAGGCTAATAGTAACTCGTATGCGTGCTATCGAATGGCGCCATTTTCAGTGACCTTGAGTGACCCCTAACTACTGCAAACCACCACATTTTCCAAATTTTGCACCTCTTTTCATATCTTCGTAGTGGGTAGAGATAGAGACGTCAAATTTGATAGGCGGGTTGACCCGAGCAAGTCCTAGCCCACGGATGACAAATCATCGCTGAAAGGGGCGTGGTTGAGGTCACGTGAACGATGTAAATTTTGGTGGGCACCAGCCATATCTCCGGAACCACTGCAGCTACAGTCATCAAATTTTGCACGTAGGTAGGCTATATCAAGTCCCAGCATATGGATGCCTTCAAAGGGGCGTGGTCAGGGTCACGTGACCTATGTAAATTTTGGGAAATAAATCATAATATCTCGGAAACGGTGCAAGATAGAGACATAGTTCCAATGAAAGGCTAATAGGAAATCGTATGTGGCCTATCGATTGGCACCATTATCGGTGACCTTCAGTGACCTTGAAGGTCACTTTGGCTGTTTGAAACCTTTCTGTCTCACATAACTTGGGAAATACAGCATGTATTATCTACGATATGTTTGCACATGAATTGGAAATTGCAGGTGGCTTGTAATTTCAACTATCTTTTCTATAGTGAAGGACTTCTCAAGGTCACAGCTAGTCACGTACACTGTAAATGTGGTAATATCTCGGAAATGGTGCAAGATAGAGACATAGTTGCAATGGAAGACTAATAGGAAATCGCAAGTGGCCTATTGAATGGCACCATTGCCAGTACCCAAGAATGACCTTGAAGGTCACTTTTGCTGTTTGAAACCTTACTAACTCCCATACCTCGTGAAACATAGCACAAATTTACTAACATAGCGCGTCGCACGGTCTCTCTGCGGTAGCGGAGCTTCTTGTCATTTGTGAGTTCCTTTTATGTCACTGTGATATTATACTGTGTTGTGATTTCGTCTAACCTGTAGTCTTTTCTGTTGTCCATTTCTGTGAATACTTGCCAAACAGTAGATGCATTAACTACCCAATAACTTTTTTTCCCAAATATTTCAGAAGTGGATTTTTAACATAGTTAAATGTATACATAAATCTTCATTTAGTAGTTGCTTTGGTTTGTATTGCAATTTTGTCTAAGTTCACAGACATCTCTACTGGACTAGTAGATTAAATTTATGATAAGATAAGATAATACGATATTAAGGATAATGTCATATAAGTGCGACAGTATATGAAAGAAATTTGTCGTAATAAATATCTTTACAAAGAACTAAAAACCTGTTTGTTATTTGGCGGCCAAATGGCAAACTATAATTTGACTGTGGCTGCTAGCTTGATTGTTGCACCCTGCAACTGCAGTGCTTTGGGTTATTCCTTGGGTCCTTTGTGTATGTTGTATTTTGAACATTTAAATTTGATAATATATTGTGGTATAGATACCATACACGGCCAGTCTAGTTTTGTACTTTGTCTAGGTTGTCTGTATTTCTTGGAACTTTGAATGAGCTTGACGTGCGTCGGATAAGTGATGGAGGAGGAACTACGTCGTTATTGTTCTGAGCGTGGCATCTCAGATGATACCATCGAGATAATGGAAAAAGACAAAGTGAGTATGTCATTTTATCATCTGCCCGAAACGGTGTGTGTGTATGTGTGCGCGCAAGTCATACTTCATTTCGTCCTCACCTCACCGACTTTGTATATGTTGATGTTCACTTGTTTACTGTATTACATGTGCAACCCTTTCAGCACATTTGTGGCCCCAAGAACTTGCACTATGTAAATGCCCTTAATAATAATAATAATAATGCTGATGAGGAGTTTCGAACCTCGCCGTTGCAAAGGGCAAGCCTCCTCGCAGCACGAGTGCCACACAGTGGTGACTGGCTATTGGCGTCGCCAATCTCTGGTTGTGGGTTATGGCTTGATAACGAGGCCGTCCGCATTGTTGTCGCATTGAGGCTGGCTTCCGACCTTGGTAGTCTACACACTTGCCACTGTGGCAGTTTGGTTGAGGCCAACGGCACTCATGGCTTCTTTTGCAAGTAAGCTGCCAGCCGGTTTCTGAGACATCACGCCTTGAACGACTGCATTAGTCACGCTTTCAGTGCAGCGGGCATCCCCATGAGAAAAGAACCAGCTGGTCTGGCTCTGAAGGACGGGAAGCGCCCTGATGGCTGCACCATCGTTCCTTGGCGTGGTGGCAAACTTTTGGCTTGGGATGTCACGGTTTGCACCACAGTGGCCGATTCATATGTGGCAACTTCCAGTCAGTCGGCGGGATCTGTTGCTGAACAGGCTGCAGACAGGAAGTGTCAGAAATACGCCGAACTGTCTGTAGCTTACGACTTTCAGCCAGTGGCGGTCGAAACGCACAGGCCAATGGACGAATCCGCAGTTCGCTTTGTCGGTGATCTGGGCCGGAAAATCTCTGAACATTCGGGCGACCAGCTTGAGTCTCACTTTTTATTCCAGCGGATCAGTGTGCTCCTTCAACGTTTTAACTCAATTCTTTTTCACGAGACGTTTTCTGTTGAAGGAGACAGCCACGCGTAGCCATTCCAGCTCAGCAGTTTTAGTTTTTAACCCCCGGGATCTTTACTACTACGGGGGGTGAAAAAATAATAATAATAATGGGAATGAAGTACCAGGGTCCAAAAAAACATAATAATAAGTTACTTCAATTGTGGCATGTTGCAGGGGCGGTTATAGCATTTCCATTTTGTGGGCAACTGGGGGGGCGTAGATTAAGATGGGGGGGAGGGGGCTCTCACACACATGAAAGTTTTGGTTCATGTCTCCCAATTAAGCGTTATCAGCTGTGTCACCTACTTATTGATGTCATATTATTACTAATTATTTGTGCTGAAAGCAGCCAAATTTCACTAAAATTAACACAAACAACGTGCAAAAGCACGAAAAAAAATCGAAATCAGCCTGCCAGTGATGCTCTTGAACATCTGATTGGGAGGCCAGGCATCTGATTGGGGAGGGGATGTCCCCTTGGCCTCTCTAAAGAACCGCCCCTGATGTGTTGTTGCACATACTTAGCTTTCTAGTTGTGACTAGCAGAGGCGATGAATGTCACTGTATATTGATAATTTTTGCAGCTCTGTGGCACTTGCAGACTCACAGTGTGAGATGTGTTGTACTCATAGGAGCCATGGTGGATAGTGCGAAAATATGACTGAATGATTCAGTAATGTTAATTTCTGGGGCTATATCTTGGAGTCAGTACCAGGTACTATACCTTAGGGGGTATAAGCATATTTTGAATGGAACAGCATAGTATAATACATCTCAGATCATTACTGGTAGGCCTGTATCAACAGTCAGTCACCGCTGTAATGTACACAAAACGTTTGATGGCACAAACCCACAGATCATATGAACATTCAAACATGCCAGTCTTCAGTAACAATGATGGCAACCAGTCATTTAAATAAATATCACAGTTTGTGGTTAACAAGGTTGTGGTCGAGAAATAGACAGCCAATTTCTTCGACCAAATTAATGTCATGGTCAGACGGGAAGCGACCTGATGGACTGACATTGATTCCGTGGCAGGCGGGCAAACCCTTGACACGGGATGTCACGGTCGTCTGCCCCTTACAGGGCTCTTGCCAGTCCTTGAAAGTCCTTAATTTTTTTTACCGCACGACGCTATGCTAGCGCAGTATAATGGGTATATGCTGTCGTCGTGTGCCTGTCTGTCTGTCCGTCCGTCCGTCCGTCTGTCTGTTACAAGCCGGTATTGTACCAAAACGGCTAAACATAGAATCACGCAAACAAATCCATACCATAGCCCGGGTACTCTAGTTTTCTGGTGCCAACAAATATCCGCGAAATTCCAACGGGGTCACCACTAACGGGGGCACCAAACAGAGGTGGGGTAGGTTCAGATCGGCGATTTTCGACCTATATCTCACTATATCTCATAAACGGTGCAAGATAGGGGCATAGTTACTATGGAATGGTGCCATTTTCAGTGACCTTGAGTGACCCCTAACTGCCCCAAACCACCCAATTTTCCTAATTTTCTACCCCTTTTCTTTTCTTCATAGTGGGTAGAGATAGAGACGTCAAATTTCATATCATACCCATCATATAAACCTTGAATGGCACTAAATAGCCTTCTTGTGCTGATGTGCCGTTAAGAAACTACACACTCACTCACTCACTCGCTTTAGGGACCTTGAAGGTCACTGTTGCTGTTTGAAACCTTTCTGTCTCACATAACTTGGGAAATACAGCGTGTATTATGTACGATATGTTTACACATGAACCGGAAATCGCAGTTGTTTTGTAATTTCAACTATCTTTCCTAAAATGAAGGACTTGTCAAGGTCACAGCTAGTTGCGTACACTGTAAATGTGGTAATATCTCGGAAACGGTGCGTGATAGAGACATAGTTGCAATGGAAGACTAATAGGTAATCGTATGCGGCCTATCGAATGGCAGCATTGCAATACCCTTGAATGACCTTGAAGGTCACTTTTGCTGTTTGAAACCTTTCTAACTCCATGGTGTAGAGTTGAAATGAAGACAGCATTGTATAGCACTTGGAAGGTACTGTCACGTGGCATTGACAGATTCTTGAGCAACAAAGCCCTGTGAGCAGTGGAGATGTTAAGTCAAAATAGGGGTCAAAAATGACAGTTTTTCGCCCCTAAAATTGTAAGGAGAGGGGATACCCGTGATTTCTCACCTAATGTTTCAAATTGCACTAGATAGACGTCATGTGTTAAAATTTGGTAAAGATCCATCGAGGGACCGCAGAGATTATCCGTCAAGAAAAAAAAGAGAATAGAACTGTGCCAAAACATAAGCCTAGGCATGCAAGTGCCGGCGGCTAATAAACCCAACAAACTAAAAACCCAGGTTTAGTCACCTCTTACGACATCCAGCCTGGAAACAGATCAGGACTACTGTCAAAGGAAAAGATGAACGAGAAGTAAATAAGAAAGGCAGTATAAGCAAGATAAAAGGGAAGCAAGTTATAAGAAGCAAAAAAAGCAAGATATAAGGTAAACACACGAACAATCTACCTAATGCCAAAATCTACAATGTTTCTATGGTGCATTAGGCCCCGGTGGCCGCATAGGGTACTTGAAGAGATAGACACAGAGAGAAAATAACACTTAGATAATGCCATCCCTTTTGAACGAATTTGTATCTTATATTATTGCACTTAGTATGTTTCACAAACACTGGCAGAAACCTGCTTGTGCCTGAAACGCTTATACCGGTTTAAAATGACCGTGGTTTACTTTGCAGTTTGTTTGCGACACAAATTTGCAAATGTTATGTTGTACTGCTTCGTGTATTGGGATAGTTGTGCAGATTTAGAATGTGCATATAACGTGTTGTTTTATTGCAGCTGGATATTGCAGTCATAGCTGCTATGCCGGATAGCGACTTAAGCAAATACTTCGTCGTTGGTGACCGAGTTGCTGTTAAAGAATTTTGTAAAAGAAAAAGCAGACCCCAAGTGCACCGTACCGGTGATAGGAAGGAAGCGCTCTTATCCAAACTTCGAGCCAAGCTTGATGCACGAAAACGCTCTTCTGAGCACCATATTGAAGCAGGCGACGAATGTGACGAAGGCAAACTGCATGTTACCAATCACAGGCAATCACTTTATGGGAATAACAATGGCATGAAATCCAGCAGACGAATAGAAATTGGTTGGCTGCACGGAGACACATTAATGAATGTCAAACAGGTGCGCACACGAAATGGTGGTGGCACACGCATTGTGTCGACATCGAAGTTGGCGACCAAACGGGATCTGATGGAAACTGCCAAAAGTTTGTTTTTCTCCAATGGGAATTGCAAATACGGAAATGATCGAGAGTTCAATTTCGACATGTGCGACTTTAAGCAGTCCATTATGAGTGACACTGTGACAGTTGCTGACTTGCATGAGCAGAACAAGATGAGCAATGGCAAAGTCAGAGTTTACCTGTGTACAACAAGACGTGCCACTGCGACTGTCACCAGAGCGTCAGTGGAGGAAGATGTCAGTGAGGATGATTTCAATTCTGTTGATACTGCCACTGTAAGTTGCACACCTGTTTGTGATTTAGTTATTGTCTTACTGGATTGTGGATGTTTCTTACACCAATGCTACTACATTGGTTATTTCTGTTCACTTCATTGTCTGAAAGCACTATGTTGCTAATATGTTGTACTGCCAGTGTCATACATATTATACCACTTCTGTTAGTACTCAGTGCTTCTGCACTGTTGTTCGGGCAACACGAACTGCCTGCAGCCTCTAATTGTTGAGGTGTTGGAGTGCTTATATGTCTGGAGTGAGGTGCAAATGATTAGCAAATAGAGAACGGACGATACGGGCATGAACCGATACGATCCGATACGAGTATTCGAGTATACACAACGGCCGATACCGATACGATTACTACGATTACTTCGTAGAACGGGCCAGGTCCCGTCGGCGCTGTCGGCCGGTAATTAGTCGAATTTGGTGCATTTTAGCTTCAAAATATGACATCTGGTGGCAACAATTTTAATGATTTTCCTGAGAATCAACTTACCAAATTTCATGCAGAAACAGTACACAGTCCTCTGACACTGAGTCATAAGATAGGCCTATTTTTATGGCCAGTGCAGACGTGCAGTGGTCACGTCAAACGTCGTCAAGCGGTCGAGTCAAGGTCAAGCTAACAGCCGACAGGGAGAAGTTTCAACATCGAGGTGACAGAAGTAAAGCGGTGCACCGTGCAAGTGTTCAACTGTTCATCCGGTCACTGTCGTTTCAGCTCTGGAGTCCTCATGGACAATATAAAACTGAAGGCCGTTGTCAAAGTCTTTCTGTATAAATCGCACTCGCATCTTGCAGTCGAGTATTATACTGCATAATACTCGACTGCAAGATGCGAGTGCGACCACAAATGAATTTGCCATCACATAAGTTGACAACAAACATTACTTGGAGCAAAATTTTTTATTACCGTACATTTGCTTCATTAAATTTAATTAACTTAAACCTGTTACTGTTTAATTGTTGAATGTTGACTTAGTCAACAAGGCCATTAACAGAGATTAACTTAATTATTCACAGTAACAGCATTACAGGTATATATTTCACTCTGGTTTGTTTACGTTGTGTGTTTTTAGTTTCCCCCCCAAGAATCAAAAACTGCATCATTTTAAAATTCCCCTCCAGCTTTGCGAATGAAGCAAGCTGCTTCATTGCTAATATGACGTAGACGCCCCTGGGTGCCCATAAGCCGTTATTATACAGGGTTCCTACGGTCAGGGGAAGTCGGGGAAAGTCAGGGAAAATTATTAAGTCAGGGAAAGTCAGGGAAAACTGAGAGAGTCAGGGAAAGTCAGGGAATTTAAAATTTAAAAGATCTGCCGAAGAGAAGCAGAAGGAGGTAGACAAGCTGTTAAAAGACATTGACGCACAACAGCTTGTCATAAAGCAAATGTAACTCAAACTTGAACGTTACAAACTGTACATACTGTAAATAGTTCATCAGTTCAGTTCTCCAGCACAAAACAGCATCATCAGAGATTTCGTTTTCACTTTTTACTACATTGACTTTGGAAGCACAAACTGCAAGCAACATAGGTACCTACTTTTTGTTGCATTACATTACAGGGTCACCAAATGTTGTTGTAGAATTATACATCATAGCGATTTTGCACGAAGAAATTAGTCAGGGAAAATGATTCATTTGGAACTGGAAAGTCAGGGAAAAGTCAGGGAAAATGATTTCTGCAAAGTACACATAAAGGATGACGTGTACAGGCGATCTACAAAATGGTTGGTCCTCAGCTGGCGTACAACGATCCCATCCATTCCCCTCCCCTCACTTCCCGTCCCCTATCCCCATCCCATCCATTTCATTCCCTTCTCCTCCCTTTGTATCGTTTTTACTGCGCGATGCTATGGCAGCGCGGTATATGCTGTAGTCATGAGTACCGGTATGTCTGTCCGTCTGTCACAAGCCGGTACTGTACCAAAACGACTAAACGTGGGATCACGCAAACAACTCCGTATGATAGCCCAGGTCTTCTGGTTTTCTGACGCCAAAGATCTTGGGGTGAGGTGCAAATAATCTGTGTATGGTCCACCTGATGCCACTGACACCGTATCATCTCTTGCTCCATTAAAAACCAGAAATGTTTACCTTTCTGGTGCTGGCTTACCGAGGTTGTCCGGGAAAAGAGGCCGCTAAATTGATTTAGTACTACTAGTCATAACACTTAAGTGACTTAATTCAATATATTGTGGTAATTAAGCATCACGATTCCTCAAAGCATTTCCATTTTTTCATATTACATGTGCACAGAAGCATTGTGATAAGGAAAGTCACATTATTGTGATACGTTTCTGTGCAGGGTGAGAATGCGTGTACTTTTGCAGATCTGGGAACACCAACAGTGAGTTTCAAATTTTCGGCTGTGTTAGTGTAGGCGTAGTTCGTCCGTGTGCTTTCCTGCATTACAGTTTATTTAACTTTTTATGAGTTAAATATGTAGCTGACCCACTTTACTTTTGTCTCACACCTCTTAATGAAACTTCACTCCAGAAGCTGTCCAGATATGGCATGCATCGTCTACGGATCTCATAGTGTCACATGCACACCCATGCATTTATCCGCAAACGGGATTAACCGTAGCTCCCTTTCCCTTATCAGCCAAAGCTGGTACTCCTTTACCAACCCATGAGGGATGGAAGACTGAGTTGTCCAGACAAACAGAATGGCGAGTAAACAGTCGGCCCATGACTGATACATAGTGGTTGGCACTGCTGTAAACCATTCAAGTCGTCACGTCCCACTGGGCCCGTGGCGTGTAAGCAGCTTACCACCGCCACTACCTGCAGTGCTGTGGCCTGGAGTCGAACCCGCGACATTTCAGTCACAGGCCTGACACCTTACATGGACGCATATTATGTTCTGTTTATACAATGGCACAGCGAAGCGAAGAACGTTGGATGTTTTCAGCGGCGTGTCTTTGGATGTTTGTTTGTTTGTTTGTGAACACGATAACTTCTGAACGAGTAAACTTAGGATGACGAAACTTGATGGGTAGGTGCATTGTCGCTAAATCTTGCACGAGTTCGAATTTCAGGGTCATAGCCCCCCCCCCTGTGCCGCCGCCCCACCCGAAAATGTTGATTTCTGCTGAGTCATTACGAAATGTCAGCAAAGTCATGTGCGGCCCCTGCGGCGTGCGGACATCGCATTGGATCGGTCGATCAGTCATGAAGTTATGGTGCTCATCAATAAATAAGTAACGCAAAACTGTTTTGAAAGCGTTTTCACAGCTACGCTTTTGGAAAGTAAGCGCAAGCTCTCTAGTCTTACTAATTTCAAGGAATTATTCGACATTGAAAGTTGCATCACTACAATGTCAACATGTTCTTCAGTATGGCTGCGTTGTTTTATTCACCGGTTGATTCACTGATGCATCAGACCTGCATTACAGTGATGCACGTCTGATGCATCGGTGAAATCAACCGGTGAATAAAACAACGCAGCCTATTCGTAACTTGGCATTAACTCGATCTGTGCTGGATGTGTGCCACAGGTTTCCTTACGCATGCAAAAGCAGACACCTCTATTTGTGAACCACCAGCAAGTCGGTGCAAACAACTCTTCTGCTCGTCCGTCACCACAGTTGGTATGTTGCATTTTTTTGTCGAACAGGATAAAGCCATTCCATAGTTTTCATGGCGACTGGTGTGAGCGGACTAGATCTGTTTGTTTCCAGGATATTATGAGGTTCGAAAACTATATAGGGGCACTGTGGTTCATTCCCCCCATAGCGGCGAAATGTTTACACCCGACCCACGGAAATGGGGCAACTGCTAGAGAAATTGGAACAATTTGATGTCGGCAGTTCATATTCATATGGTAGGTAGATGTTGATCGGTTCTTTGCCTGTGTATGACCCCCTTAACCCCGCCCCCACTGCCTCGTTACGGCCTACGTGGTCCCCCATTGATTTGGAATTTTGGTCCCCTCCATATCCATGACATTAATTGGCCAGCTTCAGACATGAATGAATGAAAATGGATGTTGGCATGGCTGAGTACCGTAGTCATTACGGGTGTGAAAATTGGGCCTAGAAGCGACGGTTACCAAAGACACGGATGCCATTATCTAGTTGTATATAGGGCTTAGGGAACTAAGTCACAGACTTACAGTTCCAATCAGCCACTTCAACAGAACTTTTGACATTAGTATTCTCGGTAACTGAGGATTTGCATGAGCACTTGCACATTATAGTTCATGAACATGTTGCTTGTGTCTCAAAACATAGTCTGCATGTTTTTCTAAATTAACACTGACAGTTATATTTCCTAATTACAGCTGTACCGAATATTCGTTTAATATTCATATTCAGTCGAATAGTAGCAACTATATGAGTTTTCGTATTCTGCTAAAAATACGAAATTTTCCAATATGAAATTTCAATATTTGATGATTGCACACCTCCAGTAATTACAAAATCGCAACCGGAAGTCACGCAGTACGTTGTTTTTTTTGTGTTTTGTTATGTTGTGGACTGAATAAATCTTAAATTAAATGACAATAAAAAGTTCTAATGTACAGTAATAGGCTATGGAGAAACACAGCAGCGTCTGGAAATACTTCAGAGTCACGGAAAGTGACGATGCAGTGCCAATTCAGTATTCGTATTCGTCCACTTAGAAAAGCCGAATATTCGTGTTCGCCGAATATTCGTATTCGGCCGAATAATACAAAAATCACTATTCGGTACATCTTTATTCCTAATACTGAACAGCTAAATGCGTATAATTTCAGGCTGGTGCTTCATCACATATACTTCATGAAGATGCGCTTTCTTCCTGCAGCAACAATGTAACAGTGGAAATGTACTGTAGTTCTGAGTATGTTTAGTTACTGTTGTTCGATCATCCCAGTATTTACTCCGTTTTGTATGCTTTAAGTTATTTCTACTTTGTTATGTGCCCTCCGTCTGCCTCGGTGGTTGAGCCAGGGTGCCCAGTGACTTTTTTTGACAAAAAAATAGGAATATAGGAATTCTGAAGGACAAAATGTAGTAAAAAATCCAGGAATATTTGAGGTGAAATATAGGAAAATATAGGAAATAATGTGATGCAAATTGAACGATTTTATCGTCTCTCGGACCCCAACGTTCGTCCGAGAGTGTGCCAGTCAACCAGTCTGAAAACACTGGTCACAGGAACTAAGCAAACTACGAAAGGTTGTTCACTGATTAGCTGCTGAGCTGTAAGAAGTACCAAAACATATCAGTTTTTAATGTTTACAATATGCATTTTTGCATACGACGAGCGGCGCAACATGTGTGCGTCGCGACATTCCGTAGGTGTAAAAATAATATAGGAAAATATACGAATTTCATCAAAATATAGGAAAATTATAGGAACACTCAAAAATTTAGGAAATATAGGAATGCTGGGCGCCCTGGGTTCAGCGCGTACGCTCAATGGCCATTGATGTGTGAACGATGAGGCTGATGTACAGACCTCGGGTTCAGTCCCGACAAATGGCATTAGTTAGCATCGTTCTTAAAAATCGCATCTATGGAGATTCTGTTCTCGGGCAGACAGAGGGCTTGGATTTTGTCCTCGTGTTAAACTGTGACCATCTATAGCAGCTAATTTGGAGGTAGTTGATTGCTATTTGTGGACTTCTCACCAACTACGAACATGGCTGGCAGATCATATTGTCAGCGGGTGGGAGGGTGAGAATACAGCCACGTTAAATATATGTTTAAAACCTCTCACAGCTCTCCCACTGTCCTTTTCCCTACAGTCATGCACGCATGCACACATCATGTACCGGTTTCCAACCCCCTATGGTTCCATCCGGTTGGGTTTATGGCGAAATGGGCCCCCGTCTGTGTGGCGTCAGCGCTGGCGAAAGCCACCCACAAGTATGGTATGGTATGGTATGTGGCCATCCCTCCGAGGAGGCCACGTAAGTGTTGCACCCCATCCATCTGTCTGTCCATCTGTCCCATTCCCACCTGCAACTCAGAAATGAAAAGTACTAGACATTTCACATTTACAGGACAGTTTGCCTATGTCAACTATAACTATGGAAACATCGACTGTCGATTGAAGGGCACCATTCATAAGCGTGGCAAACATATCTTTCAGCACTGGTGTGTTCCCATTATCACTGCTTGAGGAGTTGATCTCGTGTACGTCGCAGCTTCTATAGTCTGTTGCTCGGTGACATACACAAGAAGATCTGCTGCGCTTCTGATAACTGTACTACTCCTATTTGACGTAGCTTATCGTGAAGCTGAACACTCCTGGTTAGAGACACATAGGGCTTGTAAGTCAAATGGTTAAGCTGTAAGGAAAGCAAGTAATTTTAATGGATGAATAATGTTGAGTTGGAGTCTTCTTGTTACAAGGAGGTACACGTCATGGTGGCCATCAGGGCCATACGCTCTTGGTGGGAAATTTTGACGTCTTTCAGTTTCTTTCACTGCAATATGATTTGCACTGAAGGGACTTTGCAGTGCTACCAAGTTATTGTTCGTTTGATGTGTTTGCACAGTAACTCTGAAGACGAACACACTGGTGTGCAGTTGGCAATAGAAAACAGTCTGGATTATTCTCAGCCGGAACTGTCGTAAGTTGTGTTCTTGCTGGTACTTAACATATTTCCTGTCATCCATGGCTTATTAGAAGCTCCTATGGGCATAGTCTGTTGCTTTCACGTGTTCTTCTGCTACAAAAATTTGCTACACAGACTGCTGCTCCATTTTTACCGCCGTGCATATATCGCTTTCCGAGTCTGGTTGTTAAACGAATATTGGTTAAGAAATTATCATGTGATAAGGCAATGTTTCATTATTTCGCTAAGTAGCCGATATATTGTAAAGAACAGCTCGACCATGACTTGCTGCCACTTTGGAACTGTGAGGGGCTGTAACTGTTGTACAGTTAAAAAGAGTGATTGCTGTGCATTGCATGTCAAGGATGCATTTGGATTTTGAAACAAAGCAGTACAAGTAGCTTTGGAAGCAATCTGAAATGTCGTACATGTTTCCCGCTAAATGTGTGTATTTTCTGTATTTTGTTGTGCTCCGTTACAGAGACTGGAAAAGCCAGCTTGCTGCTTTACAGCGACAGATCATTACACAGGAGTCTACTGTGTTTAATGTTACACGATGTGATGTGTTGAATGGCTTCCGACGTGGTGTAAATCGAAAGTGCTTTGATCCCTTCAAGCGCATTGATGTACTGTTTGTCGATTCGGCCAATGTAGCAGAAGGTTCAATTGACAGTGGCGGGCCGACACGGGAATTTCTGCGACTACTTCTTCTCGAGATATTCACAAGTGGCCTATTTGAAGGACCTGCAAATGGAAAACAGTTGGCATTGTCTACAATCGGTATTTATGCACTTGTAACATTTGTGGTTTACATTGATGACGAACAATGCAAGAGTGTACCGTAATAATGTTACAAGTACAGTGCACTGATAAGGCATAAACTCATTATCGGTCGGCCAGTCATCGGTGCTTAGCAATCTGCCGATTGCCGGTAGTCGGTCGAAGACTAGTTCTTGTCTTGATATCAGGGTTGGGTTTCTACAGGCAAAAGCCTGTTTCTGCCACACATGTGGTTTAAACCGGTTCAGTTTAAACCGGTTTAAACTGGAAATAACTAAAAGTCTATATATTTTGTTAACGCAAGCATGCCATTGCGATTTGTGTCGTGACCTAATGTCAACTTTGTGTTGCTGACTTGCTGTGATATTCAGACTTGTAATAATTAATAATAGTAACAACCACTGTAAGTTTTATTTTAAAATGTCAGTCACTGAAAAGTGAAAACTGAAATCAAACACAACTGTTCTTCTGTGACCGTGAAGCTAAGATAAAAATTGTTTGCATTTTAAAGCCTGAACACAACACCCAGTCAAAAGTAAGCCTGAAAGCTATAGTAATTAGACAATGTCGACAATAAGTTCAGTTTTAATACTACCTGCGGTCCGACAATAGCCTCAGTTCATGTCAGTTGCCTATTATATGCACTCATTACACAGGATGATTATAAATCCCTGTCAGTTTTGCATTTTTGTCATATACTCTGGCAGAAATGGTTTAAACCTGTTTCTGCCAGGACGGTTTAAACCGCCCGCGGCAAAAACTTGCCAACCCTGTTTGATATAAGCACATCTGCTGTTTATTCATATGCTGTGTTGTACATTGACATTGGTTGACAGTTTGCAAACCTTTAATAAGACATCTGGAGTAGTCAAGTTACTTATTACGCAAATTTTGTTCTGCAGTACACTACATGAATGCGCATGCATGATGTGGTGATGTGAATATCTCTTTTGTAATCTCGGACTGCTGCTGTAAAGTTTTCCGATTGTTTTACTGCTTTGCGTTTTTGTAGGTCTGGAGAAACGACTATATGTGGATGCTGGTAAAGGCATTGCTGTGGCACTATTGCATGGTGGATCTGCACCAATGTGTATATCAACCTTGTGTTATGATGTGCTCATGGGTACGCCAGATATCGATGTAAATCCAGCTGTACACATGGACGAAATCTGTAATGTTGATGTCAAGTCTGCTTTGCAAAAGGTAACACCAGGCACATATTGTCAGTTTCAAAATTCTGTAGTTAGAACGGTTCTCGAAATATTTTACTGCATTATAGCGCCCCGTGCGGGCTCCGGGGCCAGTCAGTAAGTAAGTAAGTAAGCCACGGCCCCCAAAACGTCGCGTTTTACCGATTCATCACGAATAACTGTGCAAGTGGCCACTGGGGCGTGGTCACTGGGGGCATGGCCACTGGGAGCGTGGCACATGTCGCTAAGTAAGTAAGTAAACAGCTACGCCATTGTAAAGTTAGCGCAAGCTCTCTAGTTTAAGTTTGTAGCTGTTTAGCTGATGGAAACTGTGCAAGATGTGTGCGTCGTTGGCATGTTTTCTGCACTGATATGCTAAACACATGACTGTGATGTAATTAAAAAGACTTCCGTAAGTATCGAGCCTGAACAGATACTCGTGGACTTCATTAATACAATCATTGAGTATAACCACATTATTTCCGTAGAATCTGGCATATTGTGAATGCAACATATATTTGCACACATTTTCTGGTACACCATTAGCCGTCACCATTTACGGCTTTGGTCATAGCCAGCATCAAAACAATGTTAGTCATGGCTAACCAGCCAAATGTTTGATTACCCATAAACGTCATGTTTTACTGATCTTAGCCGACTAAATATGGCTACAAGCAGTAATATACAGGGTGCGCCAATAAAAAATGACCCCTTAGGAAACATTCTATGTATCCATAATCGCAGTAGATTTCCTCACGAAATTGACTGATTCTACAGAGGATTCAGGCCGTAGTACGGATAATTTCGTTGCAATATTTGGCTTAATTTAAAATTTACAAGTATTTGAACTTCAAAGTACACTTCTCTAAGTGAGTGAGTAATTAAACTGTGACTCTGACATAAAAAAACCGCAAATGCATCACATGGATATGCCAATGGATTACCATGTATGGGCCGCATTGGTGGAACGACGCTATCAGAGGTACGCGCCAGAGCCGACCAACAATGTCGACTGCCGAGCTTTCGACTGCTTCTTTGACGATATGGATTGATTTTCCACAGGAATTCATTGATGACGTAATCCTATCATTTTACAACTGACTTTGATCGTGTGTTGCTGCAGCTGCTGGACATTTGCACACCCTGTTTAAATACTTAGTGGGCAGCTGACATTCATCACTGACATATTTGAACTGTTGAAAAAAGCAGTGCAAAGTTTGATTTGTTATTTGCACATATATTCAATGAGTAACGGAATGGTCACTAGAAAGTGAACTTTAAAGTTTAAATCTGTTGAACCATATAAGTTATTTCAACAACATTTGCAAGATATGTTGTGTTAACATTCACTTACAAAGTCTGAAACTTTGTTTGAAATCCGTGCTACCATTGCTGAAATACAGAATTTTTTCCAGGTTGGGGGGGGGGTTATTTCTATTGGCACACCGTGTAGGCACAATACAACCAAACTGTCCGTCTGGCCTTCCAGTTTTCCTTTTTGATACTTCAGCTGAATTTTGTAAAAAGTGAATCGTTCAGCTATACAGCACCATTAACGGTCTGCTTACAAAGGTTTTGGAGCATTCTGCATCATTGATAGCCGATTTTAGCCACTTCCCATTCATAATTGTGCTCATGGCTAGCCAGCCATGAACTTTGTGTAGCCGGCTAACTGCAAAAAATTATTGCTGGCCAGCCAACAAAAGTCATCATTCACTGGTAGTGGATCTATTGTCCGTTGCCTGTGCAATACTGCCCAGGCTTTTGTGGACAAACTTACAGTTAAGCAAAACGTTTTCGAATGGCAGGTTATACCATGTTAGCCTGTAAGACAAAACTTCCGTAGTTCTTAATGGTTTTTAAGCACTTACGGATTGTGGAATAAGTGTAGGCCTAACGAAGTGTGTTGTGCTGTTGTTGTAAAAGATACAGTTGTCCACTTCGCTTTCTGATGGTAACGACGCAATAGAAGAAGCCGCTGACTTACTGACCGTACTTGGATCACTGCGCCCAGTCAGAAGCTTGGATGAACGTGATGCTCTTGTTCGCAGCGCACTGTCGTTCTACCTAGTGGGCCGCTTAACGGCGGCATACACACAGTGAGATATGATGTTTGGTCATGTGTCTGTTTTTCATTGATGGCCATAATGAGAACAGTTAGACATTGATTTGCATACAGTGTGGTATAGCTTTACACCAGTCTATATTAACCGATATTGGAGAAAAGTACAACTTAAAGTTGATTACACTTATCCATTCACGCTGTGCCTTTACAGCAGTGCACAAGAATGAGACCGGCCAAAACGTAAATAACAAGGCGTAGCAAAGCTCGGCATAAGCGCCCGCCGCGGTCGCAATTTCTCGGAAGTAATTATCTCGCCGCGCCAACCGCCGGTCACTCGACCGTCGGTGTTTCTCACGGTCGACCGTCAGAAAAAAAGGCGACAGACAGACGGACGGACGACAAAATTGTCCATATCTCGTGACCTTTGACCTTGACCTTGAGCACACCCTAGATGAAGACCCACCTGCTGACCGTTGTGTGCAAGTTTGGTGAAGATCCGTCCGCCGGTCACTCGACCGTCGGTGTTTCACACGGTCGATCGTCAGAAAAAGGTGACAGACGGACGGACGAACAGCAGGACAGCACCGTTCCGTAAAGGACCCCATACTATCGTATGCGGGCGCTTAAAAATTGTCACATTTGTAAGCCATTTCTGACGAGGATGGAATTTTGCAACAATTACTGTCAGCATAAAAGCAACCGTTTGTGCCACACAAAAAACAGTTTGGTAAAATTCAATCAGATTTCATGAACATGCATCTTTAAAATGAAACATGATACACTAACAGTTATCTGGACAGTAGCACGTCAGTGGTACACGGCCCAACGACCTTTATTGTGTCTGTCTGTCCATCCGTCTGTCAGTGTCAGTGGTCATGCCGCAGCCCCATCAATACGCCGCTACTACCGGCCTCACGCTGCAACGACTTGTTGTTTGGTTGTGACTTATGCTGATAAAATATTGCTGACATTATACAGCACATATTTTGAATGTGGAAGAAATGTGTGAAATAGATTGAGAGAGGGACTGGAAACTGGAGGTCTATTCCGGTGTATGCAACGTAATCAAGGCGAGTGGCGTGCTGCCTTCACACACGTGGGATATACTGAAATGACTTTGAGCAACATAGCAACTCTGTTCCAGCCGAGTTTGTCACCACAAGGCAGTGCTAAACGACCGGATGAAGCAAGGATTCTAGCCTACTGGCGAGACTGGTTGCTGGATCTTCCAGGTACGTTGAGCAGTGATGGACAAATCCTAATCGCGATCAGGCCTGTAGCCGGCGGGAGGGGGGTGGTGGGCTGGAGTGGGAGGGGCACGAGAATCCTGGCTGCAGCTACAGTTAACATGTATTATATTTTCCTCAAAGCTTTTGCCTTCATCAGTCGATAAGTTTGTACTTTGTCTAAGTACCCGCAACCAATAGCCTCCATCCTAGAGTAGGCAAAAAACAGTAGGCGTAATAGTGACACATTATAAAAGTGATACAGATTTACATCCACTACTGATCATCGGTCACTAGTGGATGTAAACCTATTTAAGTTATATAATGTGTCACTATTAGGCCTACTATTGTTAATGTCGTTACGGATGACGCATTGAATGCGACTTGAAATGGTACCATACAGATCATTTGATGGAGTGGGCCTGATCGCGATTCCATTTGTACCGGTAGTTGCTGCACTAGCTAGGCCTATGTAAATATGCTTTGTCTGTGAACGGTCCCCATTAGTGTGTGTTTAGTAGCACTTGACAGTATAGTAGGTATCACAGGATACTGCATAGAAAGTCACAAACTATAGCATACGTCATGCAAGTTAAGCAACGTTAACTACAAATATCTGTCATTCTGTACCTTTTGTATAGCCTGTTTGCTGACATGTGGCAAAATGAAATGGATAAATTGCACTTTAGGAGGAAACTAATGAGTTTATTTCACCTATAACAATAACAGCAAGTACTCAAAGTAATTTTAAAGAGACCTATTGATATCCCCTCCCCAAGAACCCCACCCCTTTCGGCCCTTCGGGCCGCGCTTCTCAGCCCTTCGGGCCTCAATGACCAGGCCCCCTGGACCAAATTCCTGGCTATGCCTATGAGCCGTTGGGGAATGAGGGGTGAGGTAATAATGGGCATCTAGTGGGGGGCTATGGCATACAACGTCAGCACAAACGCTAACCCACGTTGCGTGGTTTTGCGGAATTTGGGCATGATGAAGGAGAAGGACGACGCACCACATTACACAATGTTACATAGTTTGCCAACATGTGGCACTGACTAAGATTCATACTGTCGGTGTTTCTAATCAATTGTCCGCACTCGCATTGTGGTTTTATTCAGACAAAAACTAGGCCTAGTTCGGTTTTTTACCAAGACACAAAAATTGCCATTTTATGTATGGTTGTGTATATGAACAAAATTGTACACCTACCTATGGTCAAACCAGGGCTTAAAGTGGCTTACAAATGGAGGCGGTATGGTCTTCTCCCCTCCCTTCCCTCTCTCCCCTCCCCTATTTCCACCTCCCCATTCCTCCCTTCCCGTTCCCCTCCCCTCCATTTTATTCCCTTCTCCTCCCTTTCCTCCCCTCCCTCTCCCTTAGAAGTAGGCCCCATTGCGGCTAGGGGGTCTGGCAGAGCTCATTACATCCCCCAGCGAGTCCGGGTCGTATTTTGGGGCATTTTAGGCGTGAATTTGCACCTTTGTGACTGTCTAAATGACGAATAACTTCCTGTGTTTATTCTGCATTAAAAGAATCTTGGAACTACTGGGAACTCTGCGTTCCCGTTGAGCATTTCATTTCAGAAAACTTATTTTTTTGTACATATGTGCTCAACACATTGACAACCCTTTAAGCATGCTCTATAACTTAATGAAAATGCTTAAGCTTCTGAGGCTCTGACCCTAGAACTTAACACTGATTAAACTGATGATTTCAGAAACTGAGGTACCAACCTTGGTTTGATGGAATCTATTTGTTAGAAAGTTTTTGACGTTAATAGTACACATAAAGGATGACGTGTACAGGCGATCTACAAAATGGTTGGTCCTCAGCTGGCGTACAACGATCCCATCCATTCCCCTCCCCTCACTTCCCGTCCCCTATCCCCATCCCATCCATTTCATTCCCTTCTCCTCCCTTTGTATCGTTTTTACTGCGCGACGCTATGGCAGCGCGGTATATGCTGTAGTCATGAGTACCGGTATGTCTGTCCGTCTGTCACAAGCCGGTACTGTACCAAAACGACTAAACGTGGGATCACGCAAACAACTCCGTATAGCCCAGGTCTTCCGGTTTTCTGACGCCAAAGATCTTGGCGAAATTCCAACGGGGTCACCTAACTAACCCATAACTACCTCAAATCACCCCATTTTCGACATTTTGTATCACCTTTCGTATCTTCGTAGTGGGTAGAGATAAAGACTTCAAATTTGGTAGGCAGGTTGACCGTAGCAAGTCCTAGCCCACAGATGACAAATCCGCCCTGAAAGGGGTGTGGTCAGGTCACGTGAACCATTTAAATTTTGGTGGGCACCAACCATCTCTGGAATTGATGAAGCTGGATTGATCAAATTGTGTATACAGATAGACTATATCAAGTCCTAGCTTTCGCATGACAAACCACCCCTAAAAGTAGCGTGGTCGGGGTATTATTCATGACCCATGTTTCAAGTTCGACGCCCGCAATTGGGGTAGTTAGGGGTTACCCCAAGGTCACTGGAAATAGCGCCGTTCGATAGTGCGCATACGAATTCCGATTAGCCTTCCATAGTTACTATGTCCCTGTCTTGCACCGTTTCTGAGATATAGCAAGATACTGATCGAACAGCCTTCGGCTGGGGTACTGACAAAGTGGACCGGGATGTGTGTGTCTGTCCGGTCTGGGCCGCGAAGCGGACCGCGTGTAGCCATTTGGTACAGTGCAGGCTTGTGACAGACAGACGGACGGACACACACATGACGACAGCATATAAAACGCGCTACGTACGTTCTCAAGGCGTTCCTTTCGCCTTTCGTAGACGGTATGAACATGGCTCAAATTTTGGCTAGGCGGTATGCTATACCGCCCCATACCGCCTGACTTTAAGCCCTGGGTCAAACAAAGTGTTCTGCACGTTATCCTGACTATTGCAGTGAATGTACTTGCTGTACTTGTGCTGCATGTGCAGAAGCTGACTCGAGAATTGGAGCGAAAGACATACTTGTTTTTGCTACGGGTGCCGACAGGGAGCCGCCGCTAGGATTTCCACTAGTGCCAACTTTGAGCTTCAATCACTCAGTCTCTGCTAATATGAAGAAATACCCAACAGCGAACACATGTGTACTTGTGCTCACACTGCCGGTAGTGCGTTCGTATGAGGAATTTTGTGAAGTAATGTCTGATGGCATCATTCAATCTCCAGCATTTGGAAAGCATTGAAATTTAATGTAAAGGAGCCATGTGTGAAGACGGTCTTTGAAATGACCATTATATTGTGGGGATATTGAACCCTGATAGACAACAGTAGCCTTATAGGAACGCATGTGTGTTTATATTGGTAGCTTATCAGTGAAGAGGCAATGTATCGGTGTTTAGGCAACCGGTGATAAACGGTCGTGCTTATGCTATGACATGCTGCCTTTTTTTGCATCTTGCCCGTATGCAAAATGTTGACCGATTGTCAAAATTAATTCAACAACTGACTTAGCAGTAAATTTCCAGCAGTGTTAATACATTATCCCACCACACCTCAAATGTGTACTACACTACCTTCGGAAACATCCATGTCCGAAAAACGCAGTAACCTAGTGATTGTCAGTACGTTACAAGGTAGTGGAGCAACGTTATTCAGGTGTGGCGGGATCTTTGACTATTATTTCATTACAAATTTACAGCCACATTTGTTTTAAAAGAATTTCTCAAAATGATGAACAGCTGGCAAAGTTATGGATAAAAGAAGTTGATTGCCTCAGCTGCCCTGTGCATCGGGGCACTGTCATGCTGAAAGATTAAGAAATCGCTTGACATCTGATGTATGGCAAGCATCGCTGTTGTTACAGCGTTATGTTACAACAGTAGGCCTCATTAACCTTCAGTGAGTGACCTATAAGTATCAAACGGGTGCACTGTCGACCACTCGTGACTCCAACCAGTGTCATCAGCGACTGACAGAACGTTAATCATGTGCGCAGGCATCTTGTTGCAACATGTTTATTCTTGATTGCTGCAGATGCGTCCAGTCAGTGATTGTGTGGGTTTTCATTATGCCAACTATAAGTGTCTTATCATCAGTAAATAAGATGATGCTAACATCACTGAATTATTTAAAGCAACTCTTTCAACTGGTTGAGTTGTTGCATGGCAGTTAGCTTACTCACCGCTGAAACATGGCTATTTTTCAGAAAACATTTCACAAGGTAGAGTGGCGACGCATTTGAGGTGTGATTGGAAATGCAGTTACTGTTTTGTAAGAAATTTACTGCTTAGTCTGTTGGTGAAATAATTTCAAAAATCAGTCAACATTTGACAAAAGTATAGTTCTTTCATGATTCATAGTGTATATACACCGTGTTTCAAGAAAAGTATACCACCCAATCACCAACAATAGCTTTAACAGTTGTTGTCCGATTGCAATAAATTTTGGTACTAATATTACTGAGTAAATATGCCATCGAAAGGTGGCTTTAATTTTCCCACCTCACCTGTTTAGTGTACATACCTTACCTTGAGAAAGTAAGATCCTGAAAATCACAAACTCAGGCATAAAGGAACATCTGGTTGGGAATAAACGACATAAGTCACACATCATTTGTCAATGACTTTTTCAGATTGATAAGAAGCTCACAATAAGTGTTAAAAATGTTTTCCATCTGGACGCACACCTGCACTCAGTCTCTCTGCACTCGTTTATGGTTGCATCAATAACCTTCTGCTGCAGACTGCGAGACATCAACAAGGCGCTGCTACAGCTCCGTGAATCAACAATATTTATTACCGTTGTTCTTAAAGTGCAAATTGCATGCTAAATGAGTAAAATAAGGCTATTAAACATGAACGTTTTTTTGTGAATTATGGTTTCACATTTCTTAGCATTGGCATTATGTGCAATTGGAGGCTAAATTCATGATTTTCAGGGTTTTAAAGTTTCCCAAGGTAAGGTACGTACACTACACAGGTGAAGTGGGAAAGTAAACCACCTTTCCATGGCATATTTACTCAGTAATATACTTTAAACTTTTTTGAGACACAGTGTATATATAATATATATTGATTTGTTGCAGCCAAATGAGGTCTAAAACTGTGAGTCTCAATCAATCAAAAATTAACTCTCTACGAAGTATTTCAAGAATTTAAATGTGTGTGCACTGTGTTGACTGGACAAATAATGTACTTTTTCATAGGACGAACATACACAACAATAGTTTCTAAATGACTGGCAGGAATACTTCAAGAGGTGTTCGTTTTTGTCTTCGGTGCCCTTGAAAACGTACAATGAATGTATTCTACAATCGCTGCAATGCTTTGTTGTAGGCCTATACTCATTCTTAACAGTGGCACCCTTGGCCAAGCCGCATAGCGTCCCCCTTAGAAGCGGGGGGCCGGGGTTTTTCCCGTGGAAAATATTTAAAATCTGGGATCACTGTAGATGATTTATTGTGCATATCTGTTAATATAATGAACACTTATAATTCCTTTGTTTTAAGAACAGAATTTCTGCGGCAGAAAGTTGTAAAATAGGCGTATTTTGTGAAGGTCCCATTATTATTATTATTATTATTAAAAATGTTAAAAATTACAGTGACGCTGTCATCAGTAACATTTCGGGGGCACTTTACAATGTTAATAAAACCAAATGGATAACAATCGAAAGTAAGTGCAGCCGGACGAGGGAAATTGTCGAAATACCGCATAACTCATTTAACTAGAGGGCTGCTAATTCGTGATACTCCATAGCAACGGTAGTTCACTCTGTCTGTTGATGGATAGCACTATGTAAAACGGGAATTTCAGTTTGGAAGATCTGCTCCAAATCTAACAGCATGCAAATTTTCAGTGCTGCAACCGTATCCGTTTCCAACATATGAGCTGTGAGCTTCAATATATCAGCCTCTTCCCATTGTAACCAATGGAGGCTCTGGGGCGAGTGACCCCCCAACGAACTCGCCACAGAATCTCGAAACTGGGTTAAGGGTGACTTACGTGTTTTATACCGAAATGTAGGTCGATGATCCTCCATCTGCACTTATATTTTCCCATTTCCCTACGTTGAGCCGTTTGGTCACATGAACCCCAAATGTCGGCACGTGTAGTTTTTCGGTCCACAATTTTGGGACATTTTCCATTCAATCCCAAAAGGTGTGGGAAAGAATCCAAGGGTGGGATATCAAACTAGCACCGTACCCCCAACTGTCCGTAACATAGCCCCAGCTGTCCATTCGTGGGTTGTGAGAACTCGTTGGTCCCAAAGAAACCTAGAGGGTTGCTATTACGTGATATTGTGATCCACCAAATCGCACATTGTCATAATATGTTACCAAGATGAACAGCATTCCTGGTTTAACGTTTGTGCATGTATACGCTTATGATACCTTGCTACCTCCTCTCCCTTTCCCTTTCCTCTCCCTGTCCCTTAGAAGTAGGCGATTCGATGTGTAAATTGAGGCGTATACTTGAAAGCATGGATGTAATGTCAGTGAAGACGTCTCGGTCTCGAGACCTATTTTTATATCTGTGTGTCGAAATTGTGGGGAGGTCATCTCATAGAAATTTTTCACGTTATTTTTCAGGCTTTTCCACTTTTCGCAGATGTAATGGTTGACATAAGTCGTCCATTTTTTCAAATGTCAAACAGGCTGAGGTAGGCTATGGTGAGTAACATACATTTTGGTGCCACACTGTCCATGTATTAACGTAACAATATGAAATGTTCACAGTGTCAATACTACAGAAGATCGTGCACAGTTTGCCTTAGCAGTTTGTACAATGTAACACCTTCGTTACATGTGCAAGGCATTTGGAGATTTCTTTCATCCATGATAATATGACACAAATCAAAGAGGTCACTGTCACACACAATATTGTCTGCGAACGTGCATTCATCTACAAGAGCTGCAACATCATCTGCAGATACTGGACAAAGTTCATCCTCTGCACCGTACAGTTCTGGAAAAAAGAACAACGTTATTGGTCGACCAGCAGGAACAACAGTGTTATGTGAAGGTCGTATACGGTGATCGCTCCACACATTTACAAGGTCATCAAGGTCACGCTGCAAATGAAGCAACAACAAGCAGTACTTGTACATGACAGTAGCTAAAATGAAAGCCACTTCCAGCTATACAGACAGTGTCTTTGATGACATACTGTGAGTAAGCACAGGCTTTAGCCATGTAAGTAACAACATCTAACACCAGGGAGTGCATGTCCCTGACCATATGCGTTATGTCATCCCAAGGGTAGTACTTCATATAGCCTACCCATGTACAGAGATATAAGGAAGATCACAAACATAAAAATTGGGGTGGGTTGGGTCACCCAAGGTCATTTCTAATGTCACTATTTGATACAGAGCATACAAGTTCCTATTAGCTTTCTATAGTAACACGTCCCTATGTTGCACCATTACCGAGAATAACACGTTATTGGTGGAATATCGCTGGCTTTACCCTACTTACCTGCATTTTGCGCCCCCCTTGCGGTGACCCAATTTGATTTATGCCAAGACCTTCGGTGTTAGAAACAAGGATCCCTGGGCAATCGCGTGGTTGTTTGTGTGATCGTATGGTTCGTCGTTTTGGTACAATACCAGCTTGCGATAGACAGACAGACACATGACGGCATCGTACACCGCGCTAACATGGTGGAAATGGGATACATAGCGTAATCAATATCGCTCTGGTAACCAGACCAAGTCTCTGTGATAAATCTTTGTTCACCACATGGCAGGTGAAGACGTGCAATGAAACTGACAGAGCAATATGCAGTTACTCAGACACATCTGTAAGTGTCACCTGCAGCTGTGCCTCTTACACAGGATCAAGTACATTAACCTATAATGATGACGATGACGAGCAACATCATACCTCACCTGAACTAAGGTTGTGAAACAAAACTGTATCAGTCCTTTGTCAATATCATCACCACAGAAAAATCCTTCAAACGACAGAGATGCAAATGCATCCATCCAGAACTGGAGACAATGTCGACGTGCAATGCCCCAGAAAAACTCGATTCGTTGGTTACTTGTACTGCGGCCATACAGAAAGCTGCGGTCTGCACTGAATTGGTCTGTGTGATTTCTTCGTAGCAAACGCTGCATTATTTCTACATGAACATTCTCAGTGCCACGATCTGCACGTATTACTTTTGGGCATCCATTCTTCTCACATACAGCTTCCAAGAAATATCCAGCTATAACTTTCGGATCATTGTTAGTTTTATATGCTCTCAGCCACACAATTTCACGAGAATAGCCGTCAATACAGCCATGGATGCATATGCCGTAAGGTTTTAGCTTGTCATTGCCATCCAAATGCCAACAATGGTTAGGTCCGGACACAAAATAACGACGTCTCCTCAAGCGTCGTCGAAGTCTCGCGTGAAGTCCAGACGGGTCAAGTAATTCCATTATCGAATAAACTGTGTGTCGTGCAACACTTAACCCACTTTGCACACATGTCAGGTGCATTGTCCTATAACCAAGCATTTGTCCAGATTCGTTAAGCTGATCTTCGACGAAGGTGGCAACGTCCAGTATATCACTACGTTGCTTGCGACGAAACATGCCGCAAGAATGCAATATTCGCAGAATTTGTCTTTCAGATCGCTTGATGCCATGTCTGATTTCCAGAACGCGTTTTATTTCAGACAAAGATAGACCGACGTTGAAGTAATCCGTGACGTAAGCGTAATACATGACAACAATAACTGCGAAGATATTTCAGTCCAGCAGATTTAGGGTTAGACCCGGTTGAAATTTCTATGAAGCTGGAAAATGGCTCATATGATGCAGAATTTAATGGGGAACAGCATATGAAAAGTCCCCGAAAGACCCCCTTGGGGTAATTTTTTTGGGGGTCAAAATTCAAAGTGGCTGCGAAGAAATCTATAACTTGCCTGTAATAGTGTGATGGCTGATGTCAACTACATCAGACAGCCAGCCGAAATAGTTTTCTTGCATATATATGTAGAACTGACACAATAAGGATTCATTTGAGTCTTCTTATGAGTATGCTTAGGGGCCAAAAGGTCACAGATAGTAGGTCAACTTTGGTCATTTTTACTTATCTGTCAAACACTATCAAACTGCACCTTATTTTAAAGGAAATTGAAAAATATACACAAATTGCTTGGAAGTGAATTTGACCTAATTATACAGAGATATAGGTCACTGAAAGTTGGTCAAAAGGGTCATGTGATTGTTTTCTAATCTGAGAACCCCATCAAGTTGCACCACATTTTGAAGAAAATTGAAAGTTATTCACATTGGCATTAATTACAAGTAAGTTAAATGATGTTTTAACAAAATATACTATAATACCCTGTAATTTGGCTGCCCTAAAAGTTCGCGACTTAACATGCGAAATTATTTTGGCACCTTTTATTTTGGCGAATTTAAACCACACACATCCAACACAACATACTATACCAATTAAAGTTGGTATAGTATCGATATTCGTGCCCTTTAATTTCGAGTTTTTGTCTAGGTCGCGAAGTAAAGGGCACGCGAACATTAAGGGTTTTACAGTACTCCAATATACACATTTATATGGTTAACAAAAAAGCTGTACATGATACACACCAAATGTATTGTAAGACATTCAGACTAAACAACAAATCTCATAATAGCCTTAAATCACCTATGTTATATTTGTCATTATGTCTGTCTACGTGCCTGCGTGTCTGTCTGTATGTTCCTTATAGCCATGAAAATTGCTGGGCCGATCTGGACCAAACTTGGCAAGGGCACTTAGGTTGACACCAGGAGTATGGTTAGCAAGGTCAAGGTCACGGTTCAGCGACAGCTGAACTACTCGCCCAGAGGGCGGGTAAATTCAACTAGTATTACATATACCGGTAACAAAAAAGTATAAGCATGCATATATGTCAGTTGTTATCCATAAAAATTCTTACCAAAAAGCCCGAATTCCACTCAAAATTACAAATTGGGTGTACACAGGAAACCTAAATTGGAAATCTGATCAAATTTGTGTTTTTTTACATTGAAATGGTGACAATTTACAACGGTCAAGTTAAAATTTGGCGTATTAGAGTATATTACTGGTTTATTACGGTTGTGTGCCCAATTTGGCTGCGATCAGTTATGGGGTAGGTACAGGAGCTCCCAAAGTTCAAAATGTCATTAAATTTGCAGTTTTCAGCCATTTGTCAACACAGGCATTAGGGGTGACAGCAGACACTGATCGAGCTGAAACTGGGCATGAAAGGGCACATCACAAGTTTACTCTCTTATGCATAATTTGGCCCTGATGAGTGGAGGGGATGGGTGGGCAAATAAGCCCCAAAATTCACAATTTGGCCAAATGTACAGTTTGTGTTATCTTTGCCCCACAAAATTACATTTGGCATGGAAGAACACACTACAGGTACAATCTTATGTGTGAAATGTTCCTATCATCTGTCAGAGTTGAAGGAGCCCAATATTTAAAATTTACAGCATTTAGCTGGTTATCCTGTCAGTTATGCAGACTCAGAAACAGTGAAATAATTTGTAGTTTACTTTACACCCTGGATCAAGCCAAGCCATCATCAGTAAACCAATTTTGACACTGCATGTCATCTGACCAAATTCTATAGAAGGGCTGCATTTTCAGGGTCATGTTGACATTGCTCCCCAGCTCGGGGTGAAACTGAAACGCCTAAAACCTTCCAAAATGAGGCAGGAATAAGAAATTTCCACAATCCAAACACAGTAATTACAGCTGTTATAATTCAAATTGAGAGAATGGATATACACGACATTTGGGGCCAGTGAATGAATATGGGTCACGGAACTGACTTCGTGGCTGGTCCACTGTAAGCCTATATGTACTCTTAAGAGGCTGGAGGACCTGATGCCATAAATATAAATACAACTTTGTTGGATATTTGAAAAAAGGTCTGGGAGGTCAAGGCTGAAAGGAGCATTTTCAGTTTATTCAGGCCCGCAAGACTGTCAGTGCAGAAGGTCAGAGCAGGTCCGCTCCAGGAAACCGCTCAGCTGCTGCAGTGGTGGGCTCTATAAGAACGTGCCCATACGCAGTCACTCAGTTCCTGTTCAGACTTACGTCACATGGCCTGAGGAACAGGTGGAATCCTCCATCCTCCCTGACTCTGCATGTACAACAAGCCAGCAATCAACTGAAACCAGCAGAGAAATCTGGATTCTGGACAAAGCAAGAACATTGCTGATGCGCAGCCATCTGGAAAGGGGCAGTCTACTCTATTCACCACCTGTCTTCAAATAACAAGAAGAAGGAACATGGTTTCAGGAAACCATACACCAAACAGGAAAATAAACTGGGGGCTCCTGTACCCACCCGTTCATAATTATGAGTGGCATGCAGGCTTTCAATTTTCTATTGTTCATTGATAACAAGTGGCACGTATGTCTGCTTTTACCTTTCTGTCACCAGTAATATGATTTTTAACTACCATAATCATGTCACTTGTACAGCACTTTATACGGAGTACAGTGCTCATCCAAGTGCTCAGATATGGCACACATTTACGAGTAATCACACAGTTTTACTTGCCACGCAGAAGTACATCTACAAATGGTATAAGTCATACCTGTCTTACTCACCAGCCACAGAGCATAACTGCCCTTTGCCTGATACTCATTTTCCATCCAGCTGAGGGAGGAGGCGGAGTTGACCTGCGTGGCTGGTTAAGATACTGAGGTGGTATGATTGATAGCCAAAGACAGTCGCCCATCCCAGAACCGATACTAAAGGGTCTAATGTGCAGTAACTTCAGCTAGAATGTAGAATGACGGATGGTAAGTGCCTGGTCACTACACCCATGTTACTAAGTCGCACCCCATTTATAGTGCAGTAGTGTTGTAGTAAAATTAAAGGTGGCGGGGTAGGGGAGGCAGCTTGCCCTGAAGTTCAAGTTCAACATGAAATTTGTACGACAACGCGATACGACACGCCCAGGAGCGCCATACGGTAGTCAGTGGTAAGCTGGGAGCAATTTCGGCTGGCGCGCCGTAAAAAAATCCAGCGGGCGGCAGCGCCAAACTATTCCCGCGGCAGCGGTTTTCGGCTGAGCAATACATTCACTGGCCATAATTTGTAACGTTGCACGACGTACGTGCATTGGCATTGCTGGTAGCTTAGCAGTCTAACAACAGAATAGTCTACAAAGTGAGTTTTAGACTTCTGCATGCTGCCATATACACCGCATTTAAAAGACCCTTTGATATTTGGTCATATCTTCTGCAAATGTAGACCAATTTTCGAAGTTCTAAATTTTCAAATTTCACAAAGTAGTGTAGGAATGAAGTGGAAATCTTACACACAGAGAGAGAGTTTTTCTTGGGGAATGACAGAACTGTGAAAATCGATCTTCGTTTGCCGGCGAAGTTGTGATTAAAAATGAAAGGGGTTATTTTTTGTAACTCCGTGAATTTTGCGCCGGTCTGATGTCTGTCTGTCGGTCCATCTGTCCCATCTTAGCAGGAGTGCAGCAGCAGTCACGCAGCCAGCGTGCGTTTTATCCTTTCTCTACAAATTTCACAGATTAATTCACACGTTTGTTGCTTTTCACTCATTCATATGTTGCACTGGAAAGCCCCCATTCAAGACCACACCAGCCACTTTAGCAACATTTTCTCCTAGCTGTGACCGTGAACTTTTATCTATGACCTTGACCTTCAAACTTCACATATATAGTGTCAAAATGAACCAGCATGCCAAATGTCTAGTCAGTTAGTTCACCTCCGCCAGGAGGTGTATGTGACGATCGGCGTTGGTTTGTCTGTCTGTCTGTCTGTGAACAGGATTACGCAAAAACGACTGAACCGATTTCATTCAAACTTGGTGGACGGGTGAGGTATGGGACACGGAAGAACTGGTAAACTTTTGGAGCGGATACTATTACGGGGGCGGATCCACGGATTTTTTTTCACTTCTGTTAACATTGGGAGATAGGCCGATGTTTGTCTGTTAGCAGGATTACGCAAAAACGATTGAACCGATTTCCTTCGAACTTGGTGGACGGATGGGGTATGGGACAAGAAAGAGGTGATTAACTTTTGGGGCGGATCTGATTACGGGGGCGGATCCAGGAATTTTTTTTCACTTCCGTTAACATTGGCAGATAGCACCATTGGGCAATAGCTGCGTTTTTCACTTTCATTCGCCAGAGGGCGACACGTATCGCGATGTGGCGTTTTTCAGTTGCATTCGCTAGAGGGCGCTGGCGGAGGTGATGAAGTCTCTGACTGCTCTAGTTCAACATTTATTTTCCAAAGGTACCCTGGTACACATACAGTGCACGCACACACACCGGACCTATTGCTTCATCTGCACCACTAAACTGGTCGGTAGAAAAAAGCAAAAGGTAAGGGAGGCCATACTTCATACGGAAGCATAGTCGAGGTGCTTATCTCCCTGTTACAGTCCATCAGGGTTCCCACCAAGCCACCAGAATAAAATTCCCTGACACTTCACTGACATTCTAGGCAGTGTGAGTTGCGTTTAGCACTTTAGTGGTCGGCTCCACTCCCCCTACACCAACCCCTTGCCATCACCTTTCAATGCATAGCTTACAGTGCTGGGAAATTTTTTCATAGCTGACACGTAGTCTACTTGCATCAGGCAAAAGTTCTAATGCTCGAGGGTCTGGAGCAGTGCTGTTGCTGTAAGCTCCCCCAGTGGGGTTCGGGGCACAGCCCCGGCCGGCAAGCGGTTTTACCACATTTGAAGTACTCAGGAAGGCATCTCCTGACACTTCAGCACTGTTATAATAATAAATTCCCCGACAAACAGCAAAATTCCCTGATTTTCCAGAAAGTCGGAACCCTGTCCATTGATCCCGTAGATGGATATAGGCCTATCACAGTCTCTGATGCACGAGTGTGACTGTGACACCAGACCTATGGCTACCTTCTCAGCCAAAGATCACTGTCACTGTCGTTTGGTCAGTGTATTTTCAATCCTGCTGAGTGAGAGTGGGAGACTGACCTGGCCTGAGTGGATGCTTACACGCTAAGACCGTGTACCTGCAAATGGTCACCCATCTTCGTATTAGGCCTAACCGAGCTCGACATAGAGTATTAACACTGTTAACACTAGGCCAAACCTTATCAGTTACATGTTGGCTGTCATCTTAACCGTCGAAACCAGTGTTGAGGGTCACAAGTAAAATGTGGATGTGTGGATGTATGGATGTGACGGGTAAAGTGTGGATGTGCAGAGGTTTAGGGTTACTAGGATTAGGCTAGAATGTAGAATAGTGGTCGCTACGTCACTAAGTAAATTTAATATGCAGTTAATTGAATGTATGGGGGTGGGGTCTGGGGAGGGGGCTTGCCCCCTCCCCAGGTAAAAAATGTGAATGTAATATTAATGCGTTTAATTTAAACATTAACACAACATTTAATCACTAGACTGTCCTTTGTTTTGCAATAACGACCACTCATCTACATGTGTCCCGTAGGATTATGGTTAGCGTTTAGGGTTATGGTTAGCATCCGCGTCCGCATTTTACCCTTGGCCCCTCCCAGAACCTACCCCCGCCTTAAATTTACTACAATGTAGTGCAACTTAATAACGTGGCTATGGCGACCGTCCATTCTACAGGGTCTCACTAAAACATGACCGCACATGACCGCACAGGCCTGCAGCTAATGATTACTGGCAGTAACCCTTGCTACTGAGCCCTAACCGACCCACGAGGCCTGCAGCTAATGATTACTGGCACTATAACCCTTGCTACTGAGCCCTAACCGACCCACGAGGCCTGCACTAACCCTAACCGACCCACGAGGCCTGCAGCTAATGATGACTGGCACTAACCCTTGCTACTGAGCCCTAACCGACCCACGAGGCCTGCACTAACCCTAACCGACCCAGGAGGCGGTGTAATAACATGATTTTCGTTCCCTAGCAATTAGCACTTATCGGCAACCCGTGCGGTCTAGCTGCAGGCCTGTGCGGTCATGTGCGGTCGTGCGGTCATGTTTTAGTGAGACCGATTCTACATGCTAGCCACGACGAAGAACCAGTTTCCAGTGCCGTCTGTCCTAGACACGTCCCCAATTTACTGCCTACTCAGTCACGGTTCCATTGACAAACGACAAAGTATTGAAAAATTAGTTTTCCGTCCACACTATATGCATATATTGGACAATATGTAATTGATAACGACATCTAACTCATTTGCAATTAATGCCAATGTATGTAACTTTATGAAAAAAAGGAAACACGATATTTATTTACTAGTTTTACTAAAAACGACAATCAAAACAAAGCTATTAAATAGTCCTAGAATATTTAATAGCTTTGTTACTATGCCCCTAGTCATCACACGCCAGTAAATAGCGCGGTTCTGTTTTCAAGACTTAAAAACTCGCGATCGCGAGTTTTTAAGTCGCGATCGCGAGTTAAGTAAGTCGCGATCGCGAGATAGTATCTCGCGATCGCGAGTTAGTAAAAATAATGTCGATGTCATGTATGGTCTTCCGTAGTGCAGTGCTGCTTTATTGATCTCATATCCATACGTAGTCTGACACTAGTGTCAGCAGATGGTCTCAACTAAGTTCCATTTATAAGCACGCTCCAGTTATAAGCACACTGACGTATACAGCGCCTGCGCAGTGACGCTTGTCATTTTGGACACTCTTTTTTGTTACTTACTTCAAATATTTACTGCATGTCTTTTAAAATAACCTAGCTTCAGGCGGTTTGGCTTAGTGGTAACGCGTTGGTCTCGATCAACGTAGTTGCACTACGTCAGACCCGGTTAGTACCAGAATGGGTGACCGTGACCGTATATGGACGGGTAAAGTATCTCGGTATGTAACCAGCCAGCTAGGTCGACTCAGCCTTATACCCTCTGTGGGACGGTAAAATGAGTATCAGCTTTCGGGCTGAGTAATAATAATAAATGGCGATGGTGGGTG
>Ga0209339_1000096_pt1 | contig 37376 bp, 54 predicted proteins | sample OlaalgELextract3_FD_187376 | JGI IMG/M metagenome (GOLD analysis project Ga0209339, IMG submission 187376) | Olavius algarvensis symbiont microbial communities from Tuscany, Italy - Type A ELBA extract 3 (SPAdes) (version 2) | ecosystem: Host-associated > Annelida > Digestive system >... | reverse complement strand
TGTAAAGGTATAGGGTCTTCAGTGTGGTCCCCGGCGTAGAGCTCGGGCTGTGCTGTCCGTATCATATTCCCTCCTGGGGAAAAAAAGGGGCCCGAAGGCCCCAACAGTGGAGAGACACATGAGAAAGTGGGGAGAAGCAGGAGGGTTGCCGCTAGTGATGTTACCGTTGCTCGCGCAACTGGCGGAAGGGCTGGGCTCCTGCTTCTCAGAAAAAGGTACAGGGCTTCCCCTGTCTATAGGAGGGCCTCCAACTTGGTGAGGCTTCCTGTGTCTATAGGGGGGCCTCCAACTTTGCCCGGTCGTCGAACTCCGTACCAACGTACTCAGCGAGGAACAGCGCGTTCGCCACGATGTGGTCTACGTGGTTCAGGCCGGACTCGTCGTCCTCGTCAGGGCTCTGCGGGTCGAGCAGCTTAGTGGTGTGCCTCAGCAGGGAGTCCAGTATCTGCGTGGTCTTGAGACCCTTCTTCCAGTTGGCCCTGTCGTACTTGCGTTGGCCAAACTCGAGGGCCCGAGCCGCTGCCTCTAGGCCCTTGCGGGCTTCGAGGACCATGCTGAGTTGGGGTTTGCCTTGGTTGTGGCGGGTGGCGTTCACGATTTCAACTCCTTAAGTATGGTGGCCGTCCAGATCTTACGACGGAAGTAGGCGAATAGGGTGACACAAACTGAAACTACGAGACTCTTGTAAGCACTAGGGTCGGCGCCGAGTATCCCGGAGATGACGTAGTAGCTCAGTACCCAGGAGGTCAGGCCGTTGAAGGCTAGCTCGTAGGTGGTGGTGATGATGGTCTTAAGTTTCATCGGGGTGTCTCTGTGTGCGGGGTTCGTCTAAGTTCGAGACTATAGTATTGCTGCGAGACGTCCTTGTCAAGCAGTTTTTGATTTTATTTGTTGAGCAACTTCCAGTACTGAACCTGGTAGGTGCGGTTGGATTCCTCTAGGAGTTCGAGCTGGTCCCGAAGCTCCCGGTTCTCTGCTTCTAGCTTAGCGACGTAGGCGTCGTCCTTAGCTACTGGTGTGTAGGCTTCTAGATTCACGCGAGCACCTCGGCTACGATCCCCTGAAGGATGTCATTGCTGGCCCGCAGGTTAGTGATGGTCTCGTTCAGGTTGTTTGCGGTGGTGGCCAGCGCTTCGATGTGGCCGTTGGCAATCTCGAGGCCATCCTCAAGTTCGCTGCGGACCTGCATGCTAGCAGCGAGGGCTTGGATGAGTTCTTCCTGGGAGAAGTTCTCGGCGGTGATGGCGGCGATCTGGGCTTCAAGGTTGTTCATGGTCTGTGTCTCTCTCTCTGTTGTGTTGTTCGCTCAATGTGGGTCTATCTTATCTGAGCTCGACGTCCTTGTCAAGCTTTTATTTGAGGTTTATTTCGGCGGGTGTAGGTCAGGTGTCCAGAGGGTTACCTCTTTGGTTGTCCAGTCGTAGCTGGGAGTCTGCATCATGTAGGCTACGCGGGCTTGAGCCAGCGCGTCTTCCTCGGTGAGGCCTTTGGATTCGTAGGCTTCGACCACAGCTGCCCATCGGTCGCCCCAGGCTACATCCTCTAGGATCTTCTCAGCTTTCTTCGGGCCTATTCCGGGGATACCTTTGTATCCGTCAACGGTGTCGCCTTGTAAGGTCTGCATCATGTGCCAGCGATTCGACTCGTCGGCCTTGATGATCCTCTTCTCGCGAGTCCGCGGGTTATAGTACCTGCCTATGGTTTGCAGCAGGTCTTTGTCCTGCGAGACCACGACTTTGATACCGGGAATCATGGTCGGGTCGGAGCTGAGCAGAGTCATGATGTCGTCAGCTTCTAGTCGAGGTTCCATGTAGCAGTCATAAGTGGCCTCTAGGTGGCGTCGGACTGCGGGGTAGGCCTCCGGCTTAGGCTTAGCTTTGCGGTTACTCTTATAAGAAGGCAGCACCTCAAAGCGCCAAAGGTCAACATCAGATCGTGGGCTACTCAGGCAGAGGATAAGCTCATCTGCCTCCACCTCAGCGACGGAGTCAGCGATTAGGCTCTCAGCCTTAGCGATAGCTGCGTCCTCGTCTACCTCCACAATGTCTTCACCACCGAAGTTGTACTTCGACTCGGCGCTGAAGGCTGCCGCGTAGCAGTACGCATCAGCATCGATAAGTGCGGTTCTTATTTTCTTAGGCATGTGTGTCTCCTGATGCCACGTCCCTGTGGCTGAGTGTGTTCTTAGTTGGCGATGGGTTCGAAGAGGCCGTCAGTATAGTACTCTATGTCGGCGGTGTCAAGGCTTGTGCCGTACATGGCGGCTGCCTTCATGGGGTAGTAGAGGACTTTCGCGACGGCCTTTCCGGGGTTCGCTTTGTTCCAGCGGTCAACGATCTCCTGGGCTCCGTCAACGTTAATCTCTTCGTACATGGTGAGTCTCCTGGTTGGGTTGTTCTCAATGCGGGAGTAATGATACCCACTTCCGTGTGGGTTGTCAAGGGTTAAATGAAGCGTTCTGCTGTGGCGATGTTAGCGTAGTAGGTGGCTATGTTCGAACCGGCTACTAGGCTAGCAACTTCCTTCGGTGAGCGGTGGCTCCGTAGGTTGTTCACGTCAAAGCACACCACAACTAGGTTGCCTTTGACATATCCCTTGTCGCCGTCGATCCTATCTAGGCTAGGGCGGAACCACCTGTTGCCTTCGAAGCTGAGGTCGAACCTCTTGCCTGTGGCTGGGCAGACTGGGTGGGTCCGGAGGTAGCCCGCAAGCTGCTTCGCTGTGAACTCGGGAGGCCCGTGGCCGCGGCGTTTGGAGTTCGCGACGGCGGCTCTACGCATCCTCTCGGCTAGCTCTCGGTGCGGGTCGGTAGCCCAGCGGATTTCTCTGGTTCTCCTCGTGTCTCCACTGACTGTCCGGGCGCGGGCTCCACTGTTCTTACACTCCCGGCACAGGCTGTAGCGCCCTGCTACCCCTGCCCTGTTCTTCGGGAAATCCTCCGTTGGTTTCTCACTCCCGCACTTGGTGCAGGTCTTCGTGGTTTCATCACTCATTTCAATCTCCGAAAGGTAAGGGAGCCGAAGCTCCCTATCAGTTAGTGGGTGGAAGCCCAAGAGGAACCAACCTTTGCTTCCCCATCGAGGGGAACCCTCAGGCCCAGCTCCTTGCCCGCCTCGCGGATGGACTCGACCGCTATCTTGGCCACGAGTTCAGCATGCTCAGGCTTAGCTTCCACTTGTACCTCGTCATGGACGAATAGCAGTAGGCCTACGTCTCGATCCTCAACCAGCCCGGCAGCTTCAAACTTCCGATGCATGATATTTATCGCTACCTTCGTGGCGACTGATCCGGCCGATTGTAGCAGCGAGTTCAGCGCAACGCGCTTCGACACACCCAGCAGCTTCCGCCCATCAATAGCTTTGATGTACCCACGCTTGGTCAGGGCTTCCACTAACTGCTTCGACAGTATACCAGACTTCAGTACGCTGTCAAGCCCACGCCGTACCAGCTTGCCTGCCTTAGTAGCGTTGCCTTGCTTACCCAAATCAGCCAGATAGGTCTCCCCTAACTTGGCGTCGCCTGCGCCGTAGAGCATAGCGTAAGCTACGGTCTTAGCTGCGCCTCGCGTCTTGAGTCCAGCAGCCTTCTGGTTCTCGGTATGCACGTCGCCCTGTAATATAGTGCGACCCAGTGCACCGCCGTCGATGCGGGCTGCGTAGTGTGCCAACATCCGTAGCTCCACGCCGCTGCTATCCGCGCCGACCAGTACGTAGCCAGGTCGTGGCTTAAACAGCTGACGGCAAGCCTTACCATAAGGCGCTCCGACCGCAGGGACTTGCGCTAGATTAGGCCCATAGTGCGTGGCTCGTCCTGTCCGCGTACCATTAGAGTTGATCTTCCCGTAGATGTTACCTTCGTTGGCAACCTTCAACCATCCGTGCCTCCCTTCACTCAGCTGCGACAGCCGCTTGGCTACGACAGCGAACTCAGTTAGCAGCTTGATGGGCTCATAAGGTAGCGTGCGTAATACTTCAGCACTGACCACAGGTTGGCCTCTCTCGGTGAACACCTCAGGCTTCCAGCCATACTGCCTCTGCAACTGACCAGCAAGCTGTGCATCAGATGCCGGGTTCAGTGTCACACGCCGTACCTTCGTCAGCTCTGCGCCTCCGGTGTACCCACGCTTGACGTTGTCCTTCTTCGGTGTGAACAGCGCCTTCGCTGCGGTTGCACCATCAGGCTCGTACCATGACTTGAAGTAGGGGGCGATCTCAGTGCGTAGCTCCTCGAGCCGACCCGCCAACGTAGCATGTAACCGCTGCGCTGCCTTCTCGTCGAAGCCCACCCCGCGTCGCATCATGGCTGCCAAGTGGATAGCCAGTTGGCTCTCGTCCCAAGCTGCACGAGTATCCAATGCGCCTAGCTTATCAAAGCGATTCAGCAGAGCGCGTGTCACTTCCACGTCAACGATACAGTAGGTCCCCATCTCAGGGATGTACCTAGCAAACGGATCCTCCTTCAGCTCCTCCCCATACTCACCAGCCTTCGCCTTGTCGGAGTAGTCAAGCTTGCTCACTCCCAGACGCTGGCCCCACGCTTGCAGGCTGTGGCGGCCGTACAGCTTGGGATCAATCCAGTCGCCGTTGTACTTACGCGAAGCATGGATATCTTTAAAGCGCAGCTCTCCTCCGTACACCACCTCGCTTATGATCCTCGTGTCAAGCTGCTCCTTCGGAGCGAACTCAGGGAAGAACCGCTTGAGTACTGGGTAGTCGAAGGCTGCCCCGTTGTGGGCAACCACCACGTCAGCTTCGTTCAGCAGACGCACCGCTTCCTTCTGCTCCTCCGGCGTCACCGCCAGGAAGTCATCTACTACTATACAGTGAATCTTCTCGATCAAGTCCACGGCGTTGGGCTTATCAAACTGGCCACTCGATGTCTCGAGATCGTAAACCCGAACCACCTTATCTTTGATTGTGTGTCTCATTTGTCTCTCTCCTCTTTGGGTAGGGCAGATACTACTAGGTCACCCCGCCGTTGTCAAGCCCTAAACGCAAGAAAGCCCTGACCCGAAGGCCAAGGCTTTTTGCTTTAGAAGTCGCCGCTATCTTTCTCCTCCATGAAGACCGCCGCGTCGCTATCACCAGGGGGCTCCGTCTCCTCGTATAGCCCCGTCTCCTCATCATACTTCAGGTAGGTGGCGATGCCTGTCCTACCTATAGGTCTGTTCTTCAACACTCGAAGAGCGACCGGGCTTCCTTCCTGCTGCTGATCCCGCTCCAACCCGAGCACCACATCTGAGAGCTGCTCGATGGCGGCGGACCCACGTAGGCTAGACAGTGCTACCTCTCGGCCGCGCTCCCAACCCTTGCCTTCTCCGCCTGGCCGACGGAGATGCGACACCAGGATGAGTCCTGCGCCTGTCTCCTCCACCAAGGTCCGAAGCTTTGTCATCGTCTTGTCCAGGAGCTTCCTCTCGTCCAGCTTGCTGTCGTCGTCCATCGCTGAGACCACGATACTGAGGTGGTCTAGGACTACGAACCGAGCGCCGCATCCCTTGATGAGGTAGCGTATCTTAGCCAGCAGACTATCAGAGTTGGTTGAGCCGAAGTGATCGTAAAGGTGGAACCTTCCGGTACCCAGTACCTCGTCGAACACCTGCTTCCGCTCAGCCTGCTCCTCACTGGTGAGGTCGGCGTGCTGCCTGAAGTCTACGCTCCATCTCTTCTTGGCGTGAACGCTCATCAACTCAAGCGCTGTCTTCCGCGTTGACTCTTCTAGCCCGATGTATCCTATGGTCTGTCCGTTGTTGGTACCAAGGTGGTGAGCCAACTGCCGTACGAACGTGGACTTACCGATGCCCGAACCAGCTGTCACCGTGACCAACTCACCAGGCCTGATGCCCAGCAGCTTCTCGTTGAGACCAGACCAAGGGTACTCGATCCCCGCACCGGGCTGCTCTGCTACGATGTCATCCCATAAGTCTGCACCCGACACTATGCCATCAGGCCTGTGCACTTTCGCATCCCAGAACGCTGAGATAAGTTCAGCGCTGCGGCCTGCCTTCAACATCTCATTCGCGTCTTTCAAGGGGAGCTGGGCTATGTGCGCCTTGCCCGGTGTGAGTAGCTCAGCTACGTCACGAGCTGCCTGCTGGCCCGGCTCGTCCCCGTCGAACATCAACACAACCCTGTCGTATCCTTCGACGAACTCTAAGTTCTTTTGTACGGAGCGGACTGCTCCGCCAGCACCAGAGGGTAGGCTCACGACCGGCCACTTATGTCCCTGTATCTGGGACACCGACATCGCATCGATCTCTCCCTCGACGATCACGAGGTGCTTGCCTCCGTCGCGCCAGAGGTGCTGTCCGTACAGTGGGGCGTCGCCGCCATCGCCGATCATCCGGAACTCCTTACCCTTGAAGCGGACCTTCGCGCATACCCACTTCCCGTCCTTGTAGTAGTTCGCTACCTGCGCCTTCTTCCCGTGCACAGTTGCTTTCTCGTAGCTCCACTTCTTCGCTGTCTCTTCAGTCAGTCCGCGTGCCGGCAGGTCCTCGATGATGGGATCCTCTACCTGACTACGCTCGTGTGCCTTACTTCCTGGCTTACTCTTCTGTTCCATTGGTCTCTCTCCGTCCGGCATCTTGAAGTACTCGCAGCCGTAGCCGAAGCACTTCTCGTAGTTATCCTCATAGACCGCGACGTTGTCTGTGCTGCCGCAGCTCGGGCACTCGGCCCGGCGGGTGACATCTCCATGTATACTCATTTGTCGAACCTCACTCGCACGAAGCGGGGATGGCGGAACTTACCTCGAGGCGTCAGGCCCATGGCCTCTACCTCAATCAGCTTCGGGAGTTCCTTCGTGAACTCACGGCGAAGGTAGTCGTTGAACCCGGAGACATTGCCCATCGGTGTGATGAGCGCGCCGATCTGACCAGCGAACTTACCCTTGCCTTCCGTTGCACCTGTCACCTCAACGTCGTAGGTCTCCTTCGGCTTGACCTTCAACCACTTGTCTCCCTGCCTCAGCACCAGCCCTTCCTCTCCTCGGGCCAGGGCCAGGGTCAATTCTTCCTTGATGGTGGTGACCGTCGGGTTAGCTAAGCGCTTGAGGTATAGCCTGGGGTCGAGCGGCTCGATAGTGTAGGCTGCCTCAGCTGGTACCGGCTCGCCGTTGTGGCTCCGGACTCGGGACACCGTGGTCTCCCAGTTGTCGATGAAGATCTCCGCGTCGGTGATGTCAGCGGGTATACCTTCTAGATTGTACAGAGGTTTGCCGTTGCGGCTGACGGGGTTGCCGTCCTCGTCCCGCAGCATCCGGACTCCGTCCAGCTTGCGGGTCACGTCCCAGATTCCCTTCAGGTCTTTCTCTTGCCAGAGCTTTGGCTTGTTCATTGTGTGTGTCTCCTACCCGAAGGTGCGGTAGAGGGCCTCGGCCAGGACGGCCACGCTGTAGGCGAAGGTGCCGCTGGCGAGAAGAAGGATGGTGAACTCAACGGTAGTCTTGATCTTGGACATTTTGTTTTCCTCGGTGTTTGTTCAGCTCGGGATTATGATAATGGAAGGTGACGTCCGTGTCAAGGGTTTTCCTAAATATTTTCGATGGTGACTTCGGTGTGTGGTTCCTCGCCGTCAGCTGCGAATCGCTTGGTCACCAGCAGCTCTACTACCTGGTCGTCGTCGTCCCAGATCGGGGACTTCGCTGAGGTGATCAAGTCTAGTACAGACTTGGCGTAGTTGTCAACGTCTCCCTTGGGTTGCTTGTTCTTAGCGGCGGCTGCCTTGGTCTTGAACTGGGGGATGACGTTTGAGATGGTGACCCGGACTGGGTCGGAGAAGAACTCTGGGTTCTTTGGTAGGTCTTTGGTGGCCTCAGCTTTCCAGGCTGTGTAGGTCTTGGGGTAGTAGCTCCGGCCATAGCGTGTGACGCGAGGGCGGGGGCAGGGGACTGGCTTAGTGTTCAGTGTGAACTCTATCATAGTGCTCTCCAAATAAGAAAGGCCCCATCCTTGGGGCCGGTTGAGTTAGAACTCCTCGTCGTCAGCTTCAGTGGTGATGATGTCCTCAGCAGATTCGTCCTCGGCATCTGCTTCCTTGAACTCGTACCCACCTTCCTCTACTCCGAACCCGAAGGACTCTCCGGTGTCCTGCTTGCTAGCCAGGTTGATAACCTGTACCGCATTCATGTAGAGGGCGACACCTACGTTAGCACCATGGCTGTATCCGCTAGCACTAAAGGCTACCTTGATCTCAGCACCACCAAAGACGTTAACTCCCTTCATCGCCTTGCCCTTAGCGTCGAAGACTTTCATCTCCTTCGGGCTACCATCTGGCCACTGAGCCTTCGACTTGAAGGTCACGACTAGGCGGCCTGTCTCTTCGTATTCTCCCTCAGCATTCTTGGTGGTCTCAGGTTTGATCGGCATGTGGAACCGACCCTCCTTCGCCTTCGTCAGCTTGCCGGACTTCCGGAGCTTAACCTTCTCTGCTTCTACGATCTCTTCCAGCTCAGCCAGGAAGGGTGCGTCCTCTTCGAAAGCCAGCCCAGTCTTGTAGGTGCCGGCTGCGTCGAACCGAGTGTCAGGCTTGGTGATCCAAGGGAAGACGGCGGTGGACTTAGGGGTAGCATAGGTCTTGTTCTTAGGCATGTTAATCTCCGATTGATGTTGTGCGTTGTCTGGGTAAGGGGCCGCAGCCCCGTCAGTTATTTGGTAAAGCGTCCGGCGACATCACCTATGTACAGGGCGTCGTACTCTTCTTCCGTCAGGTCTTCGATGACGAAACCTCGACGATCAAAGTGGAGGAAGTCAAGTACCCTCAGGTAAGCCTTGTAGTCAGCATCCTCGAGCTGTTCCAAGGTGGGTTTGTCCGACAGCAGGATGTCGATTTGCTCTTCGGTGTAAGGAGCTGAGGCGTAGTAGCCTACGGACTCAGCCACTTCATCCAAGAACTTAAAGAAGTCTTCCCATCCGGCTTCCTCAAGCTTCTCTAGTGTGGGCTCGTCTTCCAACAGAACATCGAGCTGCCCTTCACTTAGGTCGAGCTCCGGGGAATACCCTAGCTCGTCGGCTAACTCTCGCATCTCGCTCATGAACTCCGCGTACTCTGCCTCGGTGAAGGCTTCAACTTCGGTTTCGTTGTTCTTCATCTCTCTGTTCTCAGTGTTAGGCTACGTCGGTGTACATCATCGCGATCTCTTCATCCGTGAAGTCAAACCATCCAACGTCCGTGTCCATGTAGTATTCCTCTTCGAAGCTGGCCTCAGGCCCTTCGTCTTCGTAGTCGGCGCGGAAGTCAGCGTCGAACTCAAGTTCCATCAGGTTCATCTCGGGGGTTTCGATATCGTAGTACATGTCTCTATCTCCTATGTCTCGTCGCTGTTCTGGTTGTCTTCCACTGCATCTTCGATGTCTTGTGGGAAGGCGTAGATCGTTGTCATGTGTATGTCTCGTTGTTACAGGCTCAGCTCGGTGGCTAAGGAGGCGGCGATCTCTTCGCCAAGTAGGATCTGATCAGCATCAGCTTCGTCGAGGGCCTTCAGGAAATCAGCAGCAAACTCAAGGCCTTCAAAAATCTCGGTGGTGGTGGTGGTCATGATCTCTGTCTCTCTCTGTTGTGTGTCTGCGTTCGTTCAGTGTGTGTACATTCTATCTCAGTCCGCTTTCCTTGTCAACACTTTTTTTAATCTTTTTTCTTGGTCTGTTTGGTGGGTGCCTCCTGCTCCCTGACTGTGTGATGCATTATACGCAGAGCCAGGGAGAAGTCAAGCATTTATTTTCGTAGGTTTCCGGGGTCTATAAGAGGGCCTCCAACTTGGCCCGTCCCTGGGCCGTGCTCTCTCAGGCGAAGAAGTACAAGGACTCGCGTACTCCTTCTATGTCTAGGCTTCCCGCCTCAGGTGGTGCCTCCACTGCGCAACCAAGTCTCTCTTCGAACTCAGCGTGCAGCCTGGCCAGTACGTCCTCTGAGTACATCGCTACGAACTCCTCACGTAACGCAGCGTTCAGTACATCGACATCACCAGCGTGTGTCCCGAAGCTGTCGTGGACAGCAGCGAAGCTTATGTCCTCAGGCAGTGCAGCCAAGGTCAAGTGCATGTGCGCCGCATCAAGCGAGTGAATCATGTTAGGCGAGATCCCGTTCTTCTGGCCCCGCACATCCAGCTTATCACCTGCCTTGTTGAAGAGCTGCCTCCTCCGTTGCCCGGCGATCGTCACCTGCGCACGCTCTGCCTTAATCTTCCGGTTCGACTGGGTGATCTCCAAGCCCAGCGGTGTAGTCCACACTAGATCCTTCTCGTGCTGCGTGTGTACCTCAGCCATCTGGATGAGCCAGCCTTGGCCGTCACGTGCAGCGCGCACCGCAATCCCGATGCCCTCAGCTACCACCTTCCCCAGCAACCCGCAGTCCAGGGTCTTAGGGTCAACGTCCCTGCTGTTCAGCTCTTCCATCAGCTGGTCACGGATTCCATAAGCACTCACACTATAAGGTGTGGTCATGGTCGGCCGCTTGACTAGCTTCCGGTTCACCTGCCCGCTGTCCAACCAGGCCTTAGCGGCCGTAGATTCCTCAGCAGTACCTGTCTCTACCTTATCCTGTAGTAGTGCCTCGGTCTCCCGAAGGACCAGAGAGTAGATGTCTCCGGGCTTCTCAGCTGGGATTAGGTTGACCTCAGCTCCACCCTTAGGATCCTTCAGCAGCGCACTGAAATGCTGGATGCCGTTGCAGCTACCATCCATACCGATAGGCTGGTGGCTGATGTAGTCCGGGCCTCCGATCAGGGCACCGATGAACTCACGTGCCGCAGCCAGGAAGGTGAAGGGCTTGTCCGCCTTCGACCAGAACTCTGTGTTGTTCAGCGGATCCTCAACCGCTGCGTATATCTCATCCAGGTTCTCGTTGCACCAGGCTACCCGTCCGTCCAAGCTATCCTTGTCGTAGCCAAAACTATTCGCCGTGTGCACAGCCAGCCAGTACTGACCACGTTCACCTACTCGCTTGCCTTCCTTGAACTGAAGCAGCGCCTTACTGATGTCGTCTCCTTGCGGGCTGATCGTAGCTGGCAGAGGGTAGGCCCTGCCTCGGAAGTCTACGTTGTGTGGGAAGAAGAACTCCTCTTCCTTCGTCAGCTTCTCCGCTTCGTTGAGTGCCATCAGGAATGCTAACCGCTTGGAGCGGGCTCGTCCGTTGGTCTCGTGTACCTCCTTAGCTCTCTGCTTCCAGGCCTTAAGCTCCTCAGGGTCAGGCGTGGCGTCATCGTTCCAGGTCTTGGCCGGCATAGGCATAGCGTCTGCCTGTGGTATGCCTCCTACCTTGGAGCCATCATCCCTCAGCGTAGTCAACACATCCAGTACATAGGTGTTGATAGTCCAGGGTGTTTCCTGGATGCGGTTAAGGGACTCATACAGTTTAGTCTTGTCACCTCCAATCACGTGCCCCTTCCTTACGAGAGGGGTGCGTAGTTTATAGTACCCACCTTGGATGTCATCCTCCCAAGGCAGCGGCTTCGAGATCATGACGGGGCGGTTAGGTCGGAGGTGGGCTAGCACGTCCGCTTGCTCGTCCATCACAGCCAGTAGCTCAGCCGTAGGTTTGATGTGGTGCATCCACTTCTCCCTGTTGTGAGGCAGGGTAACGATCTCAAACCAGGAGCTAGCATCAGCAACAGCGTAGGCCAGCAGCATCCCAACCTTCAGCTTCATCCCCATGGACCAAGGCTCGACCTCAAACTTGTCGTGGATCACGTGCCTCATCACACCACGACCATGTCTCTCAGAGGTGGAGCGCTTGAGTACCTTCTCCATGAACTTCACGTACTCCTTGTTCTCCCCTCGGTGTAGCTCAGACCACCCGAGGTGCTCCTCTACGTACCCTCCAAGCTGCCCACTCACAGTGGTGAGGGCTGTGGTATCCATCCGGCTCGCAGCCAGTAGCGTGCGGATAGCAAGCAAGGCGAGGTCAGCAGGCTTGGCTTCCTTAAGGACAAAGTGTGGTGTGTCCTCTCGGGGTTTCTTCTTAGACCAGCCCTCAGCTATCGTAGCTTCGATACTCAAGGCCACCTCAGGGATCAGCCTGCCGGTAACCACCTGCCCGATGGGCCCGTCGATGTACTCTTGATCGCCAATCTTCCCTTGGGTCAGGGCCATGGCTTGATCTTCAAGTTCCATCTGCCGTTCGATAAGTGTGTTCATCTTCATGTGTTCCTTATGTTCTTCTGTCTGACCGGGAGATGATAGCTTAGGTGTCTTCAGGTGTCAAGGGTTTTCTTGGTGGGGCGGAGCGAGCGAGGCGGAACGCCGAGCGGTGGCCTTAGGTTGGGATCTACATCCTAAGTAGGAGTCTACGTCCTAGTCTTAGGTGTATCTTTAGGTGTCCTTAGGTGTCTATGGTTCTGCCTACATTACCCACACCTACAGATCCTATATCTAAAGGTATATATTCTGTAGGTATGTGTGACTGAGGAGAGAACCTAAGATAGTCTTTAGTACTTCAGGTACCTAAGCCTTATCCTATCTTGTATCTATAGGAGGGCCTCCAACTATTCCCTTTCTAGACATACACTTAGGGAGGTCCCTCTCCCACCTACTATCAGTGACTTAGCGGCTACCCAGGGCCCACCTCACGAGCCACCCGAGGCGACTACCGATGGATGCGATGGACAGGAGGTACTCTTGGAGGTGGACTCGAGCCTGCGTCAGGCGTTCTTCATGTCGGTTTAGGTCGGCCTTAGCTGCCTCTAGTTCCTCGCTCACCTCACCACCCAACAGGGCAGTAACCTCTAGGTCGTCAACCCACACCCGTCTACGGATGGTACGTTCCTCACGTTGGTTGACCAGTTCCTTACGTCGATCCAGTTCAGTGCGTTGGTCTTCAGTAAGGTTCGTCTTGTTGATGCGTAGGTACATGGTGTGTCTCCATCTGGTGTTGTCGTGCGATGGGTATAGTATGGAGGCAGGATGGTGGGATGTCAACCCCTTTCACAAAAGAAAAAGCCCCACTCTTTCGAGCAGGGCTTGTTGGTTTAGATCAGGGCTAGGACTACGAGGAAGAAGCTGATGCCGGCGATGTGCTTGGCGTTGCTTACCACTAGGTGGGTAGCTTCTACTGCCAGGAAGGCTCCGAGTTTCTTCCAGAAGGAGGGCCGGACCAGCAAGGGTGCGAACAGTCGGGCCATAAACCAGTAGTACTTGATACGTTGTTTCATTGTGTCTTCCTCAGAAGGTGAAGGGGATGGCGCTTTCGATGCGGTCTTTGAGTTCTTCGTACTTGGACTCGGCTGCTTCCAGTTCGTCCACTATCTGGGAGTACTCACCGTGGATGTACTCACCGTACTCGTATGCGAACTGGTACTCTGTGTATCCGTAGATACCTATGCCGAGGGCGACTGCGATGACGACTGCCTGCACTGCGATGATGATGTTCTTGATCATGTCTGTCTCACTCGTTTCATGTTGATGAGGAGGCGTCGGTACATCCCGATGTACACCTGACTCAGTCTAGTCTTCTCGTCTTCGCTTAGGCCTGGCTTACTGAGGGAGAGGGACACGTTGTGTACGTACTCACCCTGCTCAATGATCTGCTTCTGTGTGTATCGCATCTGTCTTATCCCTCTTCGTTGTTGCTGTTGCGGTTCATCGCGGAGGCCCAGTTACCGAACATCTCGTTGGCCTTGCGTTGCTCTTCCATCTCCCTCAGGGCTTCGGTCATGGTGCGGAGGATGGCGGAGTCTTCTGCATGTGTAGTGAATGTAGTGTTCATGGTGTGTCTCTGTGTGTGTCTCTGTCTGTGTTCGTTCAGTGTGGGGTTAGTCTATCGCAGTTCAGGCAGTGTGTCAAGCTTTTTTTTTTTTCTCTTAGATCACTGCTGCTATGATGGCTGCGTACACTTTAGCGAAGGCACCTACTGCCAGGCCGAGTGCGATAACGTCAAGGGTCGCGATGGTGATGATGTCGGTGGTGCTTTTGCTCGTCTGTAGTTTGGGGTTGTACTTGGCGTTGGCTTCGGCTTTGCGTGCGGAGTAGTGAACCATGTGGTCGATGTGTTGGATGATGTTCATGTCTGCTCCGGGTGTCTGTGTTTCTGCCTGCGTTGGATATAATATAGCGGCAGGTTCAGGGGAAGTCAACAATTATTTCAATCAAACATTTTGATGGCCATCCTTGGCCACCTTATGGTTAGACTAGCGAGGTCGCCCACTCCTGGATCTCTTCGATGGTAGGCGTTGCTTCACGTACGTTCAGTGCCCTGCTCTCCAAGCTAAAGATCACCGAACGAAACCTAAGGACAACCTGAGGAACCTCCCTGATCTGCAACCTCTGCCTCGCACGGGGCCTCCCTTCCGTCACGTACACTCCGTCCTCTTGTATGTCGTAGGCACCTACCCGTAGCGACTCGTTGGTAACTTCGACCTTGCCGTAGACCATACCTAAGGCTCTTGAGGTTTCACCTAAGGCTTCCTTCATCTCCTCCTTGTCGCTTGAGTAGAGCATCCCTTCGAGGTTGAACATGGACTCTTGAAGGTCAAGCCCGTAGTCTTCAGTTGTGTAGTCGATGGTCTTCATGTCTGTCTCAGTAGTTCCTCTCGTTCTTCTCGTCGTGCTACCCAGAGTTCGTCCTTTGCTTCCTTGAGGATCCTTGGGTCAGCCTGTGGGTCGTTCTTCAGAGCCTTGATGCCTTGCTCTAGTAGCTTGCGGTAGTTGGTGGCTTTCTGTGCTGCTGTCATCAGGTGTCTCCTCGGGTGGCCTTGGCTCTGGCGAAGACTTCCTTGGGTGTTTCCCAGCGGGAGCCTTCCATCACCTCAAGTGCCTCTAGTTCGTTGAGCTCCTCGCCTCGCATCCACTTGGCAAAGGCTGCTTCGAATGCTGCTTTGTCGATCATGTCTCTCTTCTCCTAGTTGGTGTTGATCTGTGGTCTACTGTACCCGACCCTGCCTTGCTTGTCAACCTTTATCTTCACGTCAGCTTGGATCGAGTAGGCTTCGGCACTCAGGGTTACCTGTGTACCCTGGAAGTTGAACCCACCATCGAACTGTACCGCTAAGGTTGCTGAGAGGTAGGCCGCTGCGATGAGTGTGTTCATGTAGGTACCTGTGTGTGTGTGTGTTAGCCGAGCATGTTGATGAGGGCTGGGCCTACTACGTACCACCCAAAGGCTAGGCCTGCTGCGTGGATCGGGCGTCCTCCGAGAACCAGACCGATCAGAAAGAACCAGAAGATATAGGTAAGCATTGTCTTGTCTCTCTATGTGTGTGTGTGTGTGTGTTAGCGTCGTAGGTCAGCGAGGAACTCTCGCATCGTCAGTCTCTCCTTCCACCCGTACTCCATCACGCTTCCTAGTAGGGCCATCGGGTAGATGAAGCCGAACACGAACACGAAGGGCAGGAGGATGAAGGGTAGTGCTGCTAGTAGGAAGTCGATCATGGTCTTGGTCTCTGTGTGTTCGTTCAGTGTGGAGCTAGTCTATCTGGTGTTGACGTCCTTGTCAACCTTTATTTACAACTCTTTTGCCTTAGCCTTCCACTCCTCTACCTTAGCTAGTCCGTACTCCCGTTCACCTAGGTACACTTCGCGGAGTAGTGTGTAGTAGTCTTCAGTTAGGTAGAGGGTCTCGAGGCGTCGTAGTTCTGCACGTTGTCCGATGAGTTTCTTCTCTAAGGCTTCGCGTTTGGCAGTCTCGATGAGCATCTGGCTTCTCCTGTTTGTCATCTACTTGCGTGGTAAGTGGTAACCAATCTGGGTTACGAACCACACCCAGCCAACAATTGGGGCGATGAAGAATAGGTCTACGTATCCAGGTACTTCAGCATGGGGCAGGTCCATTATCGCGTAGATGGAGACACTGATGAAGAAGAGCACCACGCCGCCTGAGTCTCCTCGCGTACTGGCCCAGCGGCCGAAGGAGGTGCGTGCTATTGCTTTGAAGATGTTTTCCATGGTCTTTCTCTCTGGTTGGTGTTTCGTTTCGTTCAGCGTGGGTACAGTCTACACGTCCTTGTGTAGCTTGTCAACATTTATTTTCAGTCTTTCAGCAGAAAGTATTCCACTGCCCTGTACGTACCCTCCACCTCACCTCGCTCCTCTAGGCATGGACCACACACCATGTCACCCAGTGCGTCTTGTCCAGCATCGTACATCACGAAGGCTCGGTAGTCCCACGGTGCGAACCAGGCTGAGTCTACCTGCTTAGAGCAGTCAGCACAGGCGTGTCCCTGTCCTTCCATCACATCGATCATATCGTAGCGGTTAATGTTGGTCTGCATAGTCATGGTCTCCTGAGGCCACCTCGGGCCGCCTGCGGCATCCCTCACTGGCCTCTGTGTTATCGGAGTGCGTAGGCTACACCACCTAGACAGAGAAGTCAAGTGCAAAAAGCCAGAGCGTAGTCCTCTCCTACGCCTAAAGAAAACCTAAGGAACCCGCTCGGCGTTCCGCCTCGCTCCTCGCGCCTATCTTATAAGGAGTACCCGCACCCACCTGAGGACGCCCTGAGGTCCCCTTGAGCAGGCCTGCGGTGTCTAGGGCTACCTTAGCTAAGGAACCCTGAGGCAACCTGAAGGAGAGCTCGTGTGAGCCTCGTGTGTGTAGGTGTGTGCTGCGCGGAGCGAGCGAGCCGAAGGCGAGCGGTGGCCTATGGTGGCCTGGGCTTCGTAGACTAAGGGTATACGGGGGGTTCGCGCCTTCCTCCTATATATAAAAGGTGCTCGAATTTTAGTAACAAAATAAAGCTGAGGTACCTAAGGGTACTCGCTCGGCGTTCCGCCTCGCTCCCTCCGGGTGACCTCGAGAACTGCCCTGCAGTGGGCATGCGGAGAGGTACCCCTAGCTTTGCCTTGGGGTTCTTGGGGAGGCCTGTGGTGGCCTTGGGAGGCCTTGGGGTGTGTGACTGCGAGAATTGCCCTGTACTGGGCCTGCGGTGTGCCATCCTTGGCTATGCCTTGGGGTGTTCCCTAGGCTCCTTGCTAGAGTATTTGTGGCCTTCTGTCTCTATCCCTTAACTCCTTCCTCCATCCAGCGGGCCAATCGCGTGGCACGGGTACCAACCTGCGTAGCCCACTTTGATCTCAGCATGTTTCTGGCTGCGCCAGCGTAATCACCTGCCTCGATCTTCCTGTGGGTAGCTTTAAATCTAGCAAATCCACGAGGGCCTAAGTTAAAGATCATGTCAACCACGACATCTTGTCGGGTATCGTTTAGGCTCTCGAACCATGTGTACTCAGCAGCTGCGCCGCGGGCCCGTTTAATGTCCGCTTCGAGCAGTACCTCTGCCTCGCCCATGGTTATCCCTACGTCACTAAGGTTACGTCCTACTCCTATCGTCCACTTACCTACACTATCCTTGTAGGGCTTAAGTCTTACGCCCTCATGCAGCATCAGCTGCTCCGTTAAAGTCATTGACACAAAAGTCCGTTCGGCTGCTGCCTGTACAACCCTATCTGTGAGGGACAGTACTGCCAGTGCCATGGACAGCCCGGCGATGATAGCCAGGGCTTTGTTCGAGTGAGAGTGGTGCATGGTGTACTCCAAGAGAGGACACCTCGGCCCGAAGGGTGAGAGGTGTCCTCAGGTTACCAAGGGTTGTTCCAGGTAGGGCCACCAGAGCCGGAACCTATCTCTTCCAAGAAGGCTTCGACCTCAGCGTCCATAAGAGACGCTCTGTGGTCCATCTCGGCTTGGGCCTCACTACGGGCCATCTGATCTGTCCAGTAGGCACAGGCGCCTGCTAGCGCGTCCAGACGGTCATCGTGTCGTAGGCTCCCACGCTCCTTGGTGATACGGGTGAGTTGGTGGAACAGCATGTAGTCCTTCCTCTTCTGAGGCGGGATGCTGTCGTCATGTAGGACACGTTCGTCCTTGTTGATCACATCCCTCGAGAAGACGAGACGATGCTGGTTCAGTAGAGGCTCCATAGTCTCGATGATACGGATCTCCTTCTGACCCTTAGCCCAAGGTGCATCTTCGATCGCACAGGCATAGCCACGGGCAGCAAAGGCACCCTGAAGGAGTTTGTTGAAGAGTCCACCACCGAAGTTAGGCTCAACAGAGACTACGTTGACCTTGTGCTCCTTGGCTGTAGCTACGATTTGGTCGAGGACCTCATCGTCGTACCCAGCCCGAGACGACCCAATGGCTGTCACGAAGAGACGCCCCAGGGCGATCTTAACGACGGCCCAGGCGGTTTCATCCGAACCCTTACCTGAGGGGTCAACGAACATGACGGAGCCAGTGAAGGGTGCGAGGCCGCTTCCTGAAGGCATCAGTGCTCTGTGCCAGCGGTCACCTGTGAGGCCATAGTTAGTCAGCTCAAGGCGCTCGTCCTTCCTGGTGGACCACTGTAGTCCAGTAGGTGCCTGGTCTACGTCCACGGAATCCAGGACCATGGCGTCGCTACACTTAAGCGGGAAGCGCTCCATGTCGGATAGGGCAGGATCAAGCATGAACTGCTGTGCGAACCCGGAGCGACCATAGGATGCTTCACGTTCCAGGAGGTCTTCCTCGTCGAAACGCTCAGGGTCCACAGGCGACCAAGGCTCTGCCTCGTCCTCAATAAGACGCCGTACGTAGGGTCCCAGGGTGTCGCCATACGAACGTACCTTATCTGCGCGGGGCACACGTACAGGCCAAACCTTGACCTCGTAGCCACGCTCAGGGAGACGCTTGTACAGGCTAGCTTCTGTCTGATCTGTCCCTAGGTAGATTACTTCACTGTTCTCACCGGGGACTAGGATGGCGTCGAACTCCTTGACAGCTTCAGCCAGGCGATCACGCATCATGGTGGTCAGGCTGTTGCTGGGGACTTCGATGTCATCGGCGATAATGATGGAGGCACGTGAGCCAGTGATCTGGCCACCGATACCTACGGACTTCAGCGAGGGGCTTTGGCTAGCCTCGGCAGGTCCTACCTCAAAGCTGACGACACTATCGGCCTGCCCGGGGCGAGGCTTCAGGTGATGCAGCATAGGCATGTCTTCGATCAGCCTACGCGTGAAGCGCGTGAAGCTGTCAGCCCTGTCCTTAGACGCAGAGATCACCAGGATACGCTCCTGGGGGTCCTTAAGGAGCCGCCACAGTACGTACGACGCTGTGATCCAGCTCTTGCCTACACCTCGATAGCCTTTCACCATGCGGCGTTTAGGGCCATCCTGTAGGAACTCAGCGATGTCTAGCTGGACTGGGGTGGGTAGAGAGAGTCCTAGCTCCTTCCACATGTAGGCGAGGAACAGCTGGAAGCTCTTGGTGAACCTAGGGTCCACTTGAGGTTCGGTCTTCTTGGTAGCCATGGATCACCTCGGGGCTGTGTTGAAGGGAGCTCAGGAGAGCATAGGAATCTGGTGGCTAACCCGGGAGTCGAACCCGTGAGTTAGCCTGGGGTTGGCTAGCGGGCGCCTAAGGCTGCCTCTAGCTCGTCTGCAAGTCCTGCCATGGACTGCTTCTTCGGTTTACGCTTAGGAGCTTTGGGAGCTGCGGGCTCTTCCTCAGGCTCCTCGTCTTCTACTTCCACAGTGTGGAGCTTGACGAAGTTGATGGCGGACGTGATGATGCTGCCCGTGGGATTCTCCCGGAGCTGTACCATCAGGGCTTTGGCGATCTCACCGTGCAAGGCTTCGATCTGTTCTTGTGTTGCGGCTTTGGACATGGTCTACCTCTTGAATTTCTTCCACACGCTGATGCCAAAGCTAGCACTAACGGCGCCACCTATGCAGCCGGACAGCCACAGCGGAAGACCACCATAGAAAGCTACGGCCACCTGAAGTTGACTCTCGGATACCACGAGGGGAGCCAGGAGGATTACGATGAAAGCGACGGTGAACAGCTCATCCTTCCAGGAAGCTGCGGCATCCTTGAGGGCCTGCATCTCCCAGAGGGAGTCACGCTTGGCGTCTGCCTCACGGTTGGCCTTCATGTTGTCTAGGGCGTCAACTGCCTTATCCTTGATACTCATTAGAATAGTCCTGCCATGTCGGCGATGATACCGGCCAGTGTGGCGATGATGGGGAGCGCAGCGGCCAGCCCGAAGACTCTTCCTCGGAATACCTGTAGCTGGGAGATGTCCGTGTCGTGATTCTGTAGAACCATAGCTACGCGCTTGGTTGCTTCATTCATGGCTACCAGCTGACCCTCGATGCGTCCAAGAGAGCGGACGACCTCGGGGTCGGTCTGATACCCAGGGGTCGGGGGAGAGGGTGTCATGGTGTTGTACCTAGGGTTGAGGGGTTGTCTAAGACAGCTAAGGAATCCAAAGGCGTCTTAGAGAGCCCCTCAGGGCTCGTTAGGGTTAGAAGGATGCCGGCTCAGGGAAGCCAGGGCATGTTAGTTTGATAGCGGCAGCCAGCTCATAGGAGGCCGCGACATCTACAGCTTCCTCAGCTGCGTTGCCTACAGCTACTACGTCCTTCGCCCACTGCCAACAGGCAGCGATGTGGTTACGCTCGGCTTCCTCAGAGGCGGTCCTAGTGGCCAGCTGAGTCAACTCGAAGTACCGGAAGGTGAAGTTGCGCTGCTTCCATGCAGGGAACGAGGCGAGCAGGATGTCAGCTGCGGCTGTCTTGAGGTTGGCCTTTAGCTGTTCGCGGAGAACGCCGCCAGGTGCTCGGTCGATAGACTCTGCGAGCAGACGAGCGGACTCTTCTTCGGCAGTCTCCTCGACGATCACAACACGCCTTGGGTCGGCCGCGGCTAGACTCAGGTCAATGGTTTTGGTGCGTAGGGTCAAGGTCTGTACTCCTATCGGTAGTAGAGTTTAACGAGGCCGTTATCGAAGGCCGCGGAGGTGTACACGTTGACACGATCAATCGCACCAGTCAGGGTAACCCTACCGGCTCCTGTGAAGTCGGTCGCATCGCCATCGTAAGCGGAGTGCGCCGATACCCAGTTGTTGCCGCTCACGAGCTTTAAGTCCATGATGGCGTTGATGGTGTTGCCCGAGGAGTCGGAGTTGATTACGAAGCCGCCTGTCGAGTTCACGCCAGTTGAGCGACTCTCGTAGCCTGTGGTCTTAATCACACCACCCGTACCCAGGCGAACCTGAGGGTCTACACCTGTCGTGGTGCTGACAGCGTAGAAGACAACACTGATCTCCTTCGTGCCGGCAGGAATGCCAGCCCAAGTAACACCACCAGTGGATACACTAAGGTCCTCGGCGGCAACCTCAGAGCGCATCGGAAGCTCACGCCAGCTACCATCGTATCCTTCGAAGATGGAGTTGTCGGTGTTGTACCGGAGGTAGCCGTTGGCAGGCGAACCGTCACGCTGAGCTGTGGTACCTGAAGGTGTGGTGATAGAACCTGTGGAACCTGTGGAAAGCTGATCCCGCCTAACGTTGCGCCATGCGGCACTCTCATAGACTTCGAGCTCGTTGGTGGTCGAGTTGAGCCGGAGGTATCCCTCAGCAGGCGTGGCATCACGCTGAGCTGTGGTACCTACGGGCAGAACCATGGAACCTGTGGAAGCTGTGGTGACCTCAAGGGTAGCCTTGGCGGCATTCGCATCAGCGTCGTCAAGGACGGTCAACGAGTAAGCCGAGAAGGTTTCGCTCAGGCTAGCTGTGGACAGCTGAGTCCACGAGTAGGAACCAGCAGAAGCCACGAGAGCCTTGCCGTTATCCGCAGGGTTACCAGGAGTAGGGACGTTGCCGCTAGTAACCACGACAGCGTCGAGCTGTGCCTTGGTGACTAGGTCTGTGCTGGCGGTGCCGGCAGCTGCATTGGAGATGCGCTTGCTGTCTGCGTCCCACTCGGTGCCAGCGGTGGTGAGGCCAAGGTTGTTCTCTAGCTCGTCTACAACTTCCTGGGCTACGTAGAACGTGTCGTTGCTGTCTAGGTCTAGGGTAGCGGCGTCAAGGACAGTGGCGTCCTGGAAGTCTACCAGCCGGGCAGCTGTCGGTGTGGTCCGCTCGATACGCACGACCGCGCCGTTGGCGGGGGTGCTGGTCGGTTGGACTGTGCTGTCTGAAGGCCAGGTGAAGGTGGCGTCAACCACACCATTGATCTTCACACTGACGTGGGTCTTTGCGATGTAGGGGAAGGTGACGGAGAAGCTAGTTGCAACTCCGTCAGCTTGATAGGAGACCTCCGCGAGCTTGGTCTCTAGAGTGGTTACGGCCATGGAGAGTCTCCTGGGTTATGGTTAGCTGTACATGATGTTCACCGTTCCGCTAGTCAGTGCGGTGGTGCTCGAGAATCTAATCCGAGTCAACGGCTTAGCGATATCTAAGGAGCCCGCCCCCTGCCTAACCATGCCAACATTAGAGCTACTTACTAGGCTAGCTACCCAGATGTTAGACGCGGTCGCCCGCTGTAGTTCGAGGATTCCGTTACTGAAGAGAGGTGGGGTTTCCGTCGGGATCTCGAACCCTGCCGTGGACGCTGCCATGGTGATTGTGGCAGTGAGCCTAGCGGAGTTCCAGTTATACCCCGTGGTCTTGAACGAGTCCTCGTCCCCCAAGGTAACCGTAAAGGCGTCCGTGGAGACGATACTGTGGTAGGCCAGGTAAATTCGCTGAGCATATGCAGGGATGTGAAGGAAGTCAGCCTCGGTGAGTCCCGCGACATTGATGGGTGACTCAGATGTAGGCTTGTATTTCTCCTGGTGATTAGGAGTATAGATAGTATTAATGATTACAGAGTTAGGCATTACGTATTCCTTTCTATTGGTAGGTGAGACTAAGCGAGGTATGGTTGTAAGTGGATCCTCCTGATCCGAGCAGACGAACCCTAGACGCAGGCTGCGCTAAGGCCACGCTTCCTGCAGATACACCAGCCCACTCCCCATCTTCGTAGAAACAGTTGATACGGAAGACGTAGGTGTTCGTGGTCTCGTCAACTTTGATAATTAGCAGACTAGCTGTAAGCACCCGCGTGGCTACATTCATATGGACGTGCATACCCGTAGTCATTGTCTCAGCGAAGACGCCGGTGGCGTTGGTGAGAACGCATACTGAGCTATATCCTGTAGTTTGGAAGCCGCCATCCCAGCCTAGCTGCACTAAGAAGTTGCCACCACCCGTAGTGTATTGGAGCCCGGAGGCCGATCCTTGGATAAGCGCCGTCTCTGCCGGGAAGGTCGAAGGTAGGCCATCCGCAGACGCAGTGACGTCCGGAGCAATCTCACGCCGGTTAGGCGTTAGGTGCTCTACGCCGTTGGACGTGAGGACCTTGGTTTCAATTATCGTATTCATTAAGTCTCCTGTTGGAAGGAGGACTCCATCCTTGGAGTCTCCTCCCTGCTAGAACCCCTCCAAAGCCTTCTGCGAGGGTAAGTCGTCAGCCATCTCGTTGAATACGGAGTTGAGTCCGTATATCTGGTTCAGGAACGGGACACTCCCGACCGAAGCGCGGAACGCTTCCCTGGAATACCCGTCGCCACGTAGCGCCTGGAAGGCACCCTGTGCTCCTATGGATAAGTTGTCCAGAGTCTTCAGCGAAGGCACTGATGTTATGGCACCAGAAGGCAGTCCCGTAGTCCTTGAGTTGAACACAGGCTCACCTACGGTGAGGTCCGCCGCCATATCTACGACCTGAGGAGCGATAGATGAGTAGGCTGAGCGGGCGACTGATTGCTTCGCCATCTCCTCCAACGTGATCTGATCACCTCTCCCGTTGAGAGACTCCCTGATCGCCCACGCCATGCTCCCAAACATCGCGGAGTACATGAACGCTAGTGCAGTCTGCATGTCACGACGTGCTACCCCAGACAGGGTGTGGATGTTGTAGGCGTTGACGGTGAAGGTCATGAACTGACTCATCAGCTTCCACAAGCCAGGCTTCGTGTGTGCCCATAGGGGTACGTTGCCTGCCGCAGACTCCTGAATAAGCCTGTTCGATTCCCGCTGAACCATCGTCATGAACTTCGAGTGCAGGTCCGGAGAAGCTTTAGCGAAAGCTTCAAGGTCCGTGCGTCGGAACGTCCGCTCCCTGTAGCCAGACTTCAGCGTAATCCCATGCTTCTTCATAGCAGAAGAGATGTTCGCCACGTCCTCAAGGCTGATACCCTGAGTGGCCAGTCGCTCGATCTCACCTCGTCCCAGCGCATCACCCTTGTGAGCCAGATCCTCGAAGCGCTTGATAATAGCGAACGAAGACAGCCTACGCTGGAACCGCGTCATGCGGCCCAACAGGGAGATGTTCTCGGCGGAGAACTTCTGAGCAGCCTGCAAGCCTGCTTCCAAGCGACCATCGGGGACCAGCTCATCGCCGGCGGAATCCCACCGAGAGAAGCTGCTGGATGGGCGGAGCAGATCATCTGCACCAACACCAAGCATTTCCTCGAAGTACTCGACTACGTCGTCTTCTACCTTACCGGTCTTCGCGTTCCTGATGAACTTACGGTAGTCAGCCACGCCGTGCCAGAGGACACCAAGCCCTCCGCGTGCAGCGACCATGCCAAACTCCGCAACAGAAGCCCAACCTACCTGGTTCATGTAGAGCAGGAAGTTAAGCCCTCGGATAGCGGAAGAGGATTTGGCTCCGATGCTCGTCAGGTCCTCGTTCTTCTGAGGCAGACCAGCTATGTTGCGTACCAGAGCGTCGGCCGTCACGGCTGCATTGTCGGCTTCCTTGTCCTTGGCGCCAGCACGCAGGGCAGACTCACGTACCTCATCAGAGAGGCGCGACAGGTCCGCGGATGTGCCAGTGATACCGATACGATCCTTCAGTGCGATCGCACCAGAGACGCGTCGGCCGTAGCGCTGCATGACTACCTCGATGTTGTTCTCGAGGATGTCGGCCATGGAGACACGACGTTCGGCTCCTGTAAGATCCTTCATCGTCAGGGCAGAGGTCTCGCTGATGTCAAGCCTACGCTTGGCGTTAGAGATGCGGGACTCCTTCGCGATGTTCTTCTTGATCCCTTGGAGCAGACCATCGATCGTCTCTTCGTCAGTGATGCCTGCCTGACGCAAGACATCAGCCATGATGTCCACATCGTCAACGGGCAAGCCATGTGCTAGACCAGAGTCCAAGCCTTCAGCCCTACGCGAAATCGAGCGGACGTAGCCACGGGCGACTTTGTCCAAGACGGACACGTCTACCATAGTTCCGTCAGCCTGTCGAATCTTGGCTGTCAGGGTGGCGAGCTCTGGGCTCCCTTCATTCAGTGCGTTGCGCACCATGTTGATGAGTCCTGCATCGCCGAACTCGGAGCGGAAGCGGTTGATCTTTGTCCCGTCAAACAGACGGGGGATGTAGTTAGGGTTGTCAGGTATGCCGTCATCGAAGATGCCAGCCCTCTTGCCTTCAGCAAGCATGTCCGACAGTTGGGTCCGGACAGTCTTAGCGACAGCATTAACGCTCGGGTCGGTCTCAGCGATGCCACGTACGGCGTTAGTCACGCGAGAGGCGAAGTCGTTCCTAGCCTTCAGAGCTAGGGCCGGGCGCTTGATGCCGTTGTTCTCTGCGAATACACGCCAACCAGCCTTGTAGGCACGGTTAGCAGGCACAGCGAACTGGGCGAACATCTGGTTCTGAAGCTCTGTAGCAGTACCGCGTTGAGCGTAGCCAGCATCCTTGAATCCAATGTGCTCAGGGAAGAGCCTGGACCCAAGGCCCCTTACGGCACCCGAAGGCGACCCAAGGAGATGCCGAAGACTGTCGAAGCGCGCACCAGTGAAGCGAGCCATAGGCGCCTCAGGGATAGCCCCAAGGATCTTTTGGCTGCCCTCAGGTAACTCCTCAAGACCTAAGGGGGTGGCCTCAGGTACGTCCTCAAGCTTCGCAGTGGTGACTACCGGTGTCCCATCCTCAGACAAGTCCACGTAACGCGGGCCGGTCTGCTCAGAGGGAACCTCGTCTACTAGCTTGTAGATGTTCTCGGTGGAGGCAATCTCCCCAAGCTGGTCCGTAGCTGCGTCAGCTGACTGGCGGGCCGAGCGGAAGAGCCCAGCGGCTGCTTCTCCGGCTGCACCTAAGGCTGCCCCAGCTGCCGTGGCTAGTGCCACATCAGCGATGGAGCGGGTCGGGTTGTCCGAACCTACGATAGCTTCCTGGATACCGGACTCGGTGCCCGCAACTACCGCAGTGGCCTGGGCCCTACGCATGCGATCAGCGATCTTCCCGATACGGAAAGCTTTGTACGCCGCAGCGCCGCCTACTAGCATGGCGGGATCAAGGATAGCCGCACCACCCCGAAGGGCAATGTTGGCGCCTAGACCCAACTCAGACATACGCGACTCAGCTTCGCTCATCTCTACGTAGCGATCCAGCTTAGTCTGATAGTCTTCCTCTGAGACGGCATCGCCTGCCTGCTCCCAGAAATAATCAAGTTGGCCGGACGGCACGTCCAAGGATTTAGCATCCTCAGCCACGCGGTCCGACGTGATCCCCCACTCGGGGTCTTCCTTTGCTTGGGGGGTTGTTAGGTAGCGGTATCCTGCCGCTAATGTGTTTTCGAGTTTGAAGGCATCCTCCGCCCGCTGCCCCACTCCCCGACCCTGCTCAAGCTGGATAGCTCTCATAGCAGGATCGGCGGAGAGTGGTGCATCAGTTTCTGTCGGAGTGAGGATTCCCACGTCTTCGGGGATGTCGGTAATTATACCGAAGGGATTTGCAGGCATGGGAAGTTTCCTCTTTGGGTTTGTTTCTAACGTGGGCCACGTCTACGTGTGAACGCATCGCGCTTACGCTTGTCTTCTAACCGGGCTCGCTCTTCTTCAAAAGCTTCCCGCCGCTTGCGCTCGGCAGCCCTCCGCTTACTCGCCTGCTTCTCTGCGCCCTCTCTAGTCAGGGCCTCAGCGTCTAGGCGCATCACGAACCTACCTTCATCAGTGTAGACAGCTATGGTCTGCTGTCCGCCTAGGGTCTCTGGTTGATACGAGTATACGTCAGGATCCACAGACAGTCCCTTCTCCGCTAGGAGCCGGGGGACTACTTTGCGGACAGTATACCTCTCGATATCCTTGTCCTGCCAGAGCGGGTAGATATCAGAATTAGGCACCACACGGCCTCCTATTACCGTAGTACTTGCCTCGTACATCTCTTCAGCCTTCTCGATCGCTTCGTCAGCTCCGTACCGCCCAGTGGCGATGAGCTGTGTAGCCCGACTTTCGATGTACTTCCTCGTCTCGATGTTGTCGCCGCCCTTAAAGCTGCGCACAGTCTTCCCTATCTTCCGGCGAGCGTCCCTACCCATTACCTCCTTACGAGCGGTAGGCAGGTTCTCCTGAACCTTGTCCAGATCACCATAGGCAGCGTCAAACGAACCATCATGCGCGGAGAGCAGTACGTCCAGTACCTCCATACGTCCTCGCGTCTTCTCATCTAGTTGAGAAGCAACAGCCGGCACCTGGGCTTGCATCGCCTTGTACTCTGAGTACGCGGTCTGCACAGCTTCAGGGTTAGTCGAGGCCGCCTGATTAGCCAGACGCTTCTTCAGTGAGGTAGGCATTCTACCATTAGTAGCCAACAACGCAAGCTGCGTTTGGGTCCTTTCCTCCGGCGGGGTGTTCTGCAAGAGCAGATCAAAGTCAGCATCATACTCTTTGGTAGGCAAGCCGTAGGCGCCAGACAGCAGGGTCTCAGCTCTTTGCGCTGCCTTCTCCTGTCGGATGCCACTCTCTTGGATGTCCAGCATATAGCGGAGCTGCTCCTTCTCAGTGATGAAGCCTGCCTCGCTGTATGCCTCTACCTTGTCTGTCGTCAGTGTACCTTCCAGCTGCTCCCTCTGAAGCTTGAGCCGGAAGCCCACATCGCTCAGTCGAGCCGAAGCCGCTCTCGACGCTGCCCGAGCTTTCGCCTGAGCCTGCGCCGCACGGATGCGGGGACCAAACGTGGGATGGTCTGAAAGTTTGGCTCCGTTGGAATCCGCTAGCTCCGCAGCCTGGAAGACACCAGGGTCGTTCCGCTCTTCGGCTAGTACTTCCAACTGACCTACGCGCCAGCGGTTAAACTCGGCGGGGTCTATTCCTAAGGACCTAGCTTCAGAGAAGATCCCCTGGAACGCAGCGTTGAGCTCGCCAGCAGAACCGAGGTTCCGCAGCGCAGCGCTAGCGTTGGTGAGGGTGGTCTGCAACGCCTGCTCCTGCGTGGCCTCAGCCTTAACAGCAGATGCAGAACTACGCAGGTTCTCGATACCAGCGTTCAGCTGGTTGGCTAGGGTGAATTGATACTCTTCGGGGGACTCAGCGTAGCCCTCCATATCCTGAACTGACTTGAAAGCAGCCTGGGCCGCGGACTCAAAGTCGTAGTCAGGGTCGTGTTTGTTGGTCTGAAGTTCGGCGCGAAGCTCACGGAGCTTCTCGTTAGCTTGAAGCTTCCCCTGGGCAGCACGGTAGCCTACCCGGAAACGCTCACTGACGTCTTCGATATCAGCCAAGCTGGTGCCTTCCTGCGCCGCGGTACGACCACGGGCTTCTTCCCTCTCGTCTTGCTTTGCCACGAGAGTTTGGAGGGCGCCACCTGCTTTACCGAAAGCGCCCGCTAGGCGTGTGAGCTTAGTGCCAGCACTAGGATCTGTCAGCGCTCGAACAGGCTGCGCAGTCACAGCCAGGCCCGAAGGCTGGACGAAGCTACGAGCGACCGGTTGGGCGCTTACCCTTCTTGTTACCTTTTGAGGCATTGGATGCTCCTTTGCGGCCTAGCTTGAGGCCTTGTAATTGGGTTGCAGCAGTTAGGCCCATCTCTAGAGGCGAGATGATCTGGGAAGAACGCTGGGAAGTACGACCCTCGAGGCCGCCTTGAGCTTCCGAAACACGCTGTTCCGCGGTCTGCCGGGAGCGGGCGGTGTCTAGTCCCGCCTGGAAACCAACGTCACGGAGGAGTCTGTCTGTAGTGAGCCCACCAAGACCCGCCTCACCAGATGCTACGCGCCGACGTGCCGCTTCCTTACGCGCCTCACGGTTGACGTCTACTTCGCGTGCGGTCTGCTGTTGTTGAATCTGTAACTGCTGGCGCTGCGTCGCTTCAACGTCGGCACGCTGCGCTGCTTTGATGGCTTGATTCTGGCCGATGGCTCCGAGGAGACCGCCGCCAACGGACAAGCCTGTAGCTAGAGCACTCGACCCTGTCAAGGAGCCGAGGGCTGGGAGGATGGCTGGGGTACACATAATTTGAACTCCACGAATTGTGTGCCGCCGTGGTTGAACGGCTGGTCAGATAAAGTGAAGCCTGTGCGACGTAGCCAGCGGTGAGCTAGCTTGTTGCCCGAGGCGACGTAGTTGTAGAGGAGAGTCTTCCCCTCGGCCATGAGGCCTATGTAATAAGGTGCGACCTTCGAAAAGGACACGACTGGGAATTTGGTGGTAGCGAGGAACCAAGGGCAGCCGACATGAGGCGCTCCATCGATATCCGCTACGCCCGCCATCAGGACAGGAAGGCCATCTACGAAGCCTACCCATGTTCGGCGGGAGGCCTCCACGCACAAGCGCAGGGCATCCTCTAGCTCCACGCCAGGATAAGAAGCGGCGACCTCTCGGGCGTCCCACGGTCTTATGTTCTCGGCGAAGTGCTTGAAATCTAGTTCCACTGTTTCTACGACCTTGAGATCTTTTGTCTCAGTAGTCATTGGTTTCTCCTGAAGGACGCCCTGGTTTCCCAGGACGCCCCTAGTTTATTGGATCACGGAACGTCCGCTAAACAGACCAGTCCACTCGACACTCAGCCAGCTAGACGCGCGCCAGGTATCGTTGAGTAGGGTGATGTCTAGTTGCGAGGATCGCCCTAGAAGCGGAACCTTAAAGGTCCCCGTGTTTCTACTCAGCTGACCTAGAACTAACGTCGAGTCGCCCAGCACCTTACCACTGAAGGTATATGTCTGGGTGTCCCTAGCCTTAGGTTTCACCGTAACTTGGTAGTTACCGGTCTCGAAGTGTCGTACAGACATCTGACGCAACTGTAGTCTCCCGCCTAACGTCGCTGTCGGAGAGCCGCTAGAGGTCTGCGTCTGGATGAACTGCTCGCTCAAGGTGTAGCTGGTTGTGTACTCAGTACCGACCAAGCAGGCCCCACCACTGTAGTCTCCTGAGGCGGTAACGGTCGTGGAAGTAGGCTTCGATGTGGTCAGTTCATGACCAGGGGAGGTGAAGCCTGTTCCTTGTACAACAGTTACAGCTGAGGAAGTCTCGTAAGGCAGCGTCCACGTAGTCAGATCTGAGCCAGAGTTATACACGCCAGTCAGCGTCGCTCGTCTATCTAGATGAACTCTCTCACCTACAACGGCGGTAGAGGCATCCGAAGCTAGCTCCATCTTCAGCAGGTGGATCCCATCTGACCGTTTACTCACGAGGTGTAGAGTCGATGCGCGCATCTCAGCGCCCAGTAAGGTCTCCTCCGTACCCAGCTCCCACCGCGACCAGGAGGATTGAGTCTTCTCGCTCCCTCGCCAATGGAACTTGTAGACGAACAGCGTGCTCGCCGCACCACTAGTCAACGCAAACATGATGTCCTCGTTGGACGAACCTGTAAGCCTGAAGGCTCCCGTCGGTATGTAGGTAGGTACGTGTGCTGTCACATCCGCAGCGTCGTTCGTAACGGTCTCAGGCTCCACGAAGTATTCCCGGACGCCAGTGAAGCTTCCTTTGTCCTCCGCGAAGTAGACGTTCTGTCCGATACCGAAAGGCTTCACAGAAGCCGAGGAGTTAAACTCCGTGGCGATATCAACCCTTGCGGTCTCAGGCGTAAGCAACGCTCCCGCGTTCATCACGAACTGCGCCTCCTCGGAGAACAACAGCAGAGACTTGTCAAAAGGTACTGCGTTGTCATACTTGGAGATGCGTCTATGGGGTGCGCTGCGAATGACGGGGTCGCTATCTAAGATCGCGGTGACAGTCTCAGGCCAGAAGTTGAAGTAACCTCCGGGGGCTGTCCCTACGCGACTTAGTACAACCGACTCTCCGGCACAGATACCCAGGCGATCTCTAAAGAAGAATACATCCTGGATCTCCTTACCAACGAAGGGCGGCTCCTTAGCAGAGTCACTGTCCCCTACCGAACGACCGTCCCACTGGCCAACACCAAAGGTGAAGGTAGTGCCATCATACGTCAGGATATGAGGCATCGTCAGCTGGTTGAACCCATTCTTCAGTCCAGGGCCGTAGGTCTCACGCCAGATACCGCCCGTGAACTTCACGTGGTAGTTGTCGAACTTGGTGGCCTGATCTCCTACAACCTCGTAGATCTCACCCTCGCTCGCAGCAGGCAGAGCAGCGAACGTCTGCGACGTTCCCGTAACAGCGGCGTAACCCGTCTCCTCGTCCAGCTGGACAGAGATGTCGGTGTTGAGGACAAAGGTCGTGTCGGCTATGGATATAGCCTTGAAGGTACCCCTAGGCGCGGCGGCCTGAAGGTAGTTAGTAGCTTTCCACGTAGCATCCGCCTCGACTGTACCTGAGGTGTACCCAGTGACGCGAGCTCGGATGTACTTCCCATTGTCAGTTCCCGGAGCCCAGGCTACGGTAGCTGAAGTTGTGGTAGTGTCGGAACGTAGCTCAACCACGTTGGTTGTGAAAGCAGCATCATCCGCTTTCTCCCAAACCACAGTTCCCGAGCCTACCTGCGATGCGAGCAAGATCGTGCTCGCAGCGTCAGGGATGTACACGAGACGTACCCGAGCTAGTTCAGCAGCGGCCGTCTTCTTCAGGAGCTTCTCTGTGTAGTCTGAGTATGCTACGGTCTGCGCCGCGCCTGTGCTTACATCAAACACAGACACGTTGTTCTTGTTAAACAGCGCTACGAATTGGTTAGCGGAGGACACCTGGATGTGGTGTACCCCTGGGTCAGCCGCAGGTAGCGGAGTGTTGATCAGCTTAGCGACGTGCTGGGTGGGAGGTCTTTTCTCTAACCCAGACGACAGCGAACTAAGCGCGTTTGTTTGCTCCTCAGCTTGCGTGGGGTGCCTCACGGAAGGTGGCTGCTGGCTCACGCCGTTAAGCAGGGAGGGTATCGCTTGGGTTGTAAGGGCCATATTACCACCTCAACTCGCGGCTACGATTTGCTCGTGCCAGGTGTGCTGTAACAGGATCGTTTAGAAGTGAGCGGTCTGCTGTTTCGCTATCGGCGTCCTCTAGCAGAATCCGCGCCTCGAACTCCTCGTCCTGCGTGAATGCTTCGATCGCATCGTCGCCCAGCACTCTACGCTGGAACACACGCGACGCGCGAACAGCGATGTAGAAGCGAGCAGCTTCGGGCAGGTCCTCAAAGTTGAGGAACCGTACGATGTCAAAGTCGTAATCCTCAGTGAACGTGAAGCTGTTCGTGTCTCTATTGTAGAGGAACGAACCACGCTCGACGATGTCAACGGAGGAGCCTACCACATCAATGCGAAGCGCATCGGTGGGGCGGGGGATCTGGTTGTTGGTGTCCCGAACCAATCTGAATTTGATGTCAGTGTTAAAGTCCCAGCCGCTGGCTTGGACCTTTCGGGATTCTACCTTGAGTCGTTGCTTAGCCATGGCTACATCAGCCAAACCTGAGACGGTCAAGGTGTTTACAGGTTGCTCGCCGATAGTCTCGAGCATCATGTTTACAGCTTCAAGCTCAGTAGTCAAAGTGAGAGCCATGAGAATTCTCCACGTGAGGGGAGGCCGAAGCCTCCCTCTAGGTTAGTGTGCGAAGGTCCGCACCTTTAGGTCTGTGCTTGCTCCTGCGCTGGATACGGCGACACGGAAGTCGCGTAGATCAGCTACGTTATCCACAGCGATGATGCCGTCTGCTGTTGCAGACCCCACGGAGTACAGCGTAGTGAGCGCGTCCGGGGAGTAACTCACAGCTACGGTAGCCCCATCCCATGTGCCGTAGGCATAGACCTCTACGGTGCTGGTCGGGCGTGGTAGATGGACATCCGCGTTACCGTTAGCGGTGAAAGCTTTATAATTGTCAAGGCTGACAGAGCGGTCCCTACCTTGGACCTGGATAGTGATGCTAGCAGCAGCCGTGGCATTACTCAGTGTAAAACGCACCAGAGGCGCGGAGAGCATGAATTTACCAATTAAACCAGCAGCGGCAGTAGACCAGATGCCTGTTGGGTAAGCAACCCAGGTAGTCCCGCCATCAGGAGAAGTCTCCATCGTAAGGACACCGCCGGAACCGAAGTTTACAGTACCTGTTAGAAAGATATTCAGGTCAGTACCAACCCTGTCGAGCTGGAAGCCGGCAGTGCTGCCGTTAGTGGTTAGAGTAGTAAAAGTATTTAGCTGGCTCATACGTTCATCCTTAGTAAAAAAGGGGGGCCCGAAGGCCCCCATGTTGGGTTTAGGCGCTCGCCAGTTCAACGGCAGCTTCAGGACGCAGGATACCAGAACCTACAAGCATCTTGGCAACGATCAAGGTGCCAAGCTCGCGGGGCTGATAGTCCATACGGACGCTCATGTCCTTCAGCTTCACCGTACCAACAGCGCTCTTGTGGAACACAAGACCCTGAGTAGCGGCGAAGTTACCCTGATACTTAGCAGGACCAGTGGTGATGTTGGTCGAAGGCAGGTTGTTCGACTTCACGATGCTGATACCAGCAACCTTCAGTACGGAACCCTCCGAGTACACGCCACTGCCACCCCAATCGCGGTTCAGCACGTCGGTGGTCTGAGCCATCAGGTAGTACTGAGCAGGACGCAGGACGGCATAACGATCATTCTCAGGAATGTTCTTCTCGTCCATCTTCTGGGCAGCAGCGAAGATGCCAGCAGCAATGGTAGCACCAGTCGTCGCATAACCAGCGTCAACCAGCTTAGAACCAGCGTCACCACCAGTGATGGTAGCGGAAGCGCGGGCCGCGAGGACAGCAGTCTGAAGGACGTGCTTGTCTAGCTCAGAGGCCAGCTCACGGCCGGTCTCCATGCTGTAGGTCGAACGCACGTCAAAGTGCTCTTTGGCTTCGTCAATCTCAGGAATGAAGACATCGGCGACCAGCATGTCGTCGATGGTGATGACACGCTCAGCGTGGTTCACCTGCTGGCCGACCAGGGTCGCACCAGGAGTGTGGTAGCCGGCAGATACACGCGAGGTCGCGGGGAACTGCGCGCTCTTACCGGAGTTAATGCTACGCACGGAATGCATAGGCATCATAACATTGGTCTGCTCGAAGGCAGCCAGGACTTCGCCACTGTACTGTTTCAGGAACAGAGCGTCGGACGCGCCAGCGCCATTGACCTGACCGTGACCGAGGATAGTGAAATTCGCCATTTGAGTTACCTATAAGGGGTTTTGAGAGAGTTTTGGGGTAGAGTCTACGCCGTCTCTCGGGGCAGTGTATCCACCAGGTGCTCCCCCTTAGGGGAATTGGTTTCAACACATGCCCCTTGAAGTCGGGCGGTTACAGCAAACCACAGGCTTGGCCGAGCCTATGGGGGAGCCCCGCACGTGGCCACGTGCAGAGCTAAAGGGTTAGAAGCTAGTACTCCGGGCCAGCTTAGCTTCGACAGACTTACGGTAGGCAGGATCGCTCATGTACCTAGCGTCTTTGATATCGCGGATAAATTCCTCCTGGTTGCTATACGCGGACTGAGAGTTAGTCGAACCTGCGCCAGTGACGCGGGTCTGTGGAGCGGTTCCTTCCGATGCAGTGTACTTCTCAACCAAGGCTTTCATCGCCTGCTGAGCTACCATCGCGTTGTTGCTAGCCAGAGCGGCATCGAACTGCGACGCGAACTGAGCATCAACACCACCACCTTTGGCCCACTCAACCATCGAGTCGAGCTTCACGGTCTCAGGTACAACGGAGGTGACTTCGGTGTAGAAGGCCTGCGTCTGCGCTTCCACGCCACGCACGTAGGTGTCAACTATCTCCTTAGAATAGCCACGCTTCTCGAGTTCGGCATAGTCTTCGGCAGAGAGTTCACCGCTGTTCTGCGCGTACTTGTCTGCATAGGTTTGGAGGTCTTCGGCGGTGAGCGGAGTCGCTCCCTCTACCTTAGGTACCTCAGGCAGCTCGGTCTCAGTCTCGGCCTTAGGCTCTTCTGCCTTAGGCTCTTCTGCCTTAGGCTCTTCTGCCTTAGGCTCTTCTGCCGTAGCTTCTGTCTGTTTAGTCTGGGTGAACTGTTTGTTCAGCTCGCTGTTGGCTTGAGCCAGTTTCTGGGCGGAGGCGGCCATATCAAGGGTGCCGTCTTCTTTCTTCACCGCATACTGCTCAGGCAGCCACTCAGGCAAGCCACTGGATTCTTCAGTCGCATCCGAAGGCAGACCCGCTTCCGCAGCTTTCGCTTCTTCAACGGACTGGGTAGGGATCTCTTCCGCAGCAACTGCGTCAATCTTTATTTCCACTGTTTTTTCCCCTTTGAGGGTAAGGGCGCCCGAAGGCGCCACATGTTTTACCGTTTGTTGAGGGCTTTCGCGATCGCCTCTCGGGCTTCACGAATCAGCTCATCCTGCTTATCGAGGCGCTCCTTCAAGATGTTCACCACAGAATTGATCTCTGGCTTAGTCTTGCGGCGGCGCTTCTTAGGAGCTTTGACAGCTGCGAGCTTTTCCTCCATCTCTTGTATCAGATCAGGCATTGGGTGCCTCCTGTTTCGCTTGGTCACGTATGGATCCCATCATCTGGTTTGCGGCGTCCGGTCCAATCTGCTGCATCATCTGCTGCATCTGGGCCTGCTGCGACGCGGCTGCCTGCTCCTCTTCAGAGAGGAAGAGGTCAGTAGTATCCACACCCCAGGCGGCAGCCACACGAGCAGTAAGCTCACGCGTCTTTACGCCCAACGCCTCAGTCACCTGAGGGTTACCTAACTGGGATAGGTCGGAGATGAATCCACGAATCTTATCAAGGTCGTGACCTCGGCCAAGAGCCTGAAGTCCGGTCGTGATACGTGGGCGGATAACTCCTGCTGGGAGTTGGGGGATACGCTTCTGACGCTGAAGACGCGCCAGCTGAAAAGCGACAATAGGAAGCTGTAGCTCACGAGCCAGAACAGAGTAGATCCCACCCAGAGCATCTTCTAGCTCTGACGCGGCGGCTCTAATCTCAGTAGCGGTTACCCTGTCACCACTCCTCTGGATCGAGGAAGGAAGCAGGAACTGCGCTTCAAGTCTGTCTGAGATGTTCTGCGCTTGACCGAATGGGACCTGCATGTCTGCGCCTTTATCGAGACGCATAGCTGTCACATCGGCCGCACTGCCGTTAACGATCGACAGGTTAGGACGCTCTAGATCCTTAGCTCTAGTCACGCCGTTCGGGTTACGTAGAATCAACGTCTTCGCTGAAGCAGCGGCGGCGTCGAGGAGGTGGCGAGAAAGTCCGTCGAAGGTCTTGAGATCGCCAAGAAGCATCTCAACAAAACCACGACCGTAGTCTTCACCATCAAGGCGGTGTGTCGCAGGGACAACCAAGGGGGTCTTCTCCTTAGGATAGGAACCCTCAGAGCCGGGCACCAGGACATCATTGATCTCCTGCTGCACCAACCACTTGTTGCCGTCTAGCAACCAACGTGTGTAGACTTCCGTGACCTTGGTGCTGTCTCCATCAGCTTTGGGAGCAGCGTCGCATGCCATCTGAATCTCAGGCGAGAGGGTCTCGGGGACAACCTCCTCCTTTGTGATGACTTCCAACACGTTCCCACTACTTGGGTCGCGTCGGCAGACGTACTGGTCAAGGCGAAATACACGAGCCGATCCCTCATCATCCTGCACGACAGCGATGTTGCCAGTCACTAGCAAGAGCTTGAGGCCCTCGGATAACTGCACACGGATCGTGGTGGACTCGAGGTCACGTACAACTGCACGCTCGATACGGGAGAACTCGTCTTCAAGTTCACCGCGCGTAGCGTCGCCACCTTCATCAACCATCTGCTGCACTTGATAGTCATCGACATCAAGCTTGAAGTTGGTCGTGTTGGGTGGCATAAGAATAAGGAGTAACTTAGAGGCGAGGTTGTTTACACCTCGGCTTCCAAGACCCTGGTAAGGGGTTGTGAGTTTCTGCGAGTAGGAGTGGCCTTCGGGCGGCAGCAAGTAGGGCTGCGTGTACTGGGCGCACTCTCGAGCTCGATCAAGGAAGGGCTCCCTGAGGGAGACCATAGCTGCGTAGCGTTTGCGTGCGCTGGCCATAGACTAGACTCCTAAAGTAGGCAACCCAAACGAGGACTGCTTAGGCTCAGTCGTTGCAGGCTTGCGGGAAATACGGAGAGACCGGCGCTTAGTGTCATCAGCTAAGGCGGGCGCGGTCTGCTTCGGCTCGGGAGGAGGAGGAGCAGCGGGGGCGCTCAGGCCTCCACCGAGAAGATTAGGTGTGCACATTATTTAGTCTCCGCTGTTTAGATGTACGATGTGACCTCGGAGGTCGTTGATGAGTTCGCGGACACCAGTCCGCTTAAGGCTGGCATCGATAGCCGCGGGCTCCGAGGAGCGAAGGCTTTGCTCGGGGTAATTTCGATCTAGCCAATCTACGAGAGGCTCGAGTTGTAAAGGTATAGGGTCTTCAGTGTGGTCCCCGGCGTAGAGCTCGGGCTGTGCTGTCCGTATCATATTCCCTCCTGGGGAAAAAAAGGGGCCCGAAGGCCCCAACAGTGGAGAGACACATGAGAAAG
>Ga0209339_1000094_pt1 | contig 38344 bp, 28 predicted proteins | sample OlaalgELextract3_FD_187376 | JGI IMG/M metagenome (GOLD analysis project Ga0209339, IMG submission 187376) | Olavius algarvensis symbiont microbial communities from Tuscany, Italy - Type A ELBA extract 3 (SPAdes) (version 2) | ecosystem: Host-associated > Annelida > Digestive system >... | reverse complement strand
AGTTTTAGGGAACTAGGCCTATAAAAGGAGTGATTTTAGTAGTACTTATATCAAAAAAAGTCAAGTAGTATTTTATCTTATCATGCTGATATAATGAGAATTTTTACGTTTATGCGTCCACTCTATTTTAAAAAAGATCAGAGCGAAGCTAATCCATCATTCGTCATTCGACATTCGACATTCGACATTCCAATGTAGTTTCATAGGAGGTGTCAGTATCTAAAACCGAATACCGAATACCGAATACCTAAATTTCCTGACACCCGAAACCTATATTTGATAAGATGGTTGCAGCAAATAAAACCATAGAAACTGCTAAAACGTTGCCTGATCCAATTACGTCCGGTAACCCGCCGAAAATAGGCATACTCATCAATCCGCTCAGCGGTGGCAACCTAAACGATGTGGGAGCCATCCGGAGCGTAATCTCCAAATACCCTGATGTGATTCAGCATGATGTGCAGACGCCGGAAGACGTTTTGAAGGCGTTGCAGTACTTCGACAGCCAACGAGTAAATCTGGTGGCAGTCAGCGGCGGCGACGGGACTGTGCAGGCGGTTTTAACGAACCTCTTCCATCACCGACCCTTTGCCAACCTGCCCTTGCTGGCGGTGCTGCAATCCGGCACAACCAGCATGACTGCCCGGGACGTGGGATTCACCGGATCGCATGTCAAGTCTTTAAACAAGCTGTTTAGATGGGCAGCCGACCGGCAAGCCGAACCCCGGGTCATCCAACGGCCGGTATTGCAGGTTCAGGCGCCCGGCCACCCGACTCGCTATGGCATGTTTTTCGGTACAGCCGCTATTTACCAGGGAATTCAATACTTTCACCGCAAGGTCAATACCAGGGGCCTCAGGGGTGAAATCGGGCCCGGTTTGACGATTCTGCGTTTTTTGTGGGCCGTAGTTCGTCAAAACAGCGAATTTATACCGGTGGTTCCCATAACCATCGCGCTGGATGATCATCAACCACAACCATTCGATTCATTCCTATTACTGGTCAGCACGCTCGAGAGGCTGTTCCTTGGACTCTATCCTTTCTGGGGCGATGAATCCGGCCCGGTGCATTATACCGCCCTGCGTGACCGTCCGCAGTGTTTTCTGCGGGCCCTGCCGTCTATCCTGCGAGGACGCAAGGGACCGCATGGCAGGCCGGAAAATGGGTATTACAGTCACAATGTCCACGAAGTTAAAATGAACCTGGACAGCGGATTTACGCTGGACGGACAACTCTATACACCAGAAACCCGACAGGAGCCGACTGTCGTGCGGTATGGCGGAACAGCCTCATTTTTACGGATTTGAAAATGGACATACCCGAGCAGTTAATGAGCGTCATCAGACGCAATTCCGATCGGACCGCCCCGCCGGCAGTTCGCGCTCTGATCGATGAAATCCTGCAGCGCCACGGTGATGCGGCCCGGGGGATCCTGTTTTACGGCTCTTGCTTGCGTTCCGGTGATGAATTTGACGGCCTGGTGGATCTTTACCTGCTGGTCGATGACTACCGCGGCGCCTCCAAAAGCCGCTGGCAGGCTTTGTTAAACGCGCTGCTCCCGCCCAATGTATACTACCTGGAGCTCGAATTCGAAGGGCAGGTGGTGCGGACGAAATACGCGGTCTTGTCCCTGGCGGATTTTCAAAAAGGAACCTCGCCGCGTTGGTTTCACTCTTATCTGTGGGGCCGGTTTTGTCAACCAACCGGGTTGCTTTTCGCCCGGGATGAGGCGATCGCCGAGCTCGTCTTTAAATGCTTTGGCCAGGCCGTTTTGACCTTTGTCAACCGCGTGCTGCCCCAGGTCTCCGACCAATTCACGGCACAACAGTTGTGGAGCCAGGGGCTGACGCTCTCCTACAGCGCCGAACTCAGATCCGAAAAACCGGAGAAAAGGGCCCGCTTGTACGATGCCGCCCCGCGATATTATGAAGAAATCACCCACCTGGCCCTGGACGCCCTTGGCGGACCCATTGAAAATGATGACGATTCAGGCACCCGGCACTACCACCAGCAGATATCCGCCGCCAAACGATTAGCCAGCCGCTGGAACTGGAAGCTGCGCGCCTGGCAAGGCAAGCTGCTTTCCATCATGAGATTGCTGAAAGCCACCCTGACCTTTGAGGGCGGCGTGGACTACATTTTATGGAAGGTCGAGCGTCACTCCGGGGTCACGGTCGAGGTCGAGCCAAGGCTCAAGCGCCGCCCGCTGCTGGCGATGCTGGTCTTACCATGGAGGATCTACCGGAAAGGTGGCTTCCGCTAGGATCCTAATTTAGCGAAAAACGCTCAATTAGGTGTTATTGGTTATTTGTTATTCGTTATTAGAAAACGCTGAGAAGCTGATTTTATATATTTGTCATCAGTGCCATATAAAAATCGATCTGTCTCCTTTCAAACCGATAACCAATAACCAATAACGAATAACTCTCAATGGGTTGTTAACGCAATTGAGGAGGCACATATTCTTGCCTCATGGATTCTTTTTTTGGTACACCAGATACTTCCTCGTCGGATCCCGATTGATCCGCTGATACCCTTGCGGGACGCTGCAACTGCTCTCCTTGGCGATGATCAAATATTCGTTATCCATTTTTGCCGTCAGGCTGCTGCGGTAAAAACGCTGCATATCGGCAAAAAGCCAGTCATGATGAATCATACGCCCCGGACAAACGGATACGATGATACGTTCCGGAATTTCAATTCCCTGAAGATAAATATCGTAATAAAAAGGCTTGCGGCGGGCGACTTGGTCTTTGTGGTGGAGCATGCCGGCCAAGGCGGCAACGATAAAAATTCCCGCGGCGATAGCAACACCGAGACGCGCGTATTTTTTTTCGCAACCACGGATTCGATTCGGACGGCGATTTCTGCAGTGACGAACGCCAAACTCAAAACGTAAAAAGGATAGGAATGCAAAATATAGCGGCCATGCTGGCGGGTGCTGACCAAAAACGGCAAGCTGGCCGCCAGTGCGGTAAGCAGGAAAAACAGGGCCGGGCGATTAAATCGAATTTTGCCAAACGGGGCCCTGAAAACCAGCAGGAAGACCCCGGCCACCAGAAAAGGTACGATCATTTCCGACAGCCAGCGCTCCAGAAGATGCCAATGGGGACGCTCGTGTCCGCGTTCACTTGTTAAGCTTGCCACGACCTGGGCCTGCCAGAATCCGCGCCAGAACTTGATGCTGTCCGGGAACAGGTAAAAAGTAGCCAGAAGCAAAACAACAAAGGTCGTCAGTGCGATCAGCGTCGCGGTTGCGGCTTTGGAAAAATCGGCTTTTAACACCAACCAGCCCAGCAACGGTACCGCAAACGGGAAAAATGCCACCGGCCCCTTGGCTATGAAGCCCAGATAGACCGCGCCGCCGGCAATTATACTGAGATACACGGTATGTCGGGTTTTTACGGTGCTCAGATAAGCCAGATAGGTGGCGATAATGGCCAGCAGCGTCCACGTATTGACGATGCGATTAATCGACAGGATGTAGGTGAACAGCGGCAGCGGCACCAGCAGCAGCGCCGGCCACCAGCTGCCGGCCGCCGCCTGGTGAAAGTCCCGCCGAACCTGTCGCCAGAATAAACCGGTACCCGATAAGATTAACAGACCGATGAAAAAGCCGTAGAATCCTTCCAGATAGGGTCCATTGCCGAAAAGCCTGAAGAATAGAGACTGAAGCCAGAATACGAACGGCGGGTGTTCGTGGAATACCTGATAGCCAAAGTCATCGTGATACGGTTTCCAGAATGAACCCAAACCGTCCGCCATATTTCTGGCAACATTGGCATATTCGACGCCGTCGCCATGAATTCCCAGTCGCATCAGCTTGTAGCCGATCAGCAAGAAATAGAGTGCGAAGACGAACAGGATCAATATTTTTTTTGATGATAGTTTTGTGAGCACAAAAATTGCCCTTCATTTGTTGCAGAAAACCCAGTCATTTTGGGCCAGATTAGAGACGATCGGCTATGCCATTTGTCTAAGTTATTTATGGTTTCAGGTGTCAGGTTTCAGGTGTCAGCCCTGCCCCGAGTCGCAGGGTAGTTGGTCTGACAAATATGAAGAAACATTAGAATTTATGTTTCATACGATGCAAATACAAAATCTGAGCCCTGAACTCTGATTGGGTTGAAGCGAAAAGTCAAAGGCCGTGAAAGAAAATTCAATGCATGGGCGATTCCCGTAAAGCGGGTCGACTTCAGTTGCTGACACCTGACACCTGACACCTGAACACTGCTTTAGATGGTTGGCACCTGCTTCACCTCGCTGGGATGAAATAAAGCCGGGTTGTCTGGGCTTGAATCTTTGCTATTGGACTATCGATGGACTTCGCCGTATGTTCCATTGCGGACGGCTGGTGTTTTTTCCGGTCCGTTGACAAAGTAAAAAAAGAGAAACACCCAGGATGGCCAGATGTGAATGATCAGCCTGTCCAGCGAACTTTTCAGGTGCCATTGCAAGTGGTCCAGGTTATTGGAAGAAAATATCACATAAGTAAAAAAGTAGCATACCAACATCAATACGGGCAATGCCGCCGGCGCCCAAAAAAGTCTATTTTTTAAGAATACTTTGTTTAAACCGGAAACAGATAGATAGACCGCCAGAAGAATAAAGACGCCATCGTTGAATAATAAGATTTCTTCGGCAAAAGCAGTTGAAATGATCCGGTACCGGTCGAAATCCATAAGGTTATCCCAAAAATGGGAGAAACTGCTAAAGTTTACCATATCGTTGGGTGGCGCGAAATTCAACTTAAACAACGCCAGGGCTGACAAGACGGGTAGCATTCCCGCTACAAACCCGGCAAATTCTTTCATTGATCGACGCCGGTCGGCGCTAAACATCGCATTCCAGGAATGAACCACGATGATTAAAATACAAAATAGCAAGCCTTCATTTTTCGTCCAAAATGCGCAAGAAGTCGTCAAGCCCCCTAAAAACATAAGCCGGATTGCCGCGGACGGATACCGCTGCTTCAGGCTGAACAAGATGATCGTGCTCAAAATATAGAAAGCCAGCGGTATGTCTCCATACTGGTGGCTGCCTTCCTTGAAGAACTTGGTGGCCAGAAGCATCACGATCGCTGCCAGATAGGCCTGATTCGGCCCGCGCGGCATCTTGACGGCGGATAAAACGAGCAAGACCGACCCGAATGTATAAAAGGCGGCCATTAATATCGGTGCCGTTACAATGTCTTTGCCAAGGATGTTCCAAACCCGAAACACGGAAATCGGCAACAGCAATGGATAATCCGGGTGGGAATCAATCACATAATTTGAAAACGCGTAGGCCCATTGATCCCCGCCCCGAAATAACCAGCGAGCCCTGAAGTTCCAGATGGCCCAGGCATCCCATTTACCATGCGGAGAATCACCATATGTTTTTAAAAGGAACGATCCCACCGAAAAAATCAGCAATATGAGAAACAGGTTCTTCAACCATCCCATCTGGTTTAAATCAGTGGCGGAGCCTATGGCAGGTTCACCCTGGGTTTTATTCAAAGCGTAAACGCGGTAGACGGCCGGTAAGGCCAGAAAAACGCCCAGGGCAATCTCGCCGATATAGTAGCCGGCAGTCAGCAGTCCACCGGCTGCAAGGAATAGAAACGCCAGCGCCGATGTGATTCCCAATCCCAGGCCCAGTCCCAGACATAGGCCCATTGCAATATCAAACTTTTTCAGGCTGCTTATTGGCAAAAGGATTACGATGATCGATGTGCCGATCAGCAAAGGCGAGAGAACCGCTATTGGCTGCACTAGTCGATACTCCTTGAAAATAGCAGGAGGCCATTGCCATAATCTTTTTTCAATTTATATCCCTTGTAGCCCGGAATCCTGGCCGGATTGGATAACCGGACGACCAAATAGTCACGCGGCGGTTCCAGGCCCCGCAGCAAACGAACCGGTATCAATACATAGCGCGCAGCAAAAAAATCCCTCGCCGTATCTGCATCCGAGACAAAGTTGACAAACGTATGTTCGGGAAGATCATTTTTCAGGGCAGCATATTTTTTTTCATAGTCTATCATTGGGCTGCGTTCCTGATGCATAACAATTTCATTAAAAAAACTGAAAAAGTTAGCAATTATTACCATGACGGCCGGCAAGAGAATCAGCCAGACGGCCCCCCGCAAGGTTGGAAAATACCGGTTGAATTGTTTCGCAAGAGGTAATTTAATCATTATCAACTAAAATAATATCAAGGCCGGTTTCATATGAATCGGCAATGAAATAGAACAATTTATGATCCGCATCGGGTCATTCCCGCGAAGGCGGGAAACCAGCATACCGGGCCTTTTGCTGGATTCCGGCTCTCCGCTTCGCTGCGGCCGGAATGACGCAATAATTTGCCGGGTTAATATATGGGCCTCGACGCGGTCTATGGTTTCCGGTTCTGCTTCAGATTAGTTGTCGCATTTCGGAAAATCAAGTGCAAATAATTAATCCTTCATGAAAAATTCCCCATCCTGGATTTCAATGGTTTTTTTTAATTTAAGGGGTTTTTTTGATTCTGACGCAGGCGGATTAATTGTGTAGACTTCTTTTCAGCTGTTTTAGGTAAGCAAGGGCCAGATTAAAATGGACTTGACAATGCTGAATGTTTGGGGCAGATTGGCCGAACTTAACTTATTAATATTAATGAAATAATTAAACTATGTGAAATTATGGCCAAACGGGAAGTCGAAGTTTTTAAAGCGTATTGCCAGTCAATCATGAAACGGTTTTTTCCGTCCGTGCGCGGGGCGGTTCTGTTGATTGTGATCCCGGCCTTTTTTATCGTGCCGGTCTATTTTCTAACAGTGGTCAAGGAGATTATCGTCGATAAAAGATTCGGTCCGGGCGTGTCCTATGAGGACCGGTTTGCCGTTGTCAGGAAGGACCTGCCGGCCCATGCCCCCGTCAACTTCGTTTCCGATCATCCGGACAAATCAGTGGACTATCTTTATGTGCGTTACGCACTGGTGCCCGCGCGTATCGTGAGGGGCCTGAAGCCGATGCATGACCTGCTGATCGCGCAATATTTAAATACCCCCGGCATTCCCAGCTTTGAAGGCTACCAATTGTTGAAAAATTATGGCAACGGGGTCTTGCTTTTTAAGAGGAGCACCAATTAATGGAGATATTGGCGTTTATCCCACCGATTCTGCTCGGAACCGCTATCGTCGTCACACTATTTCCACAATACGGCGTCAGGGGCGCCTGGGCCGTATTAACGGTTTGTTTAGGGGCCGGCATCGGCCTTGGCCTGACATCAGCGACCGTCTTCCTGTGGCTGGTGGGGGTCGGCCGCCCCGGCGTGGCTTATATGGCATTTGAGATCGGCAGCGCCGTGCTGCTGGCCGCCCCTGCCGGTTATCGCCATTACAAATTTCAGTCCGGCGGTGAAAAAAGGTCGCTTGGCAATAGTGCCGCCGCCGATGTACCGATCGCGTGGCTTAAACGGCTTTTTATCATCCTGCTGCTTATCTCGGCCGGATCATTCGGGCTGAAGACCTTTATCGAGGACCCTTACGGCACTGTCGATACGCGGATAACCTGGAATTATCGTGCCCGCTGGCTATTCAAGGGGGCCGACCAGTGGCAACATGCATTTTACTCGCCCGTCGCTCGTGATGCTGAATACACTGATGACCAGGGGCATGCCGCAGACTACCCGCTTTTGGTCACCGGCTCGGTCTACCGCGGCTGGGAGGTTACCGGACGTGATCGGGTCGCGACACCGATTCTGATTGCCGGTATTTTTACGTTTGGGTGCTACCTTATGTTGTATTCATCCCTGGCTCTGCTGCGAAACCGCAATCAGGGATATATTGCCGTCCTGTTTATGCTGGTAACCACTCAGTTTTTGCATCTGGGAACTGATCAATACGGCGATGTGCCGCTGGCTTTTTTTATCCTGGGCACCATCTCATTGTTCGCCCTGCAAGATCGATTCCCTGCCATTTCCCGACAAACGATCTTACTAGCCGGATTGACGGCAGGCTGTGCGGCCTGGACCAAAAATGAAGGATTAATGTTTTTCCCGCTGGTCATCCTGGTTCGTTTTATCGGTCAGATCCCCCGAAAAGGGTGGGCCGAGATATCCCGCGAGTTTTTTTATTTCTGCCTGGGCATGTTGCCGATCATGGGCACACTCGCCTATTTCAAGGTGAGCTTTGCCCCCCGCAACGATATGATCAACATTCCCACCCTAAAAGCAACCATGGTTCATCTTTTGGATCCGAGCCGCTACCTTTATGTCATCGGGGAGATCCTCAAGAAGGTCTATTTTTTTAATGACAAAATCGTTATCCTATTGGCCGTTTATTTTTTATTTACCGGCCTTGATCGATCCGCTGCGGCCAAAAAACACATCACTTCCCATGTCATATTGCTGCTTTTGATAATCTGCGGCTATATGTTCGCGTATGTGATTACCCCTTATGATTTAAGGTGGCACATCGACAGTTCGCTCAGGCGACTGTTTATTCAGTTGTGGCCGGCCTGGGTTTTTCTTTTCTTCTATGGCGTAAAAGGCCCGGAGCTGTCAGCCGCCGAAGAACCGCCGGGCGAAATGCGTCGTGGAGGTATTTAAGCGGTCCGCCGCGAGCGTCCGGTCTGATCGGAAAAGAAACTGCACCAAATTTACGCAGTTTCCTTTGAACTCATTAGCCGTTTCGTCCTCGTCCTCGAAGCTTTTGGGCCGCTTTCAAACCCGAGTACGAGGACGAGCACGAGGACGAGGACGATTTAAATACCCGGTTCTGAGGTTAATATAGACCTAGTTTCACACGAGCACGGCCGCCGACTAAAGGACAGCCGATCTGATGAGAAAAGAAACTTTTGGTAATTGGTTCCGAATCCGGCTGTTGTTGGGTTTCGCACTTCATGATAGCACCGCAAAAAAGTAGGTTGGGTTGAGTGTAACGAAACCCAACAATGCCTGGAGTTGGCTCAACCCAACCTACAATTGCAACTTAGACTAAGATGGAATCAACTCCAGCATTTGAATTGAAGTTTCATAAGAGCGCTGCCTCCGGCTAAAGGACAGCCGGTCTGATCAATGAAAAGAAACTAACGAACGTCGAACATCGAACGTCCAACATCGAACATCGAATAATCTATTCTGTCTATTTAAACGACTGAGCGAAGCGATTCAATCATTCGTCAATCGACATTCGACATTCGTCATTCCAATGTAGTTTCACAAGAGCGGCGGCCTCTGGCCAAAAGAACGGCCAGTCTGATCAATAAAAGAAACTTCGAAAAAGCGAATATCGAATATCGAACAAGGAATCATGAATTTCGAAGTAAGGTATTCTATCGATTTAATTCTAACTAAAATAGTCAGAGCGAAGCGAATCCACCATTCGACATTCGACATTCGACATTCGTCATTCCAATGTAGTTTCACACGAGGTGTCGGTATCTAATGCCGAAAACCGAATACCGAATACCTAAATTTCCCGACACCTGAAATCTCCTGGTAATGGCTGTCCCCTTCGTCGGTCCTCCGGTGAGGGCCGAAGTCGGGTCTTCGGGGCACGGATTTTTACTTGGACAACACCCGTATTTTGCATTATTATACCTCCATGGAAAAAGCAGAAGAAATTCAAAAACATCTCAGAGATCTTTTCACCTCTCAGAGCCTGGCGGTGCTCGCCACTCAAAATGATGCGCAGCCCTATGCCAGCCTGGTCGCTTTTGTCGCCACCGACGACTTAAAGCATCTTTACTTCGTGACACCCAAAACCACGCGCAAATTCGCCAACCTGGCAGCTGACGGGCGGGTGGCGATTCTCATCAACAACAGCACCAACCAGAGCGCCGATTTTCACCAGGCTATCTCCGTAACGGCGGTGGGCGACGCTGAGGAAATGACCGGTCCCGGCCGGGAGCAGCAGCTGTCACATTACCTGGCCAAACACCCCTACCTCGATGAATTTGCCAAATCTCCCACTTGCGCCCTGGTCCGGGTGACAGCGAGATCATATTACCTGGTCAAAAACTTTCAGAAAGTTATGGAGTACCATCTCGTCAAATGAATTGGATTCTATCAGCAGCCGAAGTGGCGCCGGATGACCGCAATCAAGTCGGGGGCAAGGGCTATGCACTGGCAACCCTGGCCGCCAATGGATTCAAGATACCAGAAACCATTTGCCTGACGGTCGACACGTATAACCAATTTGTCATTGAATCCGGACTGCGTGAGCGCATTTTGCTCGAGCTTCACCGCAAGGATTTAAAAGAGATGCGTTGGGAGGAGATCTGGGATTGTGCGACGCGGATTCGCAATATGTTTCTCAGAACGCCCATGCCCCGTGCGGTTGAGGAAAATCTGCACCGGGAAATTGCCGAGCGCTTTACAAACAAGGCGGCCGTCGTGCGTTCATCAGCGCCGGAGGAAGACGACGCCCAGTCTTCTTTTGCGGGATTGCATGAGTCTTATCTGAATATCAACGGCGTCGATGCGATCCTGGAGCACATTCGCAAGGTCTGGGCGTCGCTCTGGTCGGATGCCGCCCTGCTATATCGTCAGGAGATCGGTTTGGATGTCGAGAAAAGCTCGATGGCGGTGGTCATCCAGGAAATCGTCGTCGGTGAACGGTCCGGTGTGGCTTTCTCCCAAAATCCCAACGACCGGTCCCAGGCCGTGATTGAATCCGTCTACGGATTGAACCAGGGCATGGTCGATGGCCTGGTGGAACCCGATCGCTGGCTGGTGGATCGTGAGCGTAGATCCATCGTCACCCACGCGCCGGCCGAACGACGGAGCTGGATTATGCCCCAGGGCGAGGGCGTTGCACTGGTGCAGCTGCCGGAAAAATTGATGGCCGATCCGCCGCTTGACCCGGCGGAGGTCATGGAAGTGTTTGAACTGGCTGACAGGGCCGAGGAATTTTTCGAATCACCCCAGGACGTTGAGTGGACCATCCGGGACAACAGCCTGTTCGTGCTGCAATCCCGGCCGATTACGACACTGGCCGGCGAAAATTCCGGTGACAATCGCGGCTGGTATCTGAGTCTGCATCGCAGTTTTGAAAATCTTCAAGCGCTGCGTCAAAAAATAGAAAAAGATTTGATACCGGCCATGATCGCAGCGGCTGCAGAAATGGCCGAAATCGAACTTGCGGCCTTGACCGATCAAAGCCTGGCCCGGGAAATCACCCGGCGCTGGGAAGTCAATCACCACTGGGTCAACATTTACTGGGAAGATTTTATCCCGTTTGCCCACGGCGTGCGTTTATTTGGCCAGGTGTATAATGACGTCATGCAACCCGAAGACACCTATGAGTTTGTGGATCTGCTGACCCAGACCGAAATGGCAAGCCTGGAGCGCAACCGGATGCTGGAGGAGCTGGCCGACCGGGTGGGCACTGATCCGAAGCTTGCCGGCCAACTCGAGCGCGGGGATCATGCCGAACTCGATCCGGAATTTCTGGCGGCGCTGGAAACCTTCATCCAAAAATTCGGTGATCTCTCATGCTCGGTCACCGGCGGCACCGATTGTGTGCAGGATTCCATGCCCCTTTTCAAAATACTGCTCGAAATGGCTCTTCATCCTGTCGCGGCGCCTGCCCAGCGTAAATCCGATTCTGCCGTTTACCTCAAAGATGAATTTCTAAGCCGTTTCAGTGGCGCGCAGCAAACCCAGGCGGCCGAGCTGCTCGACCTGGCACGGGCCAGCTATCAATTGCGGGATGATGACAACATCTAGCTGGGCAGAATCGAAGCCCAATTGCTGGCGGCGATTCAGGAAGGCCGGCAGCGCGTGGAAAATCAGTCGCGAGCCGGAGATCGCAAAGCAGCGTCCGAAGACCTGAAAAAAGTTCTGTACGATTTGGATCATCGACCCGCGCCGCTCAACCCTTATCAACAGCAGCCCGGGCAATCTTTTGAAATCAAGGCCAGACAGCTTGTCGGTCAGCCGGCGGGACCCGGTATCGCCAGGGGCAGCGCCCGGGTGATTCAACAGCATGCCGATCTGGCGGAATTCAAAGCGGGTGAGGTCTTGATCTGTGACGCGGTGGATCCCAATATGACCTTTGTCGTTCCCCTGGCTTCGGCGGTGGTCGAACGCCGCGGCGGCATGCTGATCCATGGCGCGATTATCGCCCGCGAATATGGCCTGCCCTGCATTACCGGCATTCCCGACGCAACCGCCGTGATCAAAACCGGCGATGAAATAACGGTTGACGGCTACCTGGGGATTGTCACCCTGGGCGGCCCCGGTCTTGGAGGACCGGACGGGAATGAAGATGCATGACGCTGTTCCAAGGCCCGAGAAGTATCTACCGGTCCGGTGAAAGTCTAATGACACTTCAAAAAATACGAAGCACGAATTTCGTGTTTCGGATTTCGGATTTAAACAGTTGCACCAGAGGACTTGCCCCCTTCCAGAGGGCATCCTGAAGCCTCACGCTCAGCGGGAGAAACGATTACTTATTTTGGGGAGATTTCAGCATGGAAGATAAATTCAAAATCGGAATCAGCAGCTGTCTGCTTGGTAATGAAGTGCGTTGGAATGCCGGTCACAAGCTGGACAAGTACCTGACTCGCATTTTAAGCCGGTTTGTGGAGTACGTGCCGGTCTGCCCCGAGGTGGAGGTCGGCCTCGGGATTCCCAGGGAATCCATGCGGCTGGTGGGCGACCCGGAGAATCCGCGCCTGATTACCTTCAAATCAAAGACGGATCATACCGATCGCATGCTCTCCTGGACTGAAAAACGTGTCAGGGACTTGGAAAAAGAAGATTTGTGCGGTTTTGTATTCAAGAGCGACTCCCCCAGCAGCGGCATGATCCGGGTAAAAGTGTACAACGAAAAAGGCATGCCCCATAAAATCGGCGTGGGTATTTTCGCCCGGGCCTTTATGGCGCATTTTCCACTGATACCGGTGGAAGATGACGGGCGCCTCAACGACCCGCTGATCCGGGAAAATTTTATCCTGCAGATATTTACCATGAAACGCTGGCGGGCTAACCTGGTTGGAAGGCGCAGCATGGGAAAGTTGATTGATTTTCACACCCGCAACAAGCTCCTGCTTCTGTCTCACAGCCAAAAGCATTATCGTTTGATGGGCAAACTGGTGGCGGAAGGTAAAAAGATGCCCATCCGTGAGTTGTATGACCGCTATCAAGTGCTTTTGATGGAAGCGCTGAAATTGAAAACCACCATTCGAAAGCACAGCAATGTTATGCAGCACCTGATGGGCTATTTTAAAAAGCAATTGTCTCCGGACGAAAAGCAGGAACTCCTCGAGGTATTCGAGCATTACCGCCGGGAATTAGTCCCACTATTGGTGCCGATTACCCTGATCAACCACTACGTGCGCAAATACGACCAGCCTTACCTCAAACAGCAGACCTATCTTAATCCGCATCCCCTGGAGCTGAAGTTGCGTACGCATGTCTAGACACTGTTAATCTGACTAAAATATCGCTATCTGCAGCTGAGATGCCACTTTAGATTTGGGATTTTAGATTTTGGATTTTGGATTGGCGGAATCGCTTCGCTCTATCCATTTTTTAGATTTGGGATTTTAGATTTTGGATTTTGGATTGGTGGAATCGCTTCGCTCTATCCATTTTTTAGATTTGGGATTTTGGAATTTAAATTTTTGATTGGCGGAATTGCTTCGCTCTATCCATTTTTTAGATTTTGGATTTTGGATTTTAGATTTTGGATTGGTGGTATCCGCTTCGCTCTATCCATTTATAAAACGGATAGAATACATTAAATCCAAAATCCGAAATCCAAAATCCGAAATCTATAATCCAATCACCGTTCATCATCAATACGAATTCTTCCCTCAAGCTGAAAGTGGGTGAAAATCTCTATCCATGGCCATCAAACCCCATATGATGGTTTTTACCTGTTATAAAGCTGACGATCCTCTCTGATTGACCATCTGCTTTTCGTGTATATATTATCTTCATCGAGGAAGTAAACTAAAACACAAGGAGCTCAATCATGACTGAATCAAACGATTATATTGAAACCGATCAAGAGCAAGAAGAAGGACATGTCGATACCCGTGAACAAAATTTCGATTGTGAAGACAAGGATCCCAATCTTGGATGCGACCCGGGAATAGACGTTGCCGGTTGACAGTCTACCCTCGGCAAACCTTAATACCAGTTACAAAGGCAGAACCTCTGCGGTTCTGCCTTATCCATTTCTAATCATACAGCACCCAATTTTTAAAGGATCAATGAACCTTTAACCTTCAAATATTTACAACCCTGGATAGAAAATTATTCCAAGCGCAGGAATCAGGAGATCAGAATGACACTAAAAGAATACTTTGAATCGAATAAAGGTCTTGGGATCCTCTCCACGGCCGACAGTGAGGGGCGGGTTGACGCGGCTGTTTACTCCAGGCCCCATTTCATGGAAGACGGAACCCTGGCCCTGGTTATGCGCGACCGTCTCTCGCATACCAATCTGCAGTCCAATCCCCATGCCATGTACCTATTTAAGGAGGACGGAACGGGCTACAACGGCAAAAGGCTCTTCATAACCAAGGTCAAAGAAGAAAAAAATACGGAGCTGTTGGAATCTTTGCGACGCAGAAAAGCCGCTTACGATGACGATGCGGACAGGTTTCTCGTTTTTTTCCGACTTGACAAAGAAGTCCCACTTGTCGGGGATGGAAAAGGAAAAAAGGAACCCTAAGCAGTGCGTTGTCGTGCCAACGGCGAGAAGATTGCGGTTTAGGGTAAAAATCGCGCAAAGCCGACCTTCATTTGGGCCGCTGCTCAAGCTTACGAATTATTTCGTCGCAGAAAATCTGGGCCTCTGGGCCAGGTCAGAGACAATCGGCTGTGCCGTGAATCCTGCTGCAAGCGGGAGCGGAATGATGGAATATTGGAAAATTGGAATGTTGGGCTTAGTGGAATGGGATCTATTCTAAGAATTGCACGGACAGTTTATAGAATCCGACTGCCATCCGTTTTCGATTCTCAATATTTCCAAAATTCCATTATTCCACCATTCCATTATTCCATTCGTAGTCCAAGGTAAACTCCACCCCTCTTGGGCGAAATAAAAGCCGGGCCTTCTTTGCTCGGATTCTTTACTTACTCCAAACCGGGGATTAGCTATCGTGTCTATCAACTCACATCCAATCCTGGTAACCGGTGCGACCGGTTATGTCGGAGGCAGGCTGGTGCCGGCTTTGCTCGATGCGGGCTACCGGGTGCGTGCCATGGGCAGGTCCCTTGATAAATTGGGATGCCGGCCGTGGGCACGCCATCCTCTCATTGAACTGGTGGTCGGTGACGTCCTCGATCTTAAATCATTGAAAAAGGCTGCCTCCGGGTGCCGAATCGCCTACTATCTGGTTCATTCCATGATCGCCCAGAAAGGTCAATTTGTGGAAGCTGATCGGGTAGCTGCACGCAACATGGTTGCCGCAGCCGAGGATGCCGAGTTAACGCGCATGATATATCTCGGAGGGTTGGCGGAAGCCAAAGACAAGTCCTTAAGCAAACACCTCGAATCCCGCATCGAAGTCGCCGAAATTCTCCAGGCCGGTTCGGTACCGACAACGGATCTGCGGGCGCCGATGATATTGGGTTCCGGCAGCGCGTCATTCGAAATCCTGCGTTATCTGGTTGAACGCTTACCGGCCATGGTCACACCCCGTTGGGTTCAGTCCTTGAACCAGCCGATTGCCATCCGCGATGTGATTGCCTATCTGGTGGGTTGCCTCGAACATGAGCAGACCGTCGGTGAAACCCTTGACATCGGCGGACCTGACGTACTCACTTATCGCGATTTGCTCAAAATCTATGCCGAGGAAGCCGGTCTTCGCAAGCGGCTGATCATACCGGTTCCGGTGCTCACACCGACCCTCAGTGCTTACTGGATTCGGTTCGTCAGTCCGGTGCCCACTTCCATTGCCTTGCCGCTTACCGAAGGACTCACCAGCGATGCCGTTTGCACTGACAAACGTATCAGGGACATCATCCCCCGCAAGCTGCTAAGCTGTCGCGAGGCGATTCGGCTGGCCCTTGACCGCTTGAATCAGGAGCAGGTCGACACCTGCTGGATGGACGCCGGCGAATTGATAGAGCCGGAATGGGCGCACTGCGGCGATGCCGAGTGGGCCGGCGGCACGCTCATGCATTGCGGCTATCGAGCCCTTTTACAAGCCGATGCCGAATCGGTCTGGCGCCCGGTCAGCCGCATTGGCGGCAAGACCGGCTGGTACCATCTGGATATCCTCTGGCGGCTGCGTGGCATGATGGACCGGATGGTCGGCGGGGTGGGGTTGCGCAGAGGGCGCCGGCATCCCTCCGATTTGATGGTGGGTGACGCCCTGGACTTTTGGCGGGTGCTGGAAGTAGAGCCGCCCGAGCGGCTGGTGCTGCTGGCGGAAATGAAAACCCCCGGTGAGGCCATGCTGGAATTTCAAATTACGGCTGTGGGGGAAAACCAGGCGGAGCTGCAAATGTTTTCCAGTTTTTTACCCAGGGGACTGGGCGGCATTCTTTACTGGTACGTGTTATACCCGTTCCATGAATGGATTTTCTACGGCATGCTCAAATCTATTGCAAAATCCATCGGCAAACCGATCGTCGATGGACCGCAACGCTTTACGTCTAAAACGCAAACGGCTTGTCGTTATTAGTTATTGGTGATTACACTAAATGAGCGAAAAGCGCTCATTTAGTGTCTATTTTTTTAAATCATATCATGTATGCGGAAGAATTATGCTATCGCCAAATTGAATAAGTTGGCTCTGCTATCGATTAAAATAAAAAAGATAGAGCGAAGCGATTCAACAAATCTTCAATCTTCAATCTTCAATTCCGGCTTGGGTGTTATTAGCTATTGGTTATTCGTTATAGTTATTGGTTGAAAGCCTGAATTTATATTTATCGCATCAGTGAGTCATAAAAACAGTTTGCATTCCCATTAAATTATTAACCGATAATGAATAGCGCCCAAATAGTTTTTAACTCAATTGGAATAATAGTTATTCAGAGAGATGGAACACATCCGTTGTATCCAGGCGCTGACAGATCCAATGGAAATTACTGCAATACTTTTACGACTCCTCGGATCAGATTTAGGACTAGTTTCCAATAACCGATAACCAATAACGAATAACTAAACGCCATGAACTTTCAAACCGTTCAAAAATCCCGCATCCAAGTCCTGAATGACGCTGAAATTGCCAAAGGCCGCTATGTCCTGTACTGGATGCAGCAGTCCCAGCGAGCTGACTACAATCACGCCCTGGAATATGCGATTCAGCAAGCCAACCGGCTGGGGCAGGGCGTACTCGTCGCGTTCGGCATGATGGATGACTACCCGGAGGCCAATCTGCGGCATTATACGTTTATGCTGCAGGGGTTGAAGGAAACCCGCGACACCCTTGCCCGGCGCGGCATCAAAATGGTCATTCAACAGGGAAAGCCGGCTGATGTGGCCCTAAAAATCGGCCGCAACGCTTCGGTTATCGTATGTGATTGCGGGTATCTGCGGCATCAGAAGGCCTGGCGTGACGATGTGGCGCAGCAGGCCGGCTGCCGGGTTGTCCAGGTGGAAAGCGATGTAATTATTCCGTTGCAGGTAGTTTCCAACAAGGCCGAGTATGCCGCTCGCACGATTCGACCCAAAATAAACAGGCACCTCGCCGCTTATCTGATTGATTTTGAAGCGACCTCGGTTAAAAAATCCTCTCTTAAACTCGATGTTAAGGGCCTCGAGATCGACAACATTGAAGCCGTTCTCGAAAAAATGAAACTCGACCACGGTGTGCGGCCCGTGACCGGATTTTTCAAAGGCGGAGCTTCCCGCGCCAGGCAGGTGTTTAAATCTTTTCTGCACCGCCGGCTGGACAACTACGTCGCCAATCGCAATCAACCCCAGACGGATGACATTTCCCACATGAGCCCCTATCTGCATTTCGGTCAAATATCGCCGCTTTACCTGGCATTGCAGATTAATCATGTCGACAGTCGGCTGCAGGCCGCGAAGGACTCTTTTCTGGAAGAGCTGATCGTGCGGCGGGAGCTGGCCATGAATTTTGCAAATTATGCGCCGCACTATGACTCGTACAAATGTCTGCCGAACTGGGCCCGCCTGACACTTGCCGAACACCGCCAGGATCCCCGGGAGTATGTCTACACCCGGCGCCAACTGGAAGACGCGCAGACTCACGACGAATACTGGAATGCCGCCATGCAGGAGATGCGCTATACCGGCTTTATGCACAACTACATGCGCATGTACTGGGGCAAGAAAATTCTGGAATGGTCTAAAACCCCCGAGCATGCTTATCGGACCACCCTGGCCATCAACAATAAATATTTTTTGGACGGGCGGGATCCCAACTCTTACACGGGCGTGGCCTGGGTCTACGGCGTGCATGACCGGGCCTGGTTTGAGCGCCCGATATTCGGCAAGATCCGCTACATGGCCGCTTCCGGGCTGGAACGCAAGTGCGATATCAAGGGGTATGTCCGTAAAGTTGATGACTTGGTATACAAGGCGTAATCCTCGATCTCCTTCAATCGGATCGAGGCCATTAAACCGGTAAAGGTGACCCGCATGCCGCAACAACACACCCTGCGTTTGGTCCTCGGGGATCAACTAAACGAGAACCACGACTGGTTCAAACAGCCGGATGAGAATGTGACTTATGTCCTGATGGAAATCCGCCAGGAAACGGATTACGTTGCGCATCACATCCAAAAAGTGGCGGCCTTTTTTGCGGCCATGCGGGCTTTTGCCGAACGCCTGGGTGAGCTGGGACACCGGGTGGAATACTTGAAGCTTGATGATCCCAAAAACAATCAGGCCTTAGATAAGAATATCGCCAACCTGCTGCGTCGAAAGAAATTTACCCACTTTGAATACCTGTTGCCGGACGAGCACCGCCTTGATTTACAATTGAAGAAATTGACCGAAAAGCTGGGGGTTCCCGTGCGAACTTCGGATTCCCAGCACTTTCTAATCGAGCGCCAGGATTTTGGTAGCTTTTTTGCGGGTAAAAAGCGTTACCTGATGGAATCGTTTTATCGCTGGATGCGCAAGCGCTACGATATATTGTTAGCCGACGGCAAGCCCGTTGGCGGAAAATGGAACTACGATCAGAAAAACCGGCTGGCCTATGACAAAAAGGTACCGATTCCCGAGCCGCTTTTTTTTGAAAACGATGTTTCCGACATTCTCAAGGTCGTCCGCAAAAAGAAGGTGAAAACGATCGGTGAGATCCAGGCCGGCCAACTGATCTGGCCCATCACCCGGGCCCAGTCCCTGGGCCTGCTGGATCGCTTTGTCAGTGATTATCTGCCCACCTTCGGCACCTACCAGGATGCCATGACGCGGACCAACTGGTATCTGTTTCACTCGCGATTGTCGTTTGCCCTGAATTCCAAAATGCTGCATCCGCTGGAGGTCATTGATGCGGCCGTCAAGGCCTGGGAGAAAAAGGTGGCCCCAATCGATATCCAGCAGATCGAAGGCTTCGTGCGGCAGATATTGGGCTGGCGCGAATATATGCGAGGGATCTACTGGGCCCTGATGCCGGATCTGGCTGAAATGAATTATTTTGACCATCAGGCGGCCCTGCCGGATTTCTATTGGACCGGCGATACCCGCATGAATTGCCTGCAGTGCGCCATCGGCCAATCACTGAAGCATGCCTATGCCCATCATATTCAGCGCTTGATGGTGACCGGCAATTTTGCGCTGCTGGCCGGCGTTCACCCGGCTGCGGTGGACGAGTGGTATTTGGGGATATACATCGATGCGATTCAGTGGGTGGAACTGCCGAACACCCGGGCCATGAGCCAATTTGCCGATGGCGGACTGGTGGCCACCAAGCCCTACATCTCCTCCGCCAAATACATTCATTCCATGAGTGACTACTGCAATCATTGTGACTACACCTGGAAACAGCGTCACGGCGACATGGCTTGCCCCTTTAACAGTTTGTACTGGGGCTTTTTCGAACGACATCGCCCGCTGCTGCAGAAAAATCCCCGGGTAGGCATGATGTATCGGGTATGGGATCGGATGGATCCCCGGGAAAAGAAATTGACCTTGAACCAGGCGGATAACTACCTTAAAAACGTGAACGGGCTGTGAAATAACACCCAACCCGGCGAAGCCGGAAATGACGATTGACGATTGAAAATTGAAGATTTATGGTATCGCTTCGCTCTGTCTCTTTAATTAAAATCGATAGAATTGCTCATATTTTCAATCTGGCTATGACCGAAGTGCTGCGCCAACATGATGTGATTTCAATAAATAGACATTAAACTTTTTTCTAGGCTGCGATCGGAAAAAGTGGCCCCAGCGGGGCAGCAATAACCCAGTTCATTGGTAATCGGTTTCAGGTGTCAGGGAACCGAGTTGCTAAATCCTGAAACCTCGTATTAAACTTGATTAATTCAATGCTATTTTTAGGACATCTCGTGTTAATTAAGTTGGCACGAAGGTAAACTGTAAAATTCCAAATCTTAAAAAAATCACAATAATTCAAATTCCAATATCCAAACATTTAATCCGCTAAGGAATTTAGTCGATAGCAAACGGCCCCTCTGCCGTCGGGTGGGGAATATCAATATCAATATTTTGCTATTGGAAAATGTGAACTATATAGCGCTACTGGATCGTTGAACCCCAATCACCATTTCCTTTCCTGTGCGGAAAGTGGGATTCGGTCATTGGATATTGGGATTTGAGATTTATTTGGGATTTGGTGCTTGTAGTTTGTAATTTGCCCTCATCTACGACATCAGTTTCATGTTCCGTCAAACTGGCCGCTATTCAGCCCAGAGGCTGCGCTGACACCTGACACTTTCCGTAACTTACAACACGTTGTCAGATAAATCTCTTTAATAGCCCAGTTGGTTAATCGTTATTAGAATTGGCTGAAAGCCTGATATATATTTCTACCATCAACGCAAAATAAAGAACAGATTCCACTTCTTCTTTGATCATTGAGTGGCGCTTTGCGCCTCGAAGCTACGATTTTCGATAAATCCACGTACGGCTTGCAGGTATGCTTCACCCCCCACGGCGGCCGAATTGTTATGACCACCGCCGGCTATAAATTTGAGTTGCTTGTGGGAGGCGGTCTCCTGATAGAGTTCTTGGCTCATCTTCGGCGGAACGACCCGGTCGTTTGTACCGTGCAGATAGAGGACTGGCACTTGCAGACGACTCACCTTATTGATCGAGTCAAAACGCTGATGAACGATGAGATCCAGCGGAAAGAGGCGGTATTGGGGCGTCTTACGGGCCATGTCTGCAATGGACGTAAAGGTGGACTCGATGATGAGTCCGCCGGCCGTCGGGTTGTCCATGGCCAATTCGATAGCCACGGCACCCCCCAGGGAGTGTCCGTATATGAAAATGGAGGCGGGATCAACGTTTCTTTGTTCGGTCAGGTATCTCCAGGCCGCCCGGGCATCCGAATAAACCGACGCTTCGGATGGAAACGATCCCTCGCTTTTGCCGTATCCGCGATACGAGATCAATAAAACCGAGAATCCCATGCGCTGGAAACGCCGGGCATGTGAGATATTGGCTCCGATGTTCAAGGCGCTGCCATGCAAGTAGAGAAGGCAGCGGTCGCCCGGATGTTTAGAGGATATCCACCAGGCGTGAATGCGTTGGCTATTGCCGCTGCCGTCATCCACCTTGATAAAGACGTCCTCGAAGGGCAGCTGATATTCAGCCGGCGTGGATCTAATGACGCGTTGCGGCCTGAATATATAATGCGCCTGTCGTGCCCACAGGTAAGTCGATGCAACGGCATAGATTACCAGCAAGACAGCGGAGGCCCCGATCAACCATTTCCAATATGAAGAATTTTTTTGCCTGGCCAACGCTCGCGCCATATATTTCCTAATTGTTACCTGACCTAAAAGTCGGTTTTTTGGTAGGTTGGGTAGAGCCCCGTTTGAGTTGTTGGGTTTCGTGCCTCAACCCAATCTACTATATGCGATGTTATCACGATTTAAGTTCGTAGGGCGAACCCAACAAGTCGATTTATTCGGGATTTCGTTCAACCACCAATAAGAGGTTGGTTCATCAGCCCCTATGCATATCTTAGGCATCATTCTTAAATATTCAACCTCTCATGTGGCTGGAAGATAAACCAGGGTTGGCAAGGTTTTGGGGCAGATAATTCTTAATGCAGCAAATCAGTCCACCCGCCGCCGCGGGGCGTCCGGACTGATCGAATAAGACGCTATCCTTTTTCCTAAATTGCGCCTGGAAAAAGTGGCCCGGGCAGGGTCGCCATGGCGCAGTTCCTGGGTTTTAGGTTTCAAGTGTCGGCACCGCCTTTGGCCGCGAGCACCCAGTCTGATCGGAAAATAAGCTGTGCCAAATCAACACAGCTACCTAAGAACTCATTTGCCGTTTCGTAGTCGTACTCGTGCTCGTCCTCGTCCTCGAAGCTTTTGAGCCGCTTAAAATACCGAGGACGAGCACGAGGACGAGCACGTTTTAAAATCCCTTTCCTGAGGCTAATGTAGATGTAGTTTCACACGAGCATGGCCTCTGGCCAAAAAAACGGCCAGTCTGATCAATAAAAGAAACTTCGAAAAAGCGAATATCGAATATCGAACAAGGAATCATGAATTTCGAAGTAAGGTATTCTATCGATTTAATTCTAACTAAAATAGTCAGAGCGAAGCGAATCCATCATTCGTCATTCGACATTCGACATTCGTCATTCCAAGTAGTTTCACACAAGGTCCTTGATCAGATCATCTGCGATCCTGGATGTCGCCTCGACAATTCCGCTTACCATGCTGGCGTTGATGATCTGTCCGCGTGTCATGGCCCCCACCGCATAAATGGCGTTGGAGGTCGTTATGGTCCCATCAGGCCCCACTTGTTTGACCCGGTGGGTGGCGGGGTCGATCCAGATGCTGCCTGTGTTGTAGGAATCGACTGCGGCGGCCGACCCAGAAGCGACACCAAGGTCTGCCCCGACTAACGATCCGACCGATTTTACTTCCTTAATTTGAACGGTGCCGGACTGAATTAGATTTGCAGCCAAGACCGAGGGATTCTTTTCCAGGGACCTTTTCTGGCCGCGGGCGTTGACGACATATTGGTAGATATCTTTTTTCCATTTTCCCTGCATATCGCGGTAGATGAAATCAAAACCCTGCGTTTCCTGGTTTTGTACCAGGCGGTAATCCTGGCCCAGTTTGACAACTTGGACAATGCCGGTTCGCATGAGAGCCAACAATTTTTCAGCGTTTACGGACGGCTGGGTGGCAGCATGGGTGAAAAATACAGAGGTGTAATGTTTATCGAATCGCTTTCTATCTTCCAGAGTTAGATTCAGATATATTTCTCTGACCATATCAAAGGTCTGATGCAATACGGTTTGCCAGATGATCTCCCCATGGGGGCCATCTCCGTTGACGGCATCTTCCAGGTATCCCTGCAGCAGATCGTCCGGATTGCCGGTCGGGTTGATAACTTCCTGCCAATCGATCGGCCGGCCATAGGCCTCTTCCAGGTCTGAATTCAGCAGGTTGAAGACGGCCTCCAATGTTAACTTGCCACGGTTTTCCGCCAGAAGCCGGTCAAGCTTTTCACGGTTCAGAAATCGATTGCGGCGCTCTCCCATCTTGCCCCTGACTTTGGGTATCAGACCTCTTCTGGAGTAAATGCAAAATCGTCTTGAACCTTCAGCGGGTGTAAATTGAAGCTCACCGGTCTGTGCGCGGGAAAATTTTCCGTCGGAGGTGAGCGTCAGCAAGGTCTCGATGGCACTAAGGCTGGTTCCGATGACGGCAACCTCTGCGCCCCGGGGGATGCTGCTGAGCAATTTTTCGGCCGGCCAGGGCGAGGCAAAATAGCGATCCCGCTCATCATTTTCAAACCAGTGGCCCGTTGCCAGCAATACCCGGTCGGCATCACTTGAAAAAACGACTCCGGTGCCAAGCGTCTTGATGCTGAGGCTGATCCGGTCGCCGTAAGGCTTGAGATCGATGACTTCGCGACCGGGATAGAGGCCTACTGCAAGGCCTAAGGCCCGCGCCATATGTAAGGCTTCTTTGAAGCGAGTCTTTAAATACTCCCCCATGATTGCCCGAGGGTAGTGATTGCATACTTGCCCAGTTGGATCCGGCCCGAAACATGTGTCACGGAACCCGGGATAGCGGGAATTAAGGCGTTCTGAATTTTGGTCTACCCAGTTTTGAAAATCACCGGGGTCGCCGTGCAAAATTCCCATGTCGGCGGCGCACATGTTCGTGATGTGAAAGGGGAGTACGAACCGGTCGCTATGGGGAAAGCCGGGTCCGAAGGTATCCTGTTTTTCATAAATTTGAATACCGATCTTGGCCGGGTCTAAACGGTCCTGCCGTGTTTTCTGCCGCACCAGCTGTACCATACGGTACAGCATGGCCGTCGCCGTCAATCCGCCGCCGATAATGGCAAAATTGAATTGCATAACAAGGTGTTGGTTTAGGGTTCAGAGGTTCAGGGTTCAGGGGTTATAGGTTCAAAGGTTTCGGATTCAAAGGTTTAAAGGTTCCGGGTTCAAGGTTCAAAGGTTCCGGGTTCAAGGTTCAACGGTTTAAGGTAATAGGTTTTTCCTGTCAATCCACATACCTTATTCCCATATTGAAGTTTTGAATTATATGCCAATTTTAAAGGTCGGTTACAATTTATTTTAAATCACAAACGGTAATTGTCGAATTGAATTGTAAAAATTACCCGCAATCCCTTCATGACTGAAGCCATAATATTCGAATCTTTACTCTTATAAGACGTATGAAGCGGCAGGAGGCGCCAAATGAAACAATCCAAACAGAAAATATTGGGAATCATGCTAATCGTCGTAGCATTTGTAATGCTTGCTTCCGGGCTCAACGCTGCGCAGATAGACGGAGCCTACTTCGAAAAAACCCTCAATGTCAACAATACAACATTAAAATTAACCGGCGCGGGCCTATTTCGCTATTGGGGATTTAAAGCATACGTGGGGGCATTTTACCTGGAAGAGGGTAGTACAGTAAAGGAAGCGATGTCTGACAGAGCCAAGCGGATAGAGCTTCAATACAAGCGATCCATCAAAGGCAAGGATTTTGGGCCTGCGACAGACAAGATGATCGCCAGAAATGTCGATTCGGCAACCCTTGAACGTTTGCGCCCCCAACTGGACTACCACAATTCCCTCTACGAGAACGTTAAACCGGGAGATCGGTATTCTCTCACCTACATCCCGGATAGAGGAACAGAACTGGCCCTAAACGGCAAACCGAAGGGACTGATAGAAGGGGAAGACTTTGCTGCCGCGGTTTTCTCTATCTGGCTCGGTTCCAAGCCCATTAACAAATCTTTCAAAAAACAGATTCTCGGTCTTAATTAATGCCGTCACCTGGCGTATGAAAGCCTCCGACTCATGTAAACTTCGGCTAAATTTTGTGGGCACGGCCCACCGTATGATAAATACTGCTCGCAACGCGAGATAAAGATACTTGGTGACACAATGCGAAGGGTTACGCTTAGCTACAGTTTGTTCATTTTGATATTGACTTTAGGATGTCAGACGATGAAACCGATTCAAACCGTCGATTATGTCGACATCAATCGCTTCATGGGCAAGTGGTATGTGATTGCCAGCATTCCTACCTTCATTGAAAAGGATGCATACAATGCCACGGAATTCTATCGGTTGGAAAACGATGGAACCATAGCAACCACATTCAAGTTCAACAAGGGCAGCTCGGAAGGCCCGCTCAAGGAATACAATCCCCGCGGTTTTATTCGCGACGATCCATCCAATGCGGTTTGGGGCATGCAGTTTTTCTGGCCGTTTAAAGCTGAATACCGGGTGATTTATCTCTCCGAAGACTACTCAACCACGGTTATCGGCAGAACGAAGCGGGACTACGTCTGGATTATGGCCAGAGAGGCATCCATACCCGACGAGGAATACGCGTTAATTTTGAAGTTTCTCCAGGAGCAGCAATATGATGTCGGAAAAGTACAAAGAGTTCCGCAGCAAAATGGCCGCGGCTTTTCAAAAATCCTCTGATGAATGCAATTCTGCAACGTACTCCCAGTGGTCTTTACTGCAGCGAAGGGGACTTTTATATCGATCCCCGGCGGCCGGTAAAGCGTGCCGTCATCACCCATGCGCATGCCGATCATGCCAGGCCGGGTAGTCAGGCCTATTTGTGCGCGCGGGACAGCATGGTGGTCTTGCAGCACAGGCTGGGCATCGATTCCGATATTCAATCGCTGGAATACGGCGAAGTCCTGACCACTAATTCCGTTAGAATATCACTGCACCCGGCCGGCCACATTCTGGGATCAGCTCAGGTGCGAATTGAAAGGGGCGGCGAGATCATGGCCGTCTCCGGCGATTTCAAGACGGACGTCGATCCGACCTGCAAGCCCTTGGAACCCATCCGCTGCCACACATTTATCAGCGAATGCACATTCGGCTTGCCCATCTTCAGGTGGCCGTCCCCGGAGCAGGTTATGCGGGAGATCAACTCCTGGTGGCAGGCGAACCGGCAACAAAACCGCACCAGCATCCTGTTTGCATACGCACTGGGCAAGGCTCAGCGCATCTTGACCGGTCTGGATTCTGATATTGGACCGATCCTGACCCACGGTGCTGTCGAAAACATCAACCGCTGCTATCGTGAAGCCGGCGTGATGTTGCCTGAGACCCGGTATATCGGCGAGCTGGAAAATAGCAAGCTTCCGGCAGGGGCACTGGTAATTGCCCCGCCCTCGGCCGACAACTCGTTGTGGATGCGCAGATTTCCGCGCCGCTCCCGGGCATTCGCTTCGGGGTGGATGCGCATTCGTGGCATCCGCCGCCGCCGATCCGTCGACCGGGGTTTTGTTCTCTCCGATCATAGTGACTGGAACGGACTTGTTGAGACCATAGAGGCCTCTGGTGCGCAGCGAATCAAGCTCACCCACGGTTATTCAGATGAGATGGCGCGATGGCTGCATGAAAGGGCATTTGATGCCCAAGCCATCCCGCCATTCTACGATGATGAGACGGAAGCCGACGGTGATGCAGGGTGAAAGATTTTGCCGGCTTATACCGCCGCCTGGATGAGACCACCAGTACCAACCGCAAGATCGAGGCTATGGTGGATTATTTTCGGCGCGTTACCGATGAGGACGCAATCTGGGCCATCAGCTTTCTAATTGGCCGGAAGCCGCGCCGGGTGATACCGACCCGCAAACTGATGCAGTGGGCGGCCGAGTTGGCCGACGTACCGGATTGGCTATTCGATGCCAGTTACGAGGTTGTCGGCGATTTGGCCGAAACCATCACGCTGCTGCTCCCTGAAGCCTCCGGTTACAGCGATCGGAGTCTGCATGAATGGATCGAGAACTATCTCCTGCCCCTGCGGGACATGGAGGCGGACAGCCAACGGGATCGAGTTCTGAATGCCTGGCATCAAATGACAGGGGACCAGCGGTTTGTTTATAACAAGCTCATCACCGGCGGTTTTCGGGTGGGGGTCTCGCGGCGTCTCGTCGTGCGGGCCCTGGAGCGTTGCAGCGGCATCGAGGCAGCTGTGATTTTTCATCGCTTGATGGGAGAGTGGCCGGCCACGCGGCAAACTTACCGGCGACTTCTTTCCCCCGATACCCGTGACGCCGATAATAGCCGACCATACCCATTTTATCTTGCGTACCCCTTGGAAGGTAATCTGGCCGAGTTGGGAGATCTGAACCGCTGGCAGGTGGAATGGAAGTGGGACGGTATCAGAGGCCAGGTCATTAACCGTGGCCGGCAAGTCTTCATCTGGTCGCGCGGTGAAGAATTAGTGACTGAAAAATATCCCGAGTTGCGGGAAGCGGCAGCACAGCTGCCGGACGGCACCGTCATGGATGGTGAGATTCTGGCATGGAAAGCAGGGCGGCCCCTGCCGTTCTCTGAACTTCAACGTCGAATCGGTCGCAAAAAGGTTGGCAAAAAGCTGCTTGAGGAGGTCCCGGTGGGGTACATGGCCTACGATGTCCTTGAATTTGGTGGCAACGATTTACGCCGACAGGCGCTTACGCAACGCAGGGAAATTTTAGCCCGACTGCTTTCTAATCTGTCTGGTGACCGCCTGATTCTTTCTCCGGTTGTTACTGCCGGGAGCTGGCAAAATCTCGCAGTTCTGCGCGAGGATTCCCGTCGGCGAGGAGTGGAAGGATTTATGGTGAAGCGCCTTGATTCCGGCTATGAAGTCGGGCGGCGACGCGGCTACTGGTGGAAATGGAAAATAGATCCCTTCACCGCGGATGCGGTCCTGATCTACGCCCGACGGGGTCACGGAAGGCGGGCCGGACTCTATACCGATTATACCTTTGCGGTCTGGCAGGGAGACAGCCTGGTTCCCTTTGCCAAGGCCTATTCCGGCTTGAATAATGAGGAGATTCGTCGGGTGGATCGCTTTGTTCAACGCAACACCTTGGAACGCTTCGGCCCGGTTCGATCGGTGCGGCCGGAACTGGTCTTTGAAATCGCTTTCGAAGGCATCCGGCAATCCTCGCGACACAAGTCCGGATTGGCCGTACGCTTTCCGCGGATCGCACGCTGGCGGACCGACAAGTCCATTGAAGAGGCCGACACAATCGAAACGCTCAAAACTCTGTTGTCAGCATCCTGAGTGCCCGATGCAATTTCGCTATAGATTTCTATGTGAAACTAAATCAAAGTATATGGATTAAACTATTATATATGGATTAACCACGAAACACACGAAACACACGAAAATGAAAAATGAACCTTTTTTTGGCTTTTGTGTAATTAGTGTATTTCGTGGTTTGCCTCATATGCAACTTCATTTAAGAATTATTATACGGTTAAACCGACCGTTTTTTACCGGCGGCTGGGCTGACACCTGAAACCCGACACCTGAAACCTGAAAACAGGTGGTGTCGTTAATTGCTTCTCTAACCCCGCCGAGGTGGACCAAAGCTGGTCCCTCTGCGGGCGGAAATTTAATTGTGTCCACAATTACCAACCTGAAAAAATCGGAAAGCTGGCGATGCGTGCACGGATGGTTCGAGGCCCGGGGTTGGACGCCTTTCGAATTCCAGCGTGACGCCTGGAGCGAATATTTATCCGGGCTGAGCGGTTTAATTCATGCTCCGACCGGCATCGGAAAGACCTATGCTGCCTGGTTTGGTCCACTGCTGGAATGGATGGCGGATGAATCCGATCGATCCTGTTTTGCAGACCAGAGCACTGCGCCGCCGCTGACGGTCTTGTGGATAACGCCGCTGCGTGCTCTGGCAACGGACATTCATGCCACACTTAATCAGATTGTCAAAGACTTGCAGCTGCCATGGTCGATCGAATGCCGCACCGGAGATACGGCTCAATCCGTCAAAAATCGTCAAAAAAAGCGGCTTCCCACCACCTTGATCACCACGCCTGAAAGTCTGAACCTGCTGCTGTCATATCCCGGGGCCCGGGAGAAGTTCAGCAGCCTCAAATTAGTGGTGGCTGACGAGTGGCATGAACTCTTGGGCTCCAAACGGGGAGTCCTGCTTGAACTGGCATTGGCCCGTCTCAAATCCTGGAACCGGGGATCGAGGGTCTGGGGGCTGTCCGCTACCCTCGGCAACACTGAAACCGCCATGAAAGCGCTCCTGGGAGAAGACGCCGGGCATGGGCGCCTGATTCGGGGCTTGCAGCCGAAATCCATTGTTGTGGAATCCATCCTCCTTGAGCATGTGGAGCGGTTTCCCTGGGCCGGGCACCTGGGACTAAGACTGTTGCCCAGAGTGCTGCAAAAAATTGAATCGGCCAAAAGTACCCTGTTATTCACCAACACCCGTTCCCAGGCGGAAATGTGGTACCAGGCGATTTTAGAAGCACGTCCCCAATGGGCAGATTGCTTGGCGCTGCATCACGGATCCCTCGATCGCCGCCAGCGCGATGCGGTTGAGCAGGGTCTGCGCAGCGGTCTTTTGCGGACGGTCGTTTGCACGTCGAGCCTTGACCTGGGAGTGGATTTCACACCGGTCGATCTCGTTATCCAGATCGGCAGCCCCAAAGGAATCGCCCGTTTGATGCAGCGTGCCGGTCGAAGCGGTCACAAGCCCCTGGAAACCAGCCGTGTGGTTTGCGTACCGACCCATGCTCTGGAGCTGATAGAGGTTGCGGGCGCCAGAAAGTTTGTCGCCTCCGGCCACATCGAGCCGCGCGACCCGGAGTTGCTGGCTCTGGACGTACTGGCTCAGCACCTTGTCACCGTTGCTTTGGGTGATGGATTTCGTCCGGAAAAGATGTTTCGCGAATTGAAAAGAACCCAAGCCTTTCAAGATCTTTCGCGGCAGCAATTCGATTGGGTGCTCGATTTTGCGTCCACCGGGGGTGCTTCATTGGGCGCTTACGCCGAATTTAAAAAAATCCAGTTGAAACAGGGGCGCTATGTCGTGTCCGACCAAAGAATCGCCGCCCGTCATCGAATGAATATCGGGACCATTACCGCCGATGCGTCAATCCAAGTCAAGTTCGTCAACGGACGTCGCCTGGGGTCGGTCGAAGAGCGATTCGTTTCCAGGCTCAAACGGGGGGATATATTCGTATTTGCAGGACGTCTGCTTGAATTCGTACGAATCAGAGACATGACGCTTTGGGTTCGCAAGCGCCCATCCGGCAAAGGATCGGTTCCCCAGTGGATGGGCGGACGAATGCCGCTTTCAACCGAGCTGGCCACTGCGGTCAGACAACAGCTTGACTGCGCCTGTCGCGGTATCTTTGATAGCAAGGAAATGGAGACCGTGCGCCCGATACTGGAACTGCAGGCGCGTTGGTCGGCGGTTCCGGGCAAAGAAGATCTGTTGATCGAGAAACACGTTTCGCGGGAAGGTCATCACCTGTTTATTTTTACCTTTGAAGGGATTCTCGTCAATGAAGGACTCGGTGCCCTGTTGGCCTTCCGGCTTTCGCGTTCGACGCCATTGACACTTTCCATTGCCCACAATGACTATGGATTGGAGCTGTTGTCCGATCGAGAGATACCCATGGAACCCTTTCAAAATTTAAGCATCTTCAAAACCGACTCCCTCATGGAAGATATTCTTGCCAGCGTCAACGCCGCTGAAATGGGTCGCAGACAATTTCGGGAGATTGCCCGGGTGGCGGGTCTGGTGTTTCAGGGGTATCCCGGACGACACAAGAGCAGCCGTCAAATACAGGCTTCAAGCAGCCTGCTTTACAATGTATTTAAACGTTACGAGCCGGGAAACTTACTCTTTCAGCAGGCGGCCCGGGAGGTCCTGGAGCGCCAGCTTGATTTTAACCGGCTGTTCCGAAGCCTGGCACGGATGGCCCAAGCAAATCTGAAACTGATCGAAACCAAGCAGCTCACACCGCTGGCTTTTCCCATTAGGGTCAACCATCTGCGGGCGAGGGTCAGTTCAGAAAAATTAGCTGACCGAGTCAAACGGATGCAGCTCAAATTGGAGCGGAAGGCGAGTGGGGCAAATGCCCTAGCCGGGCAAGCCGGAATTGAATATTGAAAATTGATGAATTCGTAAAATGTATTCTGTCTATTTTAAAAAGACTGAGCGAAGCGATTCCACCCTTCGACATTTTGCGGTTCGAAATTCGTTATTCTGCGGTTCGCTTTTAATGTAGTTTCATAAGAGTGCGGCCTCCGGCTAAAGAACAGCCGGTCTGATCGGAAAAGAAACTTTTGGGAAATGGATCCGAATTCGGCTGTTGTTGGGTTTCGCATTTCGTGACAGCCCCGCAATAATGTAGGTTGGTCCGCCGGAGGTGGAGAAACCCAACAATGTCTGGAGTTGGCTCAACCCAACCTACAATTGCAACCTAGACTAAGATGGAATCAACTCCAACATTTGAATTGTAGTTTCACACGAGCGCGGCCTCTGGCTAAAGGACAGCCGGTCTGATCAGAAAAGAAACTTTTGGGAATTGGTTCCGAATTCGGCTGTTGTTGGGTTTCGCATTTCGTGATAGCCCCGCAAAAATGTAGGTTGGGTTGAGTGTAACGAAACCCAACAATGCCTGGAGTTGGCTCAACCCAACCTACAATCGCAACCCAGACTAAGGTGGAATCAACTCCAGCATTTGAATTGTAGTTTCATAAGAGCGCGGTCTCTGGCCAAAAAAACGGCCAGTCTGATCGGAAAAGAAACTGCACCAAATTTACGCAGTTTACGATGAACTCATTGGCCGTTTCGTCCTCGTCCTCGTGCTCGTCTTCGAAAATCTTGAGCCGCTTTCAAACCCGAGGACGAGGACGAGCACGAGGACGAGCACGATTTAAAGTCCCTTTTTTGGGGTTAATGCAGATGTAGTTTCATAAGAGCGCGGCCTCTGGCCGCGAGCGTCCAGTCTGATCGAGGATAGAAACAATGTCCTTATATGTTAACGTAGGGTCGGCCACCGTACCGACCGTTTTTCGCTGGCACAGTGGCCCGCCCTACGTCACTTCTTTTCGTCCTCGCCATTGTGCTCGTGCTCGTCCTCGAAGCTTTTGAGTCGCTTTCAAACCCGAGTACGAGGACGAGTACGAGCACGAGGACGATTTAATTACCCTGTCTTGGGGTCAATATAGGCGTAGTTTCATAAGCGTGAATTCTGAACCTTGGGCGGTTAATAGAACAAAAATGAAGGTCAACACCGGTAAAAAAAAGTCGATTTTTATTAGCAGCAGCGACCCAACGAGTCGTGGTCTTTTGCTGATACCCGACACCTGAAACCTGAACTCAGCGGATAACGTTAATTGCCATTTTAAACCCTCTGGAATCGGATATGTACTTCAAGGAATCTGAAACACATTGAGCCATCACAAGGCATACTCGATGTTGGGGCAAAAATTCCTGCTCAGCTCCGATCGCGCCCTGTATTGGGATGAACAACGGTTGCTGATCGTGGCTGATCCTCATTTCGGCAAAGCCCAGACTTTCCGGGAGAAAGGCCTTGCGGTGCCGCGCGGTACCACGGCCGACGATCTCAAGCGCCTGTCAGCCCTGATAAAACAGTTTAGACCGGAGCGGCTGCTCATTCTCGGCGATCTGGTCCACGACCGTATCGAGCATCCCGCCGAGATTAACCGGATGATCGACCGTTGGCGGGGGCACCACCGTGATGTTCAATTAATTTTGGTCAGGGGAAACCATGACCTTGGTGCCGGCGATCCACCGGCAAAATTTAAAATCGATCAGGTTGCTGATGAACTTCTGATCGATCCATTCATTTTTACCCACCAACCTGAAGTCGACAGCTCCTGCTATGGAATTGCCGGGCATCTACACCCGGCAGTTTCGTTAACCGGCAAAGGACGCTCGCGGGAGACGTTACCCTGCTTTTGTTTCGGCCCCCGAATCGCGCTTCTGCCGGCGTTCGGCGGCTTTACCGGCAACCAGGTGATCCGTCCCACCATAAGGGATCGAATCTATGTAATTGCCGGCAACGAAGTTATCAAGGTGCCAATTGCGCAACCCCTATCGAGTTAAAACCAATTGAGAATTATTGGGGTGATTGAAGATCTGGCGCATATTTGATATAGTTACATTTCAGTCCGTTTTCGAAATCAATCTCGGCTGTGGCAGCCAAGACCATGGCCGATGCAGGCAGGCATCTCTGGTGTTCAATCTGAATCAGCAATCATCTCAAAAAACGCCCCGCTCAAGTCCCGTTTTTCGAATCATCGAAACCGTCCTCCTTGCTGTTCTCCTGCTTAATTGTTTCAGCCCGCTGCTCTATGCTGATTCTTTCACTTCCGGCATGGGTTCGAATAAAGCCTACACGATCATGTTATACCTGAACGGCGACAATAATCTCACCCACGAGGTGCTGCATACCGTGGATATGCTGGAAACCGTCGGTTCATCAGATGATATGAATATTCTCGTGCTGGTCGATGGTCGTCCCGGCGGCGATCACGGATACGGACCGGGCTGGGATGGATCGAAATTATTGTATATTACCCACGATAGCCGCATCGGAGAAATTAATTCGCTTGTTCTGCAGGATATGGGTGAGCAAAATTTAGGAGAACCTGAAACACTGGCATCATTTATCAAACAAGGCCTCGGATACCCGGCGGATCGATACGTTTTCGGTACATTTGCCCATGGGCGTGGTGTCATCGACACCCAAACCATTGCCGCACCCGAGCCGCAAAAATCACTGGCCATTTCGCCCGATGAAACCGATGGCAGCATGATGACCCTGCAGGATTTTCGTCACGCAGTTCAACGGGGCCTGAACGGTAAAAAATTTGACGCCATGGTGTTTTTCTCATGCTTGACCGGCATGGTCGAGGTTGGCTATGCCCTGAAGGACCTGACCAAATATCTGATTGTCAGCGAGGACGAGATCCGCATCGTCAATAATCCACCGGGGAGCTTCCAAATCCGGGGCATCAAGTTTGAAGAACCGCTCAAGGCAATCCGCTCCAATCCGGATTTATCGATCTATGACTTCGGCAAAATTACCATCGACACCTTTATCGAACAATACTCGCGCGAGGTCACACTCAAGGATAGCCACCAACGACCATATACCTGCCGCTATCCGGCGGCTCTGGCGCTGATCGAATCTCAGGCCTTGGATCAACTGGCCGGTCATCTCAATAAGTTGGCCGGCTATATTAATGACAGATTGCGTGCTTCGGATGACTCAACGATGCTCCTCAACGAGATTCAATCAGCCTTATCGAAAACGCAACGCTATTCGAGCTTCATGAATCTGGAATATTATGATCTGCAGGATTTTATTCAGAATTTGGCGGGTAAAACGCGGGACCAACGCTTGACTGCATCGTGTCTCGCAGTCGTGGATTTTATGGTAAACAAGGTGGTCGTTTATGAGAAGCATACTCCGGACTCAGCTTCCAACGGTCTTTCAATATTTCTTTCCAATTACCTTATACCGGATAATATTTTTCGTTCGCACCAGAAGATGTACCAGAAGTCGAAATTTTGCCAGGACACAAGTTGGGATGAAATGATTGAGTTGATCCGGATACAGATGCGTTTGAAGTCTGAATAAAATAAGATTGCTTTGGATAGAGCTCTTTTTTTATGGTTTTAACAACGGACCGGGGATCTGATATCCCCCGGTCCTTTTTTTCCAGGATCTACATGTCTTTGGGCAGAATTACGGAGTCGATTACATGAATCACTCCATTGCTGGCCATAATATCGGTTTTGACGATCTTGGCGTTGTCTACCATAGCGTCTCCACCGCTCATACTCACCATGAAGCTTTTGCCATTGACGGTTTTAGCGGAGCTCATTTTCAGAACATCCGCCGCCATATACCGACCCGGTACGACGTGGTAAGTCAGAATCGACTGCAGCTTGGCCTTATTTTCCGGCTTTAGCAGATTTTCAACGGTCCCGGCCGGCAATTTGGCAAAGGCCGCGTCAGTCGGCGCGAACACGGTAAACGGTCCATCTCCCCTGAGAACATCCACCAAGTCCGCGGCCTTGAGGGCAGCCACCAGGGTGTTGAAACTTTTGGCCGAAACAGCGGTATCAACAATATCCATCGAGGTCTTGGTTTTGCTGCCGTAGTTGCCCGCCAGCAAGAGCGCCGGCATTCCGAGTAGCAGTAGTGATATGGTAGTGATTTTAAGTATTTTCATTTGAGTGACTCCTGTGTATGTGTGGTTGAGCAGCAATTTCTGCTGCCGGGTGGTTTTTCAATAAGCTTGGATCTTGAAAAGATCCGCTCCTGCCATCGAGACTATATCCGGCGGGTCTGGGAATGTTAAATTATAGCATCGCCGGTTTCATTATTGTCCCTGATACTGTAAAACTTAATCACCATCTTACTGTCTGCAATCCTAATTAAAAGGTAGTGGATTGACAGGTGTAATCTATCAGTTAAGCCGCCAAAGCGTGCCGTTCATAGCCATCATCATCAGCGTTCTTTTTGCCGCGTTCGCTAACGGCCGCGGACAGTGCTCTGAGCGCCTGGCCTTCAATCACTTCGCTCTCCAATAATTCGGCGGCGGTTTTTTCGAGAATGTCCCGATTGGATCTCAGTATATCGAGGGCTTCATTGTACTGCTCATCGATAATCTGTCTGATTTCTTTATCGATTAAATGCGAGGTCATTTCGCTGTAGTCCCCGCCGCCCTCCAGATTGGCGTTCAGGAACTGGCCCTGTTTTTTGTGGGCCAGATAAACCTGTCCGAGATGGCGACTCATCCCGTATTCCTTGACCATGCTGCGCGCGATGTCGGTGGCTCGTGAGATGTCGTTGTGAGCTCCTGTCGAAATGTCGTCAAAAATAATTTCCTCGGCCGCACGCCCTCCCAGCAGGGTTGCAATTCGATTCAACAATTCGGTACGCCTCATCAAAAAGCGATCTTCGGTCGGCACCTGCATGGTGTACCCCAGAGCGGCAATTCCCCGCGGGATAATAGATATTTTCTGAACCGGATCGGTTTCAGGCAGCGTCATGGCTACAATCGCATGCCCCAGTTCATGGTAGGCGACGATTTCCTTCTCTTTGGGATTGATAAGGCGGTTCTTTTTCTCGAGACCGGCCACGACCCTTTCGATCGCCTCTTCAAACTCTGCCATGCCGACCTGTGTCTTGTTTCTTCGGACCGACAGCAGGGCAGCTTCGTTCACCAGGTTGGCAAGATCGGCGCCGACCATGCCGGAAGTCATGCCGGCCAACACATCCACGTCCAGTTCCTCGACAGCCTTGATTTTGTTCAGATGAACCTTCAGGATGTCCGCCCGTCCCACCTTGTCGGGTCGGTCGACAAGAATCTGACGGTCAAAGCGTCCTGGCCGCAGCAGGGCAGGATCTAAAATTTCCGGGCGGTTGGTCGCGGCCACAAGAATGACACCCATGTTGGGATCGAATCCATCCAGTTCAACCAGTAGCTGATTCAGCGTCTGCTCGCGTTCGTCGTGTCCGCCGACAAATCCGATCCCGCGCGCTTTGCCCAGTGCGTCGAGCTCATCGACAAATATTATGCAAGGTGCATTTTCTTTGGCTTGCTTGAACAAATCTCTTACCCGGGCAGCGCCCAAGCCGACAAACATCTCGACGAACTCCGACCCGCTTAAGCTGAAGAAAGGCACCTTGCTTTCCCCGGCAACTGCTTTTGCCAGAAGGGTTTTGCCGGTGCCGGGCGGGCCCACCAGTAAAATGCCACGTGGTATTTGCCCGCCGATCCCGGTAAAGCGCTCCGGTTCTTTCAAAAAGTCGATGACTTCCAGCAACTCCTGCTTGGCCTCATCGACGCCGGCGGCATCATCGAACTTCATCTGGACATCATCTTCCATATAAATTTTGGCTTTGTTCCGCCCTAGGGACATGAAACCGCCCTGCTGTTGCTGAAAGCGGCGCATGATGAAGTACCAGAGGCCGACGAAGAGCAGAATTGGAAAAGTCCACGAAAAAAGGTTCGATAAAAAGTTCGATTGAATCTTGCCGGTATATTCTATCCCATTTTGATCCAGCACACCACTAAGATCGGGATCAACTCGTACCGTCTGAAAGCGGTCACCCTGTTCCGATGAAGCGGTATCAGTCAACATGCTGCCCTGTATAATCTTGTCTGTAACGGCAATGTCGGAAACCTTGCCCTCTTGGGCAAGGCGCAGAAATTCACTGTAAGGAATGGTCTTCACAGCGGCGGTTGACATCAAGCTATTCAGCAACAGGAAACCCAGCCAGAGACCACCCACAACCATTATCGTTTTCTTTTTGTTGTCTTTTTTCATGGATAACACCTCATTTTGACTACTGGGTTGATGACAACTTTTTGCACCTCCGACAGAGAAACCCGATGCTTTGGTTCTATAGAATGGTTTTCTTCCACACGGTTCCCAAGAACCGATCCTTATCAAATTCTAAATATAAACAAAATTTAGACACTGTCAAGCCATATTCTAAGCTTTATTGAATGGGCTTGATGCTTCTGTTAATTGAAAAATGTTTAGAAACGCTGCCAGGCATTAAAAATAGGTAATCGACCGCTAATCGGGAAGTCGGGCGGGCGGGCTGTCAACTAATATGGAGATGTTACTAAAACTTAGTCAAATATTAGACATGTTGTAGTTTTATCCCGTCATTCTACTCAATTTTTTCTCTCATTGATTTTCCGTCACTAAAGCAAATATTATCGGGTGACAAGATTCAAAGATTTACGGTTCTACAGCCTTAAATTAGGTAATCCATCGTGCGCCGCTAGTCTTTTGAATATCACGGTACTCCGAGATCGAAACTTTTAAATAACATCATACAAATTTTTTTTTGGTCGCAAAAAACCTGGTCCTCTGGGCCAGGTCAGAGCTAATCGGCTATGCCGTGAATCTGCTGCAAGCGGGGGCGGAATGATGGAATATTGGAATACTGGAATGCTGGGTTTAGTGCAACGG
>Ga0209339_1000091_pt1 | contig 39534 bp, 32 predicted proteins | sample OlaalgELextract3_FD_187376 | JGI IMG/M metagenome (GOLD analysis project Ga0209339, IMG submission 187376) | Olavius algarvensis symbiont microbial communities from Tuscany, Italy - Type A ELBA extract 3 (SPAdes) (version 2) | ecosystem: Host-associated > Annelida > Digestive system >... | reverse complement strand
AGTTTTAGGGAACTAGGCCTATAAAAGGAGTGATTTTAGTAGTACTTATATCAAAAAAAGTCAAGTAGTATTTTATCTTATCATGCTGATATAATGAGAATTTTTACGTTTATGCGTCCACTCTATATTCCGGCGGATTTCCGGCGGGATTTTTTGGAACTTTCTGCTGCCTCGATAGCGATCACCATAGCTGCGTGCGTACATGAGGTAGCGCATGATGTCACCGATTGGAATACCGGAATCTACCATCGGTTCGCAAACATTGTCGCAGCCCATACAGTAGTTCGGGCGAGATATACGGGCATACCGCTGCAGCAAATTCTTGTCAATAGCGGATAATCTTTTCTTGTCGGTTGCAGCGGCGACGTTGGACATTAAAATTGTCATGTTCGGCATTTCGGAACATATGCTGGCGATCTTCCGGTTTTCCCAGACCGCCTTGAGCCGGGCCTGGGCATCGGTAAATCCTTTTTCTAAAAAGCGGCCGGCCAATTTCAGCTCCGCCTCCGTATCGGTCCGCACCTGCCCGCCCCCTTGAGTTTTCATGGCGGTCAGACCGATGCCGGCCCGGGCACACGCGTCCACCGCCCTGCGCATTGCATTTTCTTGCATCAGCCGAAAATTGTAAGTCATCATGATTCCGTCGATCCAACCGAGCCGGGCTGCCGCCAGCATGCATTCCTCCATGTTGCTGTGGGTACTGAATCCAAACAGGCGGATTTTGCCTTCGGACTTCTTTTTTTCAGCCCAGGATTTGATGTCGTCATCAAGCTCTGCGGGTCTTCGAACGGAGTGTTTGAAATAGAGGTCGATGTATTCGGTCTTGAGCCGTTTCAGAGACGTATCAAGGTCATCGCTCATGCCATTGAGCGTCCAGGCGTGGGACTTCGTCACCAGAAAAATTTTTTTCCGATCTGCAGGAAATTTCTCAAGATATTTGCCCATGGCCTTTTCACTCCGGCCGCCCATGTAGCCATGCGCCGTGTCCCAATAGGTTACGCCCCATTTGACGGCCTGCCTCAGCACCAGCATATTCAGCGAGGTGTCCAGGCTCCCGCCAAATGAAAGAACAGGGACGTCGATGCCGGTTTGGCCGAAGGGCCGGGTCGGAACGATCGCTTGCGTTTGGGATGCTGTGGCCGAATTGCGGAATGCGCTGACGATTGATGCCGCGCCGGCGGCGGTGGCGGTTTTTAAAAAATTGCGGCGGGAACTGTTGTGCTTTGGGCTGGTCATTTCTTTTCTCCCTTGTATATATACGAGCGCTTCGCTTGAAGAGCGCTTCGCTTGGAGAGCGCTTCGCTTGGAGAGCGCTTCGCTTGAGGAGCGTTTCGCTCGAGGTAAAACCGAAATCGCTCTGGGTTAATATCATCTGTTATTGCCTTCATATCTCAGCTTCTTGCTTTTCCGACTTATTCTTATCTTATCTTCTTGCCTTCTTACCCTCTTACCTTATCACCTTCCCAACTTCTCACCTTCTAATCTTCTCGCTCTGCGCCATGTCCTTTTTCCGACTTCCGCATTCCGACTTCCAAATTCCTCTTATCTTACCTTCCCAACTTCTCACCTTACTAATCTTCTCGCTCTGCGCCATGCCCTTTTTCCGACTTCCGCATTCCGACTTCCGAATTCCTCTTATCTCACTTTCCAATCTTACCGCTCTGCACCATGCCCTTTCTTCCGCATTCCGCATTCCGACTTCCGATTTCCTCTTATCGCACTTTCTCATCTTCCCAACTTCTCATCATCTCACCTTCTCATCTTCCCACCTTCTCACCTTCCCAACTTCTCACCTTCTAATTTTTTCGCTCTGCACCATGCCCTCCGCGATCATCTTTGCAGCAGCAAGGCATGGTCCCGGTCCCGGGATTCGCCGTCGGCCGTCACCCGGATTGCCCGTTTGCCGGGAACCGGGCACTCATGCTGACAGATACCGCAGCCGATACATTCAGCTGGATCCACATAGGGTTTTTGCAGCCGTATCTGTATTAGAACCCGGCTGCCCGGAGACGGGGGCGATTCGAACGGTGTTTTGTCGTCCACTTTCAACCCTCTTTCCCAATTGCTGACGATGCGGCGCCGCGGACTGTCCGGAACGGGTGATAGGGCGCAATAATAGTCCCCGGTGGTGTATTCAGCAGATCCAAGTCCGGCGGTCTGAAATTCCAGGTAATGGGCATCGGCTTTGGCGACAATCAGGTTTGAATCGCCAATGACCGTTTGGTAGATCTCCCGGGTGCTGATGGCCTTGGGGCTGACCGGGCAATTCTCCTGGCAGACAATGCAGGGTCTGTCCATGGCCCACGGCAGACAGCGACCCCGATCGATGAAAGCGGTTCCGATCTTGATCGGCCCCTGGTCGGCGAAGCGATTGCGGCCCAGGCGTTCATCCAGGCTGATGGGCCGGATGGCGGCCGTCGGGCACAGATGGCCGCAGGCAATACAATTTTGCTGGCATCCGCTGGTGCCGATTCGGAAATTGAGCAGCGGGGTCCACAATCCCTCCAATCCGCTTTCCAGGCCGGCCGGATGAATGACATTGGTCGGGCAGATCCGCATACACTGACCGCACTTGATGCAGCGCGACAGGAAATCGACTTCCGGCAATGCCCCCGGCGGACGCACAACGGCGGGATTCCAGTTGGATCCGGCTGATCCGCTGATCCGCAGCAGCGGAATTGCGGCGGCGCCGGATATCGTCGCCGTCAGAAATTGGCGGCGAGACAGATTGGTTGCAGATATTTCACCGCTGGCCGAGGGTGCATTCTGGTAGGTCATCAAACCGTGACGGCAGTCATTGATGCAATTGACGCACAGGACACACTCACTTGACCTGATTTCGGCGGTGGGTTCGCAGGCGCCTTCGCAGTTTTTTTCGCAAAGATGGCAATCGAAGCAATCCTCTTTTGATTTACCGATGCGCCACAGGCTGAAGCGGCTCAATACGGCAAATAGCGCCCCGGCCGGGCAAATGAAGCGGCAATAGAAGCGAGGGATCACCAGGTTCAGCATTACGGCTGTCAAAAACACCGCGGCGATCAGCCAGGTGCCGTCATACAGGCGTTGAACGGCCGACAGCTTCAGCGAGGTGTGGTCAATTAGCGGCAAGACGATCAGGTTGAATGAACGATAGACCAGCGGAATTGGATCCAGCAATCCGATTTGCAAGGCTGCGGCTGACGATTGATTTTCTTTTAGCAGATGACTCACCAGAAACCAGGTGAAGGCAGACCCCAGGAAAAATAGCACTGTCTTCTTGAGACTCGCCTTACGGCCGGTCAGGCCATATATTGCGCTGAAAACAAGCCCGGCAGCAATCAGGAATCCGGCAAGCCCTGCATGCGTTGCAGGAATACGGAGAAAATCGAGAGCCAGTTCAAGGGCTGAAACGGCTAACAGGAAAGCCAGGATCCAGTATTTGACAGATTGGGCCGGTCGCCAGCGGTTAAGCCTCACTCTGGCGGCAACCGATTTTTTGCGATTGGCCGCAAATCCTATAAATTGATGAATGGTTCCGAAAGGACAGAGCCAACCGCAGAAAAAACGTCCCAGTATAATGGTCAAACCAACTGAGGCAACTCCCCACAGCAGACCGGCGTAAAGGGTACGGGTGCTCATCAAGGTCGCCAAGCCGACCAGCGGATCCAGTTCTATGATCCAGTTTACCGGCCAGCCGCGCAACTGCCACCAGTGGTCACCGAGGGTGGTGACCAGGCAAAACCACAGAAATACGATGAAAAAAAAGGTCTGGCTGATCCGGCGTGTGGTTACGATTTTCATGGTTGAGGTTCAGGCGATCAAGGTTCAGGGTTCCGGGTTCTGGGTTCTTGGAATGAATAATGACAAATGACTAATGACTAATGTCTAATTAAGGTATTCTATCTGTTCTAAATAGGGTTTCAGGTGTCAGGTTTCAGGTGTCAGCAAAAAATTGCCGAGTCACTGCTGTCGAAAAGCCAGGCTTGCATTGTCTTGACGCTGTCTGATTTATATTGCCAGCAAGCTGCTATTTTTCCTCCTATACGCAGTATACAGATTGTTCTATTTATTTTACAGCCATTATAATAAACGTATCGGTCAATATAAGTTATTGGCCGCTTCAATTTTCCTGACACCTGAAACCTGACACCTGAAACCTCTCCAACATTGATGCTGTTGCATTCTGTTGCGAGTTACGCTTTGCTCCCTGCGCTCTGCCCTTGGCGCTCCGCCCTCCGCCCTATGCGTTAATCTCCACCGGATTCAGCGACCGGTAATCCGCCGTGCCGAGTCCGGCCGCTGCGGCCTGTTCGATAAAGGGCAGATCAGAGGACGACTTGTTGAGCAGGGTGGCCCCGAATGCATCGGCGGCAACCTGGTCCGTGCTGACGATCATGGTTTCTGTTTCTTTGAGATCCGTCAGCGATCCGCCGGTGGGACCGTTGGTCATCATGCTGACGGTGCCGTCCAGAATTACCATGGTCGGTCGCACCATCATTGCCAGTTCGCTGATGATGGCGTTGATGTCCTGGTGAAAAATGTTGCGTCGGCCGCCCAGCAGGCCATACCAATTTTTCATGGCCAGGGAGGCGCCGCTGCGGTGATGGTCTTTAACCGGGGCCAGGCCGATGACTTTGCTGATATTTTTCAAGGGCCCGACCAGGACCGGCCAGTTGCGGATCAGTTTTGCATCCTTGATGCTAATCGACTTAAACGCGTCAGCATCCGGTAAATATACCCTGGCACCCGCAGACCGGGCGGCGGCGTCGATGCCGCTCAACGTAAAACAACTGGCGGGATTATTGATGGGATTATCCGTTACCGCCACCGAGGCAGCGCCGGCTTGATAACAAAGCCGGACCATTTCCGAAACAATATCCGGATGGGTCGTAGCCGAGAGTATCGCCGGAGACGCGAAGGCCGCATTGACCTTCAACAAAACCCGATCTTCCTTCTTGATAAAGTTTTCAATTCCGCCCAGCGCTTTCAGGGCGGATTGCACGGTGGCGCGGCGGTCACTGCCGCGTGCGATAGCCATCTGGGGAGGCAATCCGTCTACTGCATAATCCAGCCGCTCAGTTTCCGGAAGACCGGTTTGCTCCCGGGTGGGCCCTCTGGAATCATGAAACCACAGGCCGGCGGCCGTCGCCGCAGCAATAGAAGCGCCGGCCTTGACCGAGCGGACCAGGAATTGGCGCCGATTCCATTCGGGATTGGTGGGTTTAGTACCTATCTTTTGAAGTCTCATCATGGTTGAGCCGGATTTTTGTCATTTCCGGATAAAATATTTAATTAACCCTATCGATTTAAAATAATATGTCAGAGCGATGCGAAACCATTCCGCCTTCGACGGATCAATTTTCATTTCCGGCTTCACCGGGTTGGTAGTCACCGGCGGCCTGCCTTATCTGGTTGAATAGTTTTTCGGCCAGCATCGCCGCATCATCGGGGTTGGTCGCTTCCCGCACGCCGGCCAGGTAAGGTCCGAATGAAAAAATAATTTCATAGGTATCCAATATTTCGATCGTCTGTGCATTTTTAATCGGCATTGGGGGTGTTATGTTCCGTCCACCGAATTCCAATAGAAAATTGCCATAAGCGTCAGCCAACTTTTGGGCTTCACCCGGTGTCTGGCGGCGGGAAAGATAGGCCATTAGGAATCCTTCATTCATGCGGTATTCGGCCGTATAAACCTGGTCCATCAGCTCATGCCCAAAGGCATCCGCTGCGATCAGCGCTATGCTGTCCGGGGCAAGGTCCTGTTCCGGGAATATCTCCCGCTCGGCAATGGTGACGGTTGCGATTTGAGTGTTGCCGATAAATGCAGCGGCCAGCTGCTGCATGGATTGGCTCCCCTCGCGCGAGACCTGGGAGGCGATTAACTCCAGATAAAACCGGCCGTGGGTCAGAAAAACGGCGTTGGGGGAACTGTAAGCGTATTGGGTGAAATCCAAAGATTCGGCGTTTTCACGACGCTGGGCACTGAATACCGCAAACGCGTTTTGTCCGCTGCCCATGTCATAAACAAATACCTCGATCCATAGACCGGATACGGCTTCATCCTGATAGCGCTGGCTGACCAGCCTGCTGAATCCGGCTGATAAATACAGCTCGGCTTTTCCGTTGATTTTGTCGGAAAGATTGTCGGCATTGAATTGCTCGGGCGATGTCATGGGCTTGAGGTTCGACGGCAGTGGAGCGAAGGCCTCAATTACAGTCGGCGGTCCGGATTGCCCGCTCGGGTCGGCGGTCGGCAGAAGTTCATCATTTTGCAAGATTGCCGGATTCGGGCGCTTTTGGGTGATGAGAATGCCCGTTGCGATAATGATCAGACCGGATAAGATGATCATGCTCAAAACGCTTTGCTGCCGGCTTGTGTTCATGTTATTCAACGACTTTATATTTAGATTTCTAATTTCAGATATCGTAGCTTACTGATAAAATGCGTCAACTTTTTAGACACGAATTAGGTAAAATTGAAAAAAATTAAGGGATTTAGGAATTTAGGGATTGAGGGATTGAGGAATTAGACAGACCGATTACCTTCAATTCCAAATTCCCTGAATTCGCAATTTCTCAATTATACTAAACCTAAATCCCTGAATGCCTATAATACAATGTGCTATCATAAAGTAAACCGGTTTTTGTGTCAATTGATATTGTTTAATAATATTAGCATTATAACCGATGATGTGTTACAATTGCACTATTTGATGAACCGGATTCAGCGACTGCAGGCTTGACCATCGCGCTATCGGTATTACTTTAACTCATGCGGTTGTAAAACTGCTAGGTAATATTCTTATCAACCTCCTTTTCAGGGTGGTCTTCCCCGGCCACCCTGATTCATGTTAGGAAGCGGCTTTGATAACCATCCGGAAATAATCGTTCCAATGTTGCTGTCGGATATTACCTATGAGCAATCAAAGACTATCCATCCTCTGCCCCAGCTGTCGTAAACTCATTAGCTCGTCCGAATCCAAATGCCCCTTCTGCGGAACCGCCAAACCTGGCTCTTGGTATAAAAACAACGCCTGGACCCAGGGGCTGCACGATCCTAACCAGATAATCAAAACGATTATTGTGCTGAACGCGGCATTGTACCTATTATCTATTTTGTTCAATCCCAAGGCCGCTGTTTTATCGCTCAATCCAATCACTTTCCTGTCACCCTCGGGATCAAGCCTCGAGTTGCTGGGGGCCACCGGCGTTGTACCCATCCAGGACTATCATCGCTATTGGACGCTGATCTCTGCCAACTATCTTCACGGCGGTATATTGCATATATTTTTTAATATGGTCGCGTTCCGCCAGTTGGCCCTTATTGTCAGCCGGGAGTTCGGAATGCATCGTATGTTTACCATTTATGCCCTGAGCGGCATATTTGGATACTGGATTTCCTATTTGTTCGGCGTGTTTTGGACTATTGGCGCGTCGGCTTCAGTCTGTGGCCTGGTCGGTGCCATATTATACTACGGCAAAAGTCGCGGCGGCGTGTACGGCCGAGAACTCTATAAACAAATCAGCATGTGGGTGGTATTTCTTTTCATTTTCGGTTTCGTGGTGCCCGGAATCAATAACTGGGGCCACGGCGGCGGGATTATCGCCGGAATTGGCCTGGGATTTTTACTGGGGTATCAGGAAAAAAGAAAGGAAAACATCTTTCATAGATTGTTGGCCGCCCACTGCGCGTTTGCCACGATTTTGGTGCTTGTCTGGGCCGTAGGGTCGGCGCTCTATTACAAACTGGTGGGGTAGGGCCCTGGGCCGGAAATTTTAAAGCCATTTATTCAAACCACGAACCACACGAAATACACGAAAGATCAACCCAAGGTGTTTTTGTCTTTTCGTGTATTTCGTGTGGTTCGTGGTTATAAATATTATAATTAGCCGGACAAGGCGCATGGGCTACTGCCAAAATTCAAAAAAATGGTGTACCGGTCCGTGGCCGTGACCGATAGTATAGTCAGCTCCGGCCCGGATGGCATTCTGGATGTAGATTTTGGCCTGGCGGACGGACTGCTCCATATCATTGCCCCGGGCCATAAAACTGGCGATAGCAGACGACAGGGTGCAGCCGGTGCCGTGATTGTTGCGGCTGGCAATGCGTGTTGCTTCCAGCCGGACAAAGCGGTTTTCGTTTTTCAGGTAGAGCAGGTCCGTGCTGGCGGAGTCTTCCAGATGTCCCCCCTTGATGAGAATGCCGTGGCTGCCGTAAGCGGCTAATGATCGGGCTGCGGTTTGCATGTCTTCTGTTCCGCCGATAGCGCGATCGATCAATACTTCGGCTTCCGGGATGTTCGGGGTCACGACATCGGCCAGGGGCATGAGACGTTCCCGGATGGCCTGGATGGCGTCATCCTGCAAGAGTTTATCCCCGCTTTGAGCGACCATGACCGGGTCCAGAACGATGTTCTCGGCACCATATTTTTTTAGCTGCCGGGCAATGACTTCGATGAGTTCCGCCGAATAAAGCATCCCTATTTTAACGGCGTCTGCGCCGATGTCGCTGAACACCGCAGCAATCTGCTCGGCGGCAAATGCCGGGGGGACGGGGTGAATTGCGGTGACGCCCAGGGTATTTTGGGCGGTTAAGGCCGTGATAACCGACATGCCGTAGCAGCCGATGGCGGACATGGTTTTTAAGTCGGCCTGAATGCCGGCACCGCCGCCGGAGTCGGAGCCGGCAATGGTCAGTACTTTATGATATTTTCGCTTGGTATTTGAGTTGTTCATGTTGATTCCTAACCCGGGCTAGACAGTATCGAAAATTGAAGATTGAAGATTGAAGATTTGTGGATGTCGCTGCGCTCCGTCATTATTGAAATAGATCCAATTCCTCAATTCCTAAATCCCTGAATTCCTCAATCCTCACCCTAATCTTTAAAATGGTTCCAGCCGGAAGCTGCGATGGGACTGGAGGAGCCGTCCGGGTAATCTATCTTCATTTCCGTTCCGACCGTAATTTCGCCGATCCTAAACAGGGGACGCCCGAACTTTTTTTTAAAATTTTCGGCAATTACAGCGGCATTTTCCGGTGATGCCGTGCAGAGCAGGGTGTAATCTTCGCCACCGGAAAGGGCATATTCAACGGGATCGAAATTATAATGCCGGCAAAATAATTCGAGATCACCGGAAACCGGAATATTGTCGGTATGCAAAACCGCGCCGACCTTGCTTTCATCAGCAATGTGACCCAGGTCCGAACTCAACCCGTCGCTGGTGTCAATGGCCGCTTTCACCCCAGGCTGCTGTGCCAAGAAACGTCCCTCCAAAAGATGCGGCTCGGGCAACAGATGGGCCCGCAGCAGGTTGCGCCATTCATCGGAGTTTGCCGGGATATTGTTCAAGATCAGGTGCAAGCCGGCCTTGCTGTCGCCCAGATAGCCGGTCGAAAAAATAACATCGCCGGGTTCGGCCGCGTCCCGGCACAGCATTTCTTCTATAGCAACCGTCCCGTGGACGGCGACGTTGATGATTAAATCGATTTTAGAACTGGTAGTGTCTCCGCCCAGTATGTTGACATCAAACCGGGCCGCCAGGTCCTTCATCCCATGGTAGAGAGCCTCCAGATAATCCAGGGGACAGTCTTCGGGGATAGCGATACTGACAAATGATTCCCGGGCGGTGCCTCCCATGGCGGCAATGTCACTTAAGTTTACCGCCAGCGATTTATATCCGAGATCGTATCCACTGATCGCGTTTCTTAAGAAGTGGATTCTTTCAACCAGCAAATCGGTGGTGATTAACGATATGCGGGACGGATCGGTGGTGAAGGCCGCGGCGTCATCACCGATGGCCTTGACGATGCTTTCCGGCCGGATTAAACATCCGCGGCTGATCTTTTTAATAAAGCCGAATTCGCCGATGTCTTTAAGCGTCATGGTTTACGAGCCTCATCGATTATTTGCTTTAAATCGCCGGCGGCAACGGCGGTATCATCGGCTGCTACAATGGCCGATACCACCGCCACCCCGTCGCCCCCGTTTTCGATCACAGCTGCCGAATTGTCGCGGTTCAATCCGCCGATGCCGACCAGCGGCAAGTGCACCGCTGCCCTGATCGTCCGCAGACCTTCCAGTCCCAGGGGCGGCGCGGTATCGGTCTTGGTCGGTGTGACGTAAATGGGGCTGACGCCCAGATAGTCTGCGCCGCCTTTTTCAGCCTCAACGGCATCTGCCAGCGATTCGGCGGAGATACCGATGATCATGGAGTCCCCGACAATCCTGCGGGCGATGTCCAGCGGCATATCGGTTTGACCCAGATGAACCCCGTCCGCTGCAATGGCCAGTGCCACATCCACGCGATCATTGATGATCAGCGGCACCCCCCGGGCCTTGAGAAAGTCTTTGATCGCCAGCGCCTTTTCGATAAAATCCCGGGTCGAACATTCTTTTTCACGCAGCTGAACACAGGTAACGCCGCCCTGAACCGCCGCCTTGACAATATCCAGGGTCGGGCGCCCGCGGGCCAGTCCCCGATCGGTGACGAGATATAACGAATAGTCGATATTTTTGAGCTTCACTGTGTTATCCTTGGACCTTTGATTTTCGATATTGGATGCTTGATACCGGATATCGGCAATCACATGTAAAAGGTATATGGTATAGGGTGTAAGGTTTAAGGTAAAAGGCTTTCGGCATTCGGTGTTCGGCATTCGGATTCGATATTCCGTGAAAATTCCTTTTACCGTGTCCTTCTTGCAGGCGCCCCATACCGCTTTCTAATTCCGTACACCTCGGACCGCAGTCTATTGCCGAACACCGAATGCCGAACACCGAATGCCATTTCCTTTACCCTATACCCTAAACCCTATACCTTTTACCTTCTATCTTTTACCCTTCACTTTCAATCTTGCACCCATCTTTCAGTTGATCCGGCGAGATGGTGTAAAGCGCATCCAGCAGTTGGATCATAAAACTTCCCGGGGCGGATGCCGCCTGGCCGGCCACTTCGCCGGCCAGACCGAAGAAGGCCAGGGCCGTTGCGGTGGCACTGACCGGGTCGCTGTCTATCGCCAGAAACGCGCCGATGGCTGTCGTCGCGGTGCATCCGGTGCCCGTAACATAGCCCATCAAGGGGTGGCCGTTTGAAACCCGGACCATCCGGCGGCCGTTGGTAACTAAATCGACCGGACCGGTAATTGCCAGGGTGGTTTGCAGTTCGTCAGCCAATATTTTGGCGGTTTCGGATGCCTCATCGACTGTGTGAACCGAATCGACGCCCTTGGTTTTCGAGTCTTCATGGCGCAAAGACAGTATTTCCGATGCATTGCCCCGGATAACTCTGACATTGGCTTGATCAATAATCTGCTTGGCCGATTGGGTCCGCAGCGGGGTTGCGCCGGAGCCCACCGGGTCTAAGATAATCGGAGTGTTCCCGGCGGAGGCTTTGATGCCGGCTTTAATCATGGATGCGATCCAATCATCGGTCAGGGTGCCGATGTTAAGCACCAGAGCGCCGGCAAAAGAAACCATGTCTTCCACCTCGTTTTGCGCGTGGGCCATTACCGGCGAAGCCCCCATTGCCAGGAGTGCATTGGCGGTATAATTCATGACGACATAATTGGTGATGTTGTGAATCAGCGGTTTTTTTTCACGCAGCAGCGCCAGGTTTTCGGCGGCTTTCTCAGGTAGAGTTGTCATAATGTCTCCTCCCTGTACATGGGGTAGTTGAATAGTTGATTGTTTGACCGGTTAATTCGTCTATCATCGGAAAGTCCTGATTTTGGTAGGTTGGGTAGAGCCCGCTTAGTTCTGCTTGATTTCTCCGCCGCCGACGGACCAACCTACAAAATCAGGTTAAATGCCATCCATGATCAATCGAGGCCAAACCCAACGAACCGAATATAGCTGGGCTTTCGTTCAAACTCGAATTAGGGCGGAGCCGCAAATAACAATATAAATGCGGGCACGGCACCCCACTCTTGGGTCGCTGCAGCCAAAAAGAAAAAAGCCGTTTCCCACCGGGGAAACGGCTCAATGAGCATTTGCAGGCAGTATCGATGCGCGTTTCCCTACGCTGGCATTAACCAGGTCAGGTTCTGAGGGTGTGTTCTCAGGCTGAATAAGCCACCCCTAACAAATTGACTCTCGAAACTTAAGAGACCGCGGCTGATATGTCAAGGATAAATTAATTTCAATAGCTTTAAATGATTTATGCACCTATAGCGGTTTGTTCGTCTGTCCGCCACTCGCACTCATATTACCCAAAATTCCCATAATTATTACCTAAATTACATAATTAGAGGTGACTAAAACCCCCGCTAAAAAAGCCATAAAAAATATAATGGTATAACCAATTGGAATTTAATAGTAAAACTCACCTTGATAAGTTGTTAGATTTTATGCAGTACATGGTTTGATTTTTGCAGGTTAGTTGTTATCTTCAGTAGACCTAGCCAAGCGAAACCGGCCAAATAAAGCAATAAATACTTATAATTACTCACTATATTTTCTACATAGGTAATACTCATCAGCCACCATCTTGGGTAAAAAAGTTAACATAGCCTTATTTTACCTAGACTTCAGACATAAAATGGGGGAAAAAATGAAATCAAACAGTTTGACGATCGTTTTAGTCGCAGCAGCAATTTTATTCGGATTTGTCGGAACAGCTTCGGCAGTATCTATACCGGCAGACCTGGCCATTGATTTTCGGGATGGCACCTGGAAGTACGCTGATGGCCGATCAGAACTTACAAGGAAAATAGACGGTGTCAAAGTTCAGGCTCAAGTTGACGCCGGTAAAAACTTGACCTGGAAGCAGGACGCAGGAATGGGGATCAGTAACGGGGATGATAGGCTCAATAGAAAAGAAGAATTCGAAATCGATTTTGACAAAAATAGAAACTTGGTCAGTTATACTGGACTCTGGCTTACCGGTTTTTCAGGTGATGTAAATCATCTAAAGGATAGCAAAAAATTTCAGATTGAACTTCAAATCGAAGAGCGCAATCACAGAACTCGCCGCAAGACATTAGACTTGACCAATAGGGTGACTGCTTATGCAAATGGGGTAGTTTACATCGACCTGTTGTTGCATAATGATTTCTCTGCGTTCAACGAGATCGATATCCAAGTTAATGATACCAAAGGCGATCGCGATAAGCGCATAAAATTTTGGGTAGCCGGACTCGATAAAAATCCGCCGGTTGCTACCCCCGAACCGTCGACCATGCTCCTGCTTGGCGCCGGTCTGCTCGGCTTGGTAGGTCTTGGGCGCAAGAAAATATTAAAGTAAATTAAGGGCTGATCCAGTTGTCAGTTGCATAATATTCAAAAAGTACAAAGCAAATGGCGTGAGGCTTTACGAAAGAGTAATTTCTATTTTCTCCTCCAATAACTTTTAGGCCAATTGTACGTCACCAGAAAAAGGGCCGTGCGAGTCTATACCAGATTCACGGCCCTTTTATTTGCGCCAAAAATTTAGCGGACGTTCGTGAAATTTTGATATTTGGAAGCCGCAATAGCTCGTATTTTAACGAGGTGTTGCCCGAATCGGCAACTGGAAAGTAAAAATTCAACCGTACCTGACCGCCGGTATCCAAAATTAAGTGGTTTGGCCTGGAAATATCAAAGGTCCTGGTGCTGCCCGGAGCATGTGCCGCATTGCATAAGCCACCAGCCCTTGAATTAACACGTACCTTAGGCCCTTCCGCAAGCGTAGTCATAGGACAAGTCTTAAGTGCCATGTCCCCTTTTTCCTTTTTCCTTTTCATTTTTTGATTCATCATTGAAAATCCTTTGAGTTCCCTTCACGATGAGTGTTCAGAAAAACATTTTGCGTATAATATTTTTCTGTTGTATTGACCAATCTTATCATACAAGACATTGGCATTTAGATGCGCGACTGCCTTTGCAGACACTTTTTCGGTTGAGGAATTCTGCTTATGGGTAAGGATCCGAAAGGTAAGTATCTATACGGTCATGTGATTGCAGCCTCGTGTTTTTGCATCCAGGCCGTGGGTATCGGCACTTATTTATCCTATGGCGTGTTGTTCAATACGTTGATCGATGCGTTCGGCTGGTCAAGGGCTTCGATCTCCGGAGCCGCATCCCTGGCTTTTTTGCTGATGGGTTTTATCGGTATTGGCGTCGGCAGATTAAACGACCGATTCGGACCTCGCATTTTGATGACTGTCTCCGGCGTTTTTTTCGGCCTGGGCTATTTTTTCATGTCAAGGCTTGAGGCCATCTGGCAGTTGTACCTGTTCTTTGGGATCATTTTCGGCATCGGCCTGAGTACCGTCGATGTAATTGCACTAAGTACCATCGCTCGCTGGTTCATCAAAAAAAGAGGAATCGTAACCGGCATTGTTAAAGTCGGCACCGGTTTCGGGCAAATGGTGATCCCTTTTTTGGCGAGCATCCTGATCATTCGCTACGGCTGGCGTAGTTCCTGTGTCATCATCGGTTTGGCGGTGTTAATCATACTTGTTGCCATCGCTCAACTGCTGCGTCGGGATCCGGGCCAGATGGGCCTTTCTCCCGATGGGGATGCGTTCGGGTCAACAGATGGGTCAATTTCGGCTTCGAAAGGACTTTCTCTGCGCGAGGCTGTCCGTACCCAACAGTTCTGGACAATATGCGCTGCCATGTTGGCGATCCTCTTTTGCCTCTTGACCGTTATGGTGCATATTGTACCCTATGCCCAGGAGATGAATATTTCTCCGACGCGCTCCGCAAGTGTGCTTTCTGCAATTGCCGGTGTGAGCATGGCGGGTCGATTTGGCAGTGGAATTGCCATTGACCGCGCCGGCAGCAAAAGGGTGATCATTTCCTGCTTCGTTCTTCTGATTGCCGGGCTTTTATGGCTGCAAATTGCAACCGAACTATGGATGCTTTACCTCTTTGCCGTTGTCTACGGTGTTGCTCACGGCGGATTTTTCACCGCCTTTTCCCCCCTGATCGCCGAATTTTTCGGGATAAAATTTCATGGGGCGCTTTTCGGTATCACGATGTTCAGCGGTAACCTTGGCGGTGCCTTGGGTCCGGTTATTGCGGGATATGTTTTTGACATTACCGGCGCATATGCGGGGGCCATCTGGTTCTGCACCGCGGTCAGTATACTGGGATTTTTGCTGGTAGTCTTGCTGAAACCGGTAGCGGCGGGCGGTATTGGGGATCCACATTAAGATCGCGGGCCAGAGTTGCAGTCCACGGGGTCGGGCCACGCCAAGTGATTGACATTGCGGAAAAAATGTCAGAAAAACGTCTCAAAATCGGTCAGTTTTTGCATGAAAATTGATCGATTAAGCCCGAAAAATGAGTGTTTTCTGGCCGTTTCAATTTATTTTTCGATATGTTGCCGTGGCCCGACCCCAGGACTTCGTTAGAGCCTGCTGAGCCAATAAGACGGTCGACGGCGATGATGAGCAACTGCAAGGACTTGAACTGTACCTCCGGGTGGAAATGGTAACTCACCTTAGGAGTGACCTCGCTTTCCGGCGCACTTCCTCTGCAGTGATAGGCTGAGTCTCCCCACGATCAATCTCACGCGCCCGGCGTTCGGCCTCAATAAGCCATGTTTGTTCCAGTTCCTTTTCAGAGAGAGTATCAAGACTCAGCAGCAGTTTTTGCGCTAGCTTAGCACGATCTTCTGGAGGCAGACGAAGTGCATCATGTTCAACAGTCCTAGGATCCATATTTTTACCTCACGGTTTCACGCTTCGTTGGTTCAAACGAATAGCGTTTTATCCTTCATCCCGAGATACATGGGAAAAATAACAGCCTTGCCTACCAAAGTCAAAAATTATAGCGGATGAATCCAAAATGCTGAATCGTGTATCAGCTTCGGCTTTGAGCATTTTGAACACTTCATAGCGGAATATCTTTTCATTATTATGTATTAATTTCGATGGTTTTAAAGGCCTTTTTGACCTCCGCCACCGGGTCATCGTTGTGAAGCCATTGACTGGGGTAGTTCAGACAGTTGCAGATAAACATGGTATTTTCATATCTGACTTGCCGGCGATAATGGACATGGCCGCTGATCGAATACCGCACGTCGTATTTTAAAGCCAGCTCTCCGTACTGCCGGCTGCCCAAAAAGGCGTTCAGGTATAGCCACAATTTATCGGGCGGCTGGACCGAGAAATCGATGATCGGCAGCACGTGGGTCACTAAAATGATGCGCTTATTTTGAAAGCGTTCCAGCTGTTTTTCAAGTTTGTCATAAAAATATTGGTGCATTTCGATTGTCGATCTACCCCATACTGCTTTAACCTTATCCTGCCATAGCCGGCCATGGATATGCATGCGGTCATATTCCGCCACCGTGTAAGCCGGGCTGCCCATGGAATAATCATACCAGCCAAGATCCCCGATCACCACCCATTGATTTTTTAATTCCACGGGCTCGCGCGCCAGGTTGCCGTTGAATGCCATCAGACCTTCGTAGGTGTCCCAGGCAGTTAGATCGGGGTGATGTTCATTCCAAATATCATGATTGCCCGGGACAAAAAGACAGCGCACATTGGCCGCATCTTCAATCTGGTGGAGGAAGTCAAGGGTGACTTCAAAGTCATTGGCCACGTCCCCGGCGATAATCATGACTTCCACCTGGTTATCTTTGATTGCTTCGACAAATCCCTGCAACAATTGTCGGGGATCGGAATTTTCGAGATCGACATGGATGTCGGATAGGATGCCTAGTTTCACGTCGTGCTCCTTTCGTACAGATGACTAAGGATAGAAGGTGAGAAGATTAGAAGGTCGGAAAGGAAAGACGGTGAGAAGTTGAGAAGATGAGATGGTGAGAAGTAAAAGGCCGGGAGGCCAGGAGGCCAGAAAGCTGGGAGGCTAAAAAACTCATGAGTTCGTAGGTTAGGAGAGAGCGAAACACCTACCATAAAACCTGTGCTCCTCTCCGTTTTGTCTTCCACTTTCTTTACTCCACGCTATGCGCCATGCCCTCTGCACTTTGCCGTTTTTTTCCGACATCCGCATTCCCATTTCCGAATTCTAATTACCCTGCCCCTTATACCCTATACCTTGCACTATCAACCTCAAAGCTTCCAACATCTAATGTCTACCATCGTCCCTCTAAAGATAAGCTTCCATTCCCGAATACCGAATGCCGAACACCGAACGCCGGTCGTCTCTGCCCCCTGCCGTTTTTCCGATTTCCGCATTCCGACTTCCAAATTCATATTACCTTCCACCATCTACCCTTTGCCATATTCCGAATACCGAATGCCGAACACCGAACGCCGGTTGTCTCTGCCCTATGCCGTTTTTTCCGACTTTGTCTCGCCTGAGCTCGTCGAAGGCCGCATTCCGACTTCCAAATTCATATTACCTTCTACCCTTGATCATATTCCAAATGCATTGCGCCGAACGCCGAATACCGAAAGCCGAATACCGTTTTTTGGCCAGCATCGAGTATCCAGTATCCAGCATCCAGTATCCAGCATCGAGTTATAGCTTTGGATTCAGCTTTTCCGCCAGGGTGTCGCCCAAAACATTAAAGCATAGCACTGTCAGGGCCAGGGCCAGGCCGGGGTAGATGGCCATCCAGGGTGCCAATACCAGATAGTTGCGGGCATCCTTGAGCATCAGTCCCCAGCTTGGATTCGGCGGCTGAGAACCCAGCCCTAAATAGGAGAGCGACGCTTCGATGACGACGGTCAGGGCAAACGTAATGGAACATTGCACAATGACTTTGCCCAGCAGGTTGGGAACAATATGTTTGAACACCGTTTTTATAAGCGGGGTTCCCAGCGATCGAGACGCTTCGACATAAGCCTCGGTTTTGATGGCCAGCGTTTCCGCCCGAACCAGACGGGCGAATACCGGACTGAAAATGATGCCGATGGCCAGCATTACCTGGAGCAGACCGTAGCCCAGAAAAGACACTACGGTGATGGCCAGCAAAATCGTCGGAAACGACAGCAGGCTGTCCATCAGCAGCATTAAAAAATTGTCGGTATATCCCTCTGCCAGGCCGGCCGCCAACCCGACAAGGGCGCCGAGAACGACGGCAATGGTGACGGCAACAATGCCCACGAGCAGGGCGGACCGGGAGCCGTAGATAATACGGCTCAGGATGTCGCGGCCAAAATTGTCGGTTCCCAGAAGGTGGTTCGGACCGGGAGATTCAAACCGCTGATCCAGGTTCTGGACCGTCGGATGGTGCGGGGCAATCAGGGGCGCTGCCGTCGCGGCAACGCCCAGGATTACCAGAAACAAAATGGACAGATAGAATATTATGTTGCGTTGCTTGTGCATTATCTTTTTCAGGATCCCAAATCAGGTCCATTTAACAAGGCAGATACAATTACTTCTGCCGGTAATTAATGTTCTGGAATAATGGAATAGTGGAATGTTGGAATAATGGGTTTAGTGGAATGAGATCTGATCTAAAATAGATTTCAATCACCATTGATTTAAATCAGATCATCATCCAATACTTATTCCCAATATTCCATACTTCCATCATTCCAATATTCCATTGAATTTACTCATTTCACGGTTGTCCACCGGAAGTCAAACGTGTCCAGTTTGGGTGTCATTCTGAAGTCGGCGACGTTTTTTCTGACGGCGGTGTGGCGGTAGGAAGATCCCAGGTACATGAAAGGGACTTCTTTGGCCATCAGTTCCAGGACTTCATCGTAAAGTACTTTGCGGTTTTCGAATCCTGACACCGTGCGGGCCTGTTCTATGAGCTCGGCGGCGCGGGGATTGATCCATTTGACATAGCGTTTTTTGGTGCCGTATGAGCCCAGGGTGCCGTCCGGATCGAGTTTGCCGGTGTGGCCGATGACGGTCAAATCGTATTTGCCGCCGCGATACACGTCACTGATCCAGGTCGACCAGTCAACCAGTTTGATTTTTACGTTCAGCCCGACCTTGGTCAGCATGTCCTGGTACATTTCGCCGGCCTTGACGTGTACTTCGTAATTTTGAGGCAAAAATAGCTCAAAGACCGTATCCGCCCCGACACCGGCCTCAGCCAGCAGTCTTTTTGCTTTTTCCGGATTATAGGGATACAGTGCGGCGAAATCCCGGTAATAAGCGTTGCTGTAGTCCATGAAGGTGCCGATCGGTTTTCCGCCGCCGTAAGCCACATCCAGCACTTTCTGCTTGTCAATGGCATGGTTGAGCGCCTGGCGTACCCGGACATCCTGCAATACGGGGTTGCTGCAGTTGATGGACATCACCAGGATCAGCGCGGTCATGGATTTGTCGATTTTAACATCCTGGCTGGCCTGCAGTATCGGCAAATCATCCTTGTCAATCAGGTAGGCCACGTCAATCTGGCCGGATATCAAACCCTGCACTGAAACGGAGCGTTCCGGGATGATGTGCATGTCAACCCCATCCAGCAGGGGATGGCCTTTGATCCAGTACTTGTCATTTTTCACCAGTACGACTTGACTGTCCCGCACCCATTTTTTCAGCGCAAACGGCCCGGTTCCGACCGGCTGGTTGCCGAAATCATGACCGGCGTCGATCAGGCTTTTTGGTAAAATCGCCCCCCATCCGGACGCCAGGGTTGCCAGCAGCGGTGAGGACGGCTCCTTTAATTTAAGGATGACGGTGAAGTCATCGGCCGCTTCAATAGCGGTAATCGAACTAAACTCTTTAGCCTTGGGAGAGGCGGTGGCCTTGTCCATGATCCTGTCGAATGTCGCTTTGACATCCCGGGCTGTCAGTTTATCGCCATTGTGAAAAACCACTTCTTTTCTGATATGAAACGTCCAGGTGAGGGCATCCTCCGATACCTCCCACTTCTCGGCCAGGGCCGGGACGAGTTTGCCGCTCATATCCGGCTCCGCCAGCGTATCATAAACAGATTTGATGGTCTGGAAAGTAAGGGTTCCCGAAGTTTTGTGGGGGTCCAGGGTATCCGGATTGCCCGCCAGGGCGAAGTTCAGCGTCTTGGCTTCCGCCGGGCCGGAATGAACCGCTAATGCCACCCCCAGCACTGCCATCAATGTCAGGCATACGATTGAATAAATAGATTTTTTCATGTTTTTCTCCTTTTTTGATGTTAGGTTCAAGGTTCAAAGGTTCAGTGGTTCAAGGGTTCAGGGTTCGAGGTTCAGAGGTTCAGAGGTTCAGAGGTTCAAGGTTCAAAGGTTCAGAGGTTCAGGGTTCAAAGGTTCAGAGGTCCTGGGTTCATAGGTTCAGAGGTTCTGGGTTCATAGGTTTTGAGTTCATTGGTTCCGAGGATTAAGGGCTCAGGGTTCGGTCTAACGGCTTTGGGTACCGGCACCCGGTTCGATATTCTGCCGTTCTGCGGTTCGCTGTTCAACCCTGCCGCCTAAGGCGGCTAAACCTTGGAACCTCTGAACCTTGAACCTATGAACCCTTCCTCTGAAAACAAGCGACCTGGTGTCCCGCTGCTATTTCCGTTAATACGGGTTCGTCTGATCTGCATTTTCGATCACTCAAGGTGCACTCATCGGCAAAGGAGCAGCCGGCAAGCGGCCTGGCTGAATTTTTTTCCGACGATCCGTCCCGCACCGAATTATCGTCTTCTTCAATCTCGGTCTGCCCGCCCGGTATCGAGGAAAACAGCTTGCGGGTATACGGATGGCATGGATTTTTTATTATCTGGCCGGCAGATGCCAACTCCACCAGCCGCCCCCGATACATCACGCCCAAACGGTCACTGAAATAACCCACGAGGTTCAAATCGTGCGAAATAAACAAATAGGTCAACGCCAGCTCTTTTTTCAGATCCAGCAGCAGGTTGATGATCTGGGCCTGGATCGAGACATCCAGATTGGAGACCGGCTCGTCCAGCACCAGAAAATCCGGCTCCATGCACAAGGCCCGCGCGATGACAATCCGCTGCTTCTGGCCGCCGGAAAATTCATGGGGAAATCGCGAGCGGTGCGTGGACGCGATCCCCACCAGGTCCAGCAGGCGTTCGATGCGCCTTTGGCGTTCGGCCGCCGCAAATCCGCGGTTGATCAGCCCTTCGGCCAGACTGTCTTCAATCCGCATTTTAGGGTTCAAGGCGCTGTTGGGATCCTGAAAGACGATTTGCATTCTCTGGCGGAATGATCTGAGTTGGCGGGATGAAAGTGCTTCCAGCGAAGTTCCATCGACCCGGATTTCACCGGAGGTTGGCGGATCAAGATACAGGATCGATCTCACCAGCGTGGTTTTCCCGCAGCCCGATTCTCCCACCAGGCCGAACACCGTATTGCGATCGATGCTGAAGCTCACGCGGTCGACGGCGCGCACGGAGAGTTTGCGGCGATTCAGCAAACCCCGGCCGTAAAAATCCTTAACCACATTTTTGACTTCTATGAATCGATCCATTTTTTACCGATCAGAAAGCAGGCGGCCGCATGGCCGTCGCCATAATCCCTATCCAGGGGCATCTCAGCGCGACATACCTCTTCCGCCAGGGGACAGCGCGGGTGAAAACTGCATCCGGCTGGAATATGCTCCGCATTGGGCACATTTCCCGGAATGGCCCGCAAGCGCTCGCCGCGTTTGGCGGCATCCGGTATCGACAGCAACAGCAGCCGGGTATAAGGATGCAGGGGATTTTCGAATAGCTGCTCTTTGGTGGCGGACTCGATCACCTTGCCGGCGTAGATGACTGAGACCCGGTCCGCAATTTCCTGGACCACGCCAAGATCGTGAGAAATGAAAAGCACCCCCATGCCGAACTTGTTCTTCAGGTCGATGAGCAGTTTCAAAATCTGCCGCTGCAGGGTGACATCCAGGGCCGTGGTCGGTTCATCGGCAATTAACAGGGCCGGGTCACAGGCAATTGCCATGGCAATCATGGCGCGTTGCTTCATGCCGCCGGAAAGTTCATGGGGGTAGCTGCGCAAAACCCGCCGGCTTTTCCCCAGGCCAACCAGGCGCAACAGGTCCAGGGCCTTGTCGACGGCCGCCTTTTTCTCCATCTGAAAGTGCAATATCAATGATTCGGTAATCTGCTCCCCGATTTTGTAAGCGGGATTGAGATATTTACCGGGCTCCTGAAAAATCATCCCGATATCTTTGCCGCGTACTTTGCGCCGCGCGTTTTCTGATAGCTGCAAAAGGTCGCGCTTTTGAAAAATGATCTGACCACGGTTGACCCTGCCGGGCGGAGTAGCTAATAGCCCCATGATGCACATGGAGGTCACGGTTTTGCCGGAGCCCGACTCGCCCACCAGGGCATGGGTCTCAGCGGGGCGCAGGCCGATGTCGAACCCCCGCAGGGCATGGGCCTGCCCCCGCTGGGTTTCGAAACTGACATCCAGGTCCTGAATGTCGAGCAGATGTTCGTTTTTTACCGTCACTAATTTTACCGTCACTAATTTTCCCGTCTTCTCAATTTACCCTACCTAAACTGAGTTCTGATTCAAACCACAAACCAAAAATAAAAAAATGCGAAGCATAAATTAATTAATCCGCGGAGAATGGAAATTACCTTTTTATTTTGTAATCATCCATGCACTTGCAAACTGGCTATATACCAATTCTCAGGGCGGATTAATTAGCTTATCCTGATTTTGGGATTCAACACACTGTACAGCATATCAACCAGAAAGTTGATCAGCGAGAAGACGAAGGCCACAAACACGACACCGCCCTGGATCAACGGGAAATCCCGCTGGTAGACGCCGAACAGAAACAGTCTCCCCAGACCGGGTAAGGAAAACACCTGTTCAATAATAATGGCTCCGCCCAGCATATAACCGAGTTGGATACCGCCGATCGTGATGACCGGCAGCAGGGCATTCTTTAAAGCGTGCTTGTAATGAACCATGCCGGCGGTCAGGCCCTTGGATCGCGCGGTGACGACATACTCCTTGCTGAGTTCTTCCGTCATGGAAGCCCGGGTCAGGCGCAACAATACGGCCGCCCTTGCAATCCCTAAGGATATCGCCGGCAGGATCAGGTGCATAATGGTGCCGGAGCCAAAGAGAGGGAAAATTTTAATTTTAACCGAAAATAACAGCAGCAACAGGATGCCCAGCCAGAAGCTCGGTATGGCCATCCCGATCTGGGAAAATACCATACCCATATAATCCCAAAATGACCATCTTTTAACGGCCGAGATTACGCCCAGGGGTATGGCAATAATAATTGAAATAACGATGCCCATCAGGGCCAGAGACAGGGTCAGGGGGAAGCGCTCCAAAACCAGGCGGGTGACCGGTTGGCCTGAAATCATGGAGTCGCCGAAGTCAAAGCGCACAACGTCCCAGAGCCAGTTGATGTACTGGGAAAGCATCGGCGCATCGGTGCCCAGGCGAGCGCGGATGGCATCGATGTCGGATTGCGACGCATCAATGCCTGCTATCACCAGGGCCGGATCACCCGGTATTACCCTGATGACAACAAATATGATCGTCGATATCAGCAATACCGTTAAAATCAAGCGGCCGAATCTTCTGAGCGCGAATAGTAAGATGATTTTACCCTTTGTCTACAGTCTCCAACTTTTGCCGGTTGTCGCCAATTCGACGGGACCGCTATATTTTAGACGGGCCTGCTCGACCAGCGTGCTGTGATCGCCGAAATGCGGCAAATGAGTCAGGACCAATTGCCCGACGCCGGCGGCAGCGGCGATATGGCCTGTTTCGCCGGCAGTTAAATGTCCCGGTATGCGTCCCTGGTATTCGTCGTAGAGACTGGATTCACACAGCAGTAAATCGGCTCCCCGGGCGAAACCAACCAGTTTGTCGGTATATCCGGTGTCTGATACATAGACAAAGACCAGGCCGTTTTCCTCGACCCGCATCGAAAAGCAGGGATCCGGATGAATATTGGCGCAGAAAGTAAAGGTCAAAGGCCCCAATTGCAGGGCTGTCCGGGTGTCATAGGCGTATCCGGTGCTGTAGTGCAAATAGTTCAATTTATCGAAATATTCATCTTCAGCGTGACCGTATATTTTCAGAGGGTTCTTTCTCCGGCCCAGGTCCATTAGAATTCTGGCTGCATATTGCAGGCAGCCTAAGTCCGCCACATGGTCCGCATGATAATGAGACAGGACCACCGCATCGATCGCCTGCAGCTCCGCATACTGTTGCAACCGCGCCAATACCCCCGATCCGCAATCGATTAGAACAGAGAATTGTCCAGATTGTAATAGATAGCCGGAGGTGGCCTGATCGGCATCCGGGTATGCCCCCCACCATCCGATTGTGGTAATTTTCATAGTAAATACTCACTCTCGGCGCAACGCGATAGGCCCTTATTTTGCTTATGCTGACAACATGTTGCAAGAAGCTGAAGGTGTTCCGCCGCAGGCGGATCAGTGTTCAGTGCCACCGCTGGTCTGAAATGCGGCCAGATTAATCAAAAAAGAATTTTTAGTTCTGTGGCGCCGTAGGGTCGGCCATCGTGCCGACCGTTTCGGTGGGCACGGTGGCCCGCCCTGCATTTTGTAACGTACGGTGAAGTTTTATACGAGCGCTGCCCCGACCGCGAGCGTCCAGTCTGATCAATAAAAGAAACTATGAAAAGGCGAATATCGAATATCGAACAAGGAATATCGAATGTCGAAGGAATGTATTCTATCTATCTTATTAAAAAAGACTGAGCGAAGCGATTCCACCCTTCGACATTCTGCGGTTCGATATTCGGTATTCTGCGGTTCGCTTTAAATGTTCATAAGAGGTGTCAGTATCTAATGCCGAATACCGAATACCGAATACCTATATTTCCTGACACCTGACACCCAACCTATTTTTTCTGATCATACCGGTATTTCAAGGCCGCCCCGTATACCGCGGCAAATCCCGGGTGGTCCGGATAAAGAAATTTTGTCTGGTACAGTTTCCCAACCAGATCCAATACCTGCCGAATGTAGGGGCTTTGGGCAACCTTGCCGACCATGACGATGCTTTCCCGGCAATCCAGCTCCCGGGCGCAAATCGAGGCGATGATGCCAACCTGTTCTCCCACCAGGCACAAAATCCCGGCCGCCAGATCTTCAGCCTTTTTCGAATTGACGGATGCAAAGTTGCTGGCCGTCATATCCGCCCCCAAAAAGCTGATTTCTTCATACCCCAGATCGGAGATGGTCAAATTAAGGTTCGATGCACTGCCCTGCATGGCCAGGGCGTCAAGCTGGATAGGATCCTCTATGCCGCATATCAGAGAAGCCAGGCCCTTGATGGTGCCGCCGCCGACGCCGGAACCGCCGATATGTTTGGCACTGTTTTCAGTGAAATGAACCACCGCGGTACCCGTGCCCATGCTCACCACGACGCAGCTGCTTCGATTGGCCAGCGCCGCCCCGCCAAACCCGATGGCGTCGATTTCGGAAATGACACTGATGTGATCCAGCATGGCAGCCGGCATGCCGGTCGCACAGCCCGAGAATACGATGTGGTCGGTATGGTACTGGGTTTTCAGGCGCGTATAGGACGAACTGATGGCATCCCAATCCCGGTTCTCAAGGCTGAATTTTTCTGTCAAACGGTCCGCTGTGACGACCGCAAAATCCGTGAACGTCGCGCCCCGGTCGATACCAATTATCGGGGTCTCGTTGTTGCTGCCCATATTCATTTTTGTTCCTTGAAATCGATTAGCTTAAAGAGATCGGACAGGCGCTCGATCATCGGACAATCACTGATTTCTTCCACCCCCAGATTGCCAAAGCGGTTGATAATCAGGGCCGGCATGCCCACTTGTCGGCTGCCAAGGGCATCGTCATAGTAGTTGTCGCCGATATAAATGCAGTCCAGGGTCGCTACAGCGGCTTGCTGCAGCGCGATCTCAAAGATGCGGGCATCCGGTTTAATGCAGTCAACCTCACATGAAATAACGATGTGGTCGAAAAAATCGATCAGTCCGGCCGCGGACAGAATATCCCGCGCTGTCCAGTCCCAGTTTGAAATAATTCCCATCCCCACCGACCTGCGCTTGAGCTCGTCGAGGACTTCTTTGACCCCTTCAAACGGCAGCCAGTAAGGATCGGTATTTTGTTTGATTTCTTCCCAGTATGCATCCAGTTCGCACACATCCAGGCTCAGCCCCAGACGGTAATTCATAATGCCCAGATAAGCCGGCATGAACACTTTGCGGGGTTTCAAGAAGATGCCCGGGTACTCGCGCATGAACAATTTATCCGTCAAATGAAATTCACGTTCGATATCCTCCAGCGCGACTTGGCGGCCGAATTCCTTCAATGCCTGCCGGTAGGTGACCTCGCGTTGCATGTATAGCAAGGTATAGCCGATATCGAACCACACAAATGAAACCGCCAAGATTACCCCCCTAGAAATGAATAATGAAAAATGACGAATGAAGAATGATGGAATCGCTTCGCTCCGTCTTTTTTTTACCAGGTATTACTAATTAATCACCACTTTTCCTTGTATGAATTACATTGTTTTGGACAGGATGAACAGGTTTGTTATTTGCTTAGTAGGCCACACACCTGTTGATCCAGTTGATCCTGTCAGAAAATTATATAGTCAGAATACATTATTCGATGCTTACAGTCCGCCTCTGGAGGATTCGATGTTGGACGTTCGCTGCTTACAGCCCGCCTCCGGTGGGTTCGACGTTCATTAGTTTTTTTTTCGATTAAACCGGACACTCGCAACCCGATCCCCAATACCAGAAGACAGAATACAGATGTCAGATGACAGAATCGATGAATTCGGAAGTCGGAAAAACGGAGAGCGTCCGAAGGTTGGAAGATGAGCGCGTGAGAAGGTGAGAAACGAACCGATATGGTAAACCAAGTCGGCAATTCCCAGTCTGCTGTCAATCATTGACGGCAAGCCTTCAACCGCCCAACTGACGTCATTTACTGTTCAGCCCTGACCTTTCACGATATATCTTACGCCCGATACCTTAAACCTTACACCCTACACCCTACACCCTACACCCTACACCCTTTGCCTTCCACCATCTACCGTCCACCTTTTTTGCCGAACACCGAATGCCGAACGCCGGCCCTTCAAATCCGCAATCCGCAATCTAAAATCCGCAATCGATTAACCCGAAACCCGACACCTGAAACCCTGTTTATTTCACCGAGATCACCGGGCAGGATGCCGTCAGGATTACATATTGGGCGGTGGAGCCGAAAAGCAGCTTGCCGACTTTAGATCGCCGGCGCACGCCGATGATGATTTCGTCAACTTCGTTTTCTTCGGCCAGCTTTACCAGGTCCTCACCGGACTGCAACCCGCGCACCGACAGGATGGATTCACACGGGACATTTTTATCCAGCAGCCGGTTTTTTTCATGTTCAAGATTATTTTCGGCGATCTGGAAATCCTTGCGCGGCACTTCAGGCCCACCGACCATCGAATGGGCGATAATCAACTCAGCCTTGAACGCGGCGGCATGTCGTTCGGCCAGAGCTATAGCTGCTTTGGAAACATTTGATCCGTCGAATCCTACTAAAATTTTCATTGTGACCTCCCCGTCGATGTGATTGAATATTGAAGATTGAATATTGAAGAAATGTGGTATCGCTAAAGACCCAGATCCTCGTTTATCAGCACCACTTTGACTCTGCCTTTGGGAAAAGATTTTTCGGTGACGGTCCATGTATTGCAAATTCTGTCAGGGCTTTTGCACTCTTCACAATAGGACGTTTTCGTGCAGGGTGTTTTTTTGTCAAGCCTCATGGAGTTTGCCGGTGCGACGTAATTTTTAATGCGATACATGGCTTCATCCAAATTGGCAACCAATTTGTTGCGACCGACCATGATGACTACCCACTTGGGGCCAAAAGTCAGGGCTCCTATTCGGTTGCCGATCATATCCAGGTTCACCAGTTGGCCGGTTTCCGTGACGGCATTTGTCCCGGTGATGAATAGATCAACCAGCAGTGCCTGTCGGCGCCGTTCAAGATTCTCCTCACTGGTACCGCTTTTGTCAAAGGTGTCGAGGACCTCAAATGCTTGATTTTCCTTTAACCGGTCATAAAGACCGTCGGCGGATAGAAAGGTCATTGACCCGCCCCATGATATGGATTTGGCATTCAATTGGGGGATGATGTCTTCCAGTGTGATTTTACACGCTGCTTGACGATCCTCTGCCAGGTAAACTTCGAAATTATTGGATTCCAACGCGGCTTTCAAATCAGCCAATCTCAATTTCCAGTAGTGGTCAATCGGTTTCTCCATGAATTCCTCCAGGATGTTGCCTTTTTTAACGAATCTGTCCTACCTAATCCAAGTTTGTTCAGGAATCAACCTTTATGACCACCAAAGTCACATCATCTTCATTTTCCAGCGGTTGACAAAAATTTTTAATGGCGTCCATGACCGCCTGCAGGATATCCTGGGCTGTTCTGGAAGCATGGGTGCGGATGACATCACGGAACCTTTTTTTGCCGAACATTTGCCCTTCGGTGTTTTGGGATTCCCAGATTCCATCGGTGCCGATCAAAATGATTTGACCCGCGGCAAGCTTGCGCCGGAATTCACGGTAGCCCGTCTTTTCAGAGACGCCCAGTGGCAGCGCGCCGCCGGTGAGTTCTTCAAAGCTGCCCAAGCCTTGATCGTAAATGACAGCCGGATCGTGGCCGGCATTGGACCAGCGTATGGTTTGGTTGTGACTGTCAATTTCACATAGAAACAAGGTCATAAACCGGCCGGATTCCTCCACATCCCTTGACAGTTGTCGGTTGACATCACCGACAATCTGGTTCAGATTGCCGGGCCGCGAAGAGCGCTGACGGATGAAGGCCCGCGCCGTAGTCATTAACAGGGCCGAAGCCACACCATGATCTGAAACGTCACCGACGACGATCTTAACCTTTTTTTGACCGTTGTCGCCGGCCGGTAAATAGTCAAAGTAATCTCCGCCGGTTTCTTCACAGTACACACTTTGGCCGGCAATATCCAGACCGTGGATTGCGGGTGCCTGCCGCGGCAGCAGATGCTGTTGAACCTCCATGGCGATGCCCAGGGATTGGCGAATACGATCGCGCTCCTTGAGGCCCTCGGTCATCTCGTTGATTACATCCCCCGTATAGCCGATTTCGTCATTGCTGGTAACCTGTACTTTTTTGTCGAAAAAGCCGTTTCTGACATCTTGCAAAGTTTGGATGATTTCTCTCAACGGCAGGGTTAAATTGCGGCTCACCAACACGGTTAAAAAAATTCCGATAGCAATAAAAAGCAAGGCATTGACAATGATCGCGGATCGGACCAGACCCATGGCGACGACAGGGTCGGTGTAATTGCCGGAAACGCGTTGGATAGACAGGATTATCGAAATTAGCGGGATCGAATTGCAGGCGATCAGAAGTGCGGCCAGCCGCGTTCGAATTCGTATGCGCAAAGTTCGCGGTATGGCGTATAAACCACCGTCCGGGAAAATATGAGGCGTCAACCGTTTTTGGGAAACATACTCCAGCAAAAAAAACGCCACCGTCACGGTAATCAGGCCGATACTGAGACCATGAACGATGGATCTTTGGATGGCATAGGGGCCGGCATCCACGAGCCAGAACATCGTCGGATAGATAATCGTCGACAGCATCCACATGCTGAAACTCAGCATGATCGCGACAAATGGTTCGTTGAGGACTCTTCTGCGGGCCGTGTTTGCCAGTTCCTGCGAGACGGCGGTATTGTTAAATCTGGCCGTTAAATATTTCCTGATTGGTTTTTCGTAATAGTATGTCGTCAGGCCGACAAACAAAAAGGCAAAGGGCGTGAAGGCCGAATCGATAAAGTCGACAAGCGGGATCTGGAAGACGTGGTCCGGTACCGGAGATTCGCCGATATCAATCAGGAATTGAACCAGAAAAACACCGATGAAATTGGCCAGGCAATTCGCGATCAGCATCTCGTTTTTTAAATGTAGCAGCTTTTTTTTGTCATGGTCCGGCTCCCCCGTATGGGGAGTAATTTAATAACGGCCGGCCAGGATAGCAAGGGAAATCTCGAACGTCAACCCAACCCGGCAAAGCCGAAAATGAAGACACTATGTTTTTACCGAGACGAAAGTCGGAAAAAATGGTCCCTGCGGGCAAAAATAGCGAAGTTCATGGATTTTAGGTTTTCCGCCGAAGGCGGATCAGGTTTCGGGTGTCAGGGAACCGAAGTGCTAAATCCTCTTGTGAAACTACATTGGAATGTCGAATGTCGAATGTCGAATGTCGAATGATGGATTCGCTTCGCTCTGACTATTTTAGTTAGAATTAAATCGATAGAATACCTTACTTCGAAATTCATGATTCCTTGTTCGATATTCGATATTCGCTTTTTCGAAGTTTCTTTTATTGATCAGACTGGCCGTTCTTTTGGCCAGAGGCAGCGCTCTTGTGAAACTACATCTGCATTAACCCCAAAAAAGGTATTTTAAATCGTGCTCGTCCTCGTGCTCGTCCTCGTGCTCGGGTTTGAAAGCGGCTCAAAAGATTCGAGGACGAGCACGAGGACGAGGACGAGGACGAAACGGCCAATGAGTTCATCGGAAACTGCGTAAATTTGGCGCAGTTTTTTTTCAGATCAGACTGGACGCCCGCGGCCAGAGGCAACGCTCTTGTGAAACTACAATTCAAAAGCTGGAGTTGATTCCATCTTAGTCTAGGTTGCCATTGTAGGTTGGGTTGAGCCAACTCCAGGCATTGTTGGGTTTCGTTACACTCAACCCAACCTACATTTTTGCGGTGCTCTCACGAAATGCGAAACCCAACAACAGCCGATTTCGGAACCGACTCCCAAAAGTTTTTTTCTGATCAGACCGGCTGTCCTTTAGCCGGAGGCTGCCGCTCGTGTGAAACTACAATTGTGAATATATTACTTTGCCAATCTATAGTGGTGTACTTGAATATAGGGCTGTGGTATAGGGGAAAAAATAAAAAGATTCCAAGGTTCAAGGTTCAGCATTCAAGGTTGATGAATTCGTAAAAAGTCGGATTCATCATGCGTTTGGGTTTGGTATTTGGGATAACACTTCGTTCGTTACATCAAGGTGCTATACCACCAAACACTAAAAACCAAATACTAAGCATTCTCGTAAACAGGTCGTTTTTCGACTTTTTACGAGACTGTCAAGATTCGAGGGCTAGGCTAATTCAGAGGAATTAATTTATGAAGTTTAAAAGTGTCGAGCATGTCAAAACGGAGCTGCAAAAAGCAGATTATATCTGCTCCAAGACGATCGCAACGGTAGTCTTTTTGGCCCAGGCCACCCAGAAGCCGGTATTGGTGGAGGGACCGGCCGGTGTAGGCAAAACCGAGCTGTCCAAGGCCGTGGCCCGCAGCCTGGAACGGCAGCTGATCCGGCTGCAGTGCTATGAAGGGCTGGATGAGGCCAAGGCCCTGTACGAGTGGGAGTATGCCAAGCAGTTGCTGTATACCCAAATGATGAAAGGCAAAATCGACGATGTGGTTACGGGGGCCACGACCCTGTCGGAGGCTGTCGATCGGATCGCTTCCCAGGAGGATGCTTTTTTCTCGGAGCGCTTTATTCAGCCGCGGCCGCTTTTGCAGGCCATTGGATCCGAACATCCGGTCGTGCTGCTGGTTGATGAAGTCGATAAGTCCGACCCCGAGTTCGAAGCATTCTTATTGGAGGTATTGAGCGATTTTCAGGTTTCGATTCCGGAGCTGGGGACCCGCAAGGCAACCAACATACCCTTCGTTTTTCTAACTTCAAATGACTCCCGCGATATGAGTGATGCCCTGAAAAGAAGATGCATCCACCTTTATATCGATTACCCCGAGCGCGCCTTGGAGCTGGAAATCGTCAAGTTGAAAATTCCCGGCATAAAAGACCAATTGGCCGAGCGCCTGGTGGATTCGATTCGTAAAATTCGGGACCTGGATTTAAAAAAGAAGCCCTGTATCTCAGAGACCCTGGACTGGGCCCAATCCCTGATTGCCTTGCAGGTGGAAGATCTGACCCCCGAAGTGATCAGCGACACCCTGAATGTTATCTGCAAATACAGGTCCGATGTTGTGCAGGTGGCAGAAAAGATGGGAAAGATTATCTCCTGATGTTCAAAGTGTTAGGGATATTATGATGTTTCGAGGGTTTAATAACTTCTGCTCGGGCAGAAAAGCTCCAAATCACAAGCCACAAACCACTAACAAATTCCAATGACCCAAATTCAAAATATCAAACAATGCCCAACAGCGGTCTTTGGGATTTGGAATTTGAGATTTATTTGTAATTTGATGCTTGAGATTTGAGATTTAAACTTTGGCTCGGTTGATTTTCAATATACGCAAGCTGTTAAAGGCATCTATTCGATGGTGAACTTGTTGCTAAGATTCGTGGCCCTTGCCCGGGCTGCGGGGCTGAGGGTATCGACTTCCGAAGTCCTCGATTGTCTTCATCAGCTGGAATTGGTCGACGTATTGGATGAACCGCAGTTCGGTGCGGTACTGCGCGCCAATTTCGCCAAAAGCCGGCGGGAACAGTTTCACTTCAACCGGCTGTATGAACTGTTTTTCCACGAACTGCGCCAGGAGTCTAATATAACGCATGCCGATCCACTTGCCGACCAGATCCAAAATACCCTGCAGGCCTTGAATTCCGAAGAAACTGCCAGTGACACTTCCCAGGCCGTGCTTGATTTTTTGGGGGGTGATCCGCAGCCGTTTTTGGAAAGGATGCAGCAGGGGCTGGTAGAAGGGGATGGAGAAGGCGGCGGCATGGGTTCCAATCTGGGACCGATGGTCCGGCGTCTCGAATTGATGCTGCAAATAAACGCCCTGGAAGACGCCCTGGACCAATTGTTAATCGATCAGCGCGATCGGATGCACTGGGAAACACGTCGGGATTTAAAAGAGCTTTTCGATGCCCGCCTGGAAAGCGCCCGGCGGCTCCTCACCCGCCAACCGCGGCCATTCGACGATGACAGCCGGATAACCACCACTCACCAGCAGCACCTTGATCGGTTAGGCGAAGTTCATTTTGCTTCTTTAAGCAAAAAAGAAGTGGAGACGATGCGCGAGGTGATCGAACAGCTCGTGCGCAAGCTAAAGGATATTGCCAGCCGGCGCTATGCCGTCAAAAACAGGGGCCCCCTGGATGTTAAGAAAACATTGCGGCGGGCGGCCGGCTACCAGGGCATTCCCCTTGAGCTTTTTTTTCGCAACCGCCCACCGCGCAAATCCAAAATCGTTACCCTGTGTGATGTCTCGGGATCGGTCTGGTCCGCCGCCAGGTTTATGCTTAATATGCTGTACTCCCTGCAGGAGTGCTTCACCCAGGTCCGCAGCTTCATTTTTGTTGCCGGCCTGGAAGAAGTAACCAAAATATTTGAAGACTGTGAGATTAACCAGGCGATTGAAAAAGTATTAAAAGAAGCAAATATCGAATACAACGCCGCCACTGATTACGGCCTGACGTTCCGCCAATTTAACAAGCAGTATATGGACATCCTCAACCAGAAGACGACGCTAATCGTCATCGGCGACGGCCGGTCAAACTATGGCAACCCCGAAGATCAGATTCTGGAGGAAATGCGGGAACGTTCGCGCCGTGTCATCTGGCTGAACCCGGAGACGCAATACTTCTGGTATACGGGCGACAGCGAGATGCGCACCTATCAAGCCTGCTGCGACGAAGTGCGCCCCTGCCAGAACCTCAACCAACTGCTGGATTTTATTAAATCGCTGGTGCTTTGAGGGGCAGGGGGCAGAGGGCAGAGGGCAGGGGGCAGAGGGCAGGGGGCAGAGGGCAGGGGGTAGAGGGCGGAGGGCAGAGGTCAGATGACAGAGGTCGGAGGACAGAGGACAGATGACAGAGGACAGAGGACAGAGGGCAGAGGGCAGGGGGCAGAGGGCAGAGGACAGATGACAGAGGACAGAGGACAGAAGTCAGATGACAGAGGGCAGGGGGCAAAGGGCTTGGGGCATGGGATATAGGACAGAAGACAGAGGGCAGGGTGACTGCGGATTGCCGGTGCTTTGTTCCTCCAAAAATCACTTGATTTCGGTCGGAAAATAAGGATTATCTGACGCGCTTTTTTTACAATTGGAACTCATCACCCAGGTAGGCCTGGCAGACGGCTTCGCTGGCAGCTATTTGATCGGGGGGGCCGGATTCGAGAACCTGGCCGTCTACGAGTATATAGGCACTGTCGCAAGCCCCCAGGGTTTCTCTCACATTGTGATCGGAGATGAGAATACCAATGCCGCGCCGTTTGAGATGGATGATAATATTTTTGATGTCCGTGACGGCCAAGGGATCGATGCCGGCAAAGGGTTCATCAAGCAGGATGAAGGACGGATTGGTGGCCAAGGCCCGCGATATCTCAAGACGGCGTTTTTCCCCGCCTGACAATACACTGGCCTTTTGTTTCTGCAGGTGTTTTATGCCCAACTCTTCCAGGAGCATGTCAGCACGCTCTGCCCGTTCGGCCGCATTTATCGGCAGTATCTCCAATATCGCCATCAGATTTTGTCTGACCGTCAGCTTACGGAATATAGACGTCTCCTGGGGCAGATAGCCGACTCCCTTGCGGGCTCTCTGGTACATCGGAAGATCGGTAATGTTTTCCTCATCCAAAAGGACACGGCCGCCGTCGGGCCTGACCAACCCGATGGACATATAAAAGGTTGTGGTTTTCCCGGCCCCGTTGGGGCCCAGAAGACCGACCACTTCGCCGCTCCTAACATTCAGACTGACCGAATTGACCACCCGTCTGCCGGAGTACGATTTTACCAGATCTTGCAGGTACAAAGTTGTCATGTGGTATCGTTTTTCCTTTAAATTTAAGATGATTACGGATTTTACCACAATTATTGGACAAAGCCAATGGCATAATATAGGATTGATGGTGATGGTTTCAAGGCTGCCGGCGGCGAAATTGTTGATTCCGGGCATCTCAACAGTTCTCAAGTAGTTCAGTTAAAACCACGAAGGGCACGAAGGACACGAAGGGGCAATGGTCATATTTTCCGTCTTTCCTTCGTGCCCTTCATGTTCTTCGTGGTGATATGACAGCGGTCGTCGGTTTCCGGATTGACAGCGTTTCGGCATTTTCATATAGTCGATGCCCAAAGCAAAGGCAAATAAATTGATGATTGACACCGGCCACCAAGAATTTGTCCATCCCCGACTCGGCCAGGAAATAACGGCTATCGGCGGGCACTATGTATTCGGCAAAGAGGTTCGGGTGCCTTTTAATGGCCGGGAACTCCTGTATTTTGTCGGGTATGCCGTTCTGGACTCAACTTGCTGCGGCGTCGGTGGTACGGCCTATGTGCTCGTGCCGGGATACATTCGGCAGTGGAAACATAAGAAGAATCAGAATGATGCCTCGATTTCACTGGTAGTGCCAATTCACGATATGACCGCTCAGAAGCAAATCCGGCATCTGATTCAAAAAAAGGAGATGGTGTTTCAGGTGACATTCAGTTAAGATTTTGGATTTTAGATTGCGGATTTTGGATTGGAGGAATCGCTTCGCTCTATCTATCAATATAATTGGACCTTTCGGCAAAGATGCTCACGACAGGCCGTTCGACACACAAGCTAACGACAGGTTGATTTCCTTGAATCCAGTATCTAAAATTGCATTCAATCAGTAAGCTTGTCAAAGAGATTTTTAATTTGAGGAAATACCATGGAAAATGAGAATGCCGGGCCCCAGAAACTGGATCGTCCTTTGGATGGAATTCGGATTGTCGAATACGGCCTGTTTCACGCCGGTCCCGGGGCCAATGCCATCCTGGGTGATTTGGGAGCGGAGGTTATCAAAATAGAGACTGCTTCCGGTGACCCGGAACGGTATTGGACCAATGTGGCCGGTTTCGACCTGTCCCTGAAGAATAATGAAAGTATAATTTTCGAGGCCTCGAATCGCAATAAAACGGGAATTTGCTTGGATATCAAAAAGAAAAAGGGCCGGGAGATATTCGAACAATTAATCCAGGAGGCGGATGTTTTTCTGACGAATTTACGGGCCAGTACAAAGACCAAACTTGGTATCGATTATGAGACCTTGGCTGAAATCAATCCGCAAATCATCTATGCCGGCGTATCCGGCTACGGCCGCCGGGGATCCATGAACGATCTGGGAGCATTTGATCCGCTCGGGCAGGCACGCTCCGGCTTGATGTTCGTTACCGGGACCGCTGAGCCGGCCATGATTCATCTCGGCGTCCTGGACCAGGCGACGGCCATTACCGTAAGCCATGCCATCATTACTGCCCTGCTGTTCCGGGAGCGCAAAGGAATCGGGCAAGAGGTGCATGTCTCATTGTACAGCACCTCCCTGTGGCTGCAGTATTTCAATTTGCTGGTGACCAGCGTGCTATCGATAAATCCATGCCGGGCGGGAGACCGAACCCAGCACTCGCCCTTGCGCAATCGGTTTTGCTGCCGGGATGGGAAGTGGATACTGGGGACCCACCACCCTGAGCAAAAGTACTGGGCCGCCTTCTGCCAGGCCACGGGCCAAAGCGGGTTATTGGATGATCCGCGATATACCGGCGAGTCCGGCGGACCCCTTAACTTTGTCGAGTTGAACAAGATCTTTGATGAGGTGTTCTCCACACGGTCACGCGATGAATGGATGGAGTTACTTCAGGCTCACGGGCTGATGTTCTGCTCGGTGCAGCAAATCGGGGAAGTTATCGACGATCCCCAGGCCCTGGAAAACAATTATCTCGTGCCGTTTACGCATCCGGTTCAGGGCACAGTTGCGATTCCCGGTTATCCGGTTGAGTTCAGCAAATGCCAGGCCGGCACCCGTAGCGCGGCACCCAACCTTGGCGAACACACCGATCTGGTCCTGCGAAACCTGGGTTATTCCTCTAATGACATAAAACAACTTAAAAAAGACGAAGTCGTCACCTGAATTTTAGAGTAAAAATCGTCGTTCCAAGTCAATTACGGTCGTTTGACGTCAAAATTGATTGGAGAATAACTGTCTGCAAAATTCGGGTATTAAATAAACTTGAACCATGGTTTGAATTCCAGTTTCTGGGAGGTTTCAATGATAGCACGCGAGAAAAACGGAATCGGTTACATAACTGCAAATTGGCCGCTCGATCCGGATCGAGCGACCCTGGTGTTCATTCATGGATCCGGCGGAACGGGGGCGTTCTGGCAGGCCCAGGTCGAGGGACTGGCGGATACGGCCAACACGATCGCCGTTGACCTGCCCGGCCGCGGGTCCAGCGGCGGCAGCGCAATTGACAAAATTGAAGATCTTGCCCGGGCAGTGGCCGAATTGGTGGGCGACATCGAAGCGCCGCAGCCCATTGCCTGTGGATTGAGCCTGGGCGGTGCTATTGCACAGCAGCTACTGCTGGACTTTCCGCAAATTTTCAAGGCCGGGATCCTGATCAGCACCGGTTCAAGGCTCAGGGTCACACCGGAGATTTTCGAGGCCATTGAACAGGATATTAACGGCTATTCGAATATGATGGCCCAGCTGGCCGTTTCCAAGGCCACGGATCCGGAACGGGTAACGCGCTTTAAAGAAGACACGGCAAGTTGCAGTCCCGAAGTTTTGCTGGCTGATTTTCGAGCCTGCGATCGTTTTGATGTTATGGAGCGGGTCGCATCGATTACGGCTCCCGTACTTGTTATGACGGCCGAAGATGACCAGGTGACCCCGCCGAAATACGGAGACTTTCTAGAAGATGCACTTCCCAATGCAAGCCGGACCCACATCCACAAGGCCGGACACATCGTGCCGCTGGAGCAGTCCGAGCAGGTCAACCAGGCGATCAAAGAGTTTGTGAAAGGACTAGGCCTCTAGACCTGGGATGGTGAAAATCGTTTGTTAACCCGGCGACTAATTACGTCATTCCCCGCTAAAGCCATCCGGGATCTTCGACCGGCCGCAGCGGAGCGGAGAGCCGGAATCCAGCAAACGCCCCAATTTTACGGGATTCCCGTCTTCGCGGGAATGACCGGAAGACATCAAAAAGATACTCTATTTAACCACCATTTTAATATTTTCCCAAAGGTATCCCTCAATTTTAGATTTAAGAAACTCTGCCTGTCGTGAGCTTCTGTGTCGTGCTGTCCATTATATTGATAAACGAAAACAAAGGGGTCGCGTAGGCTGTTCATATTTTATTATGGCCTGCTGCAAACCTGGTTTGACGCTATTATAAATTAGATAAATATACCCCGCAATAGACCGGCAAGCGAAAGTATGATCAGCAAAATGAGAACATGATGACGAATAGATTCCGCCTCAATTCTTATGAAAAAATTACTTCCAACAACGATTCCCAAAAACAATGGGATCAGACAGCGAATTGTCAGAGGTAAAGTCTGGAATGAAATCAGATCATGCATTGAGGCCATGACCAGGCCCATCGAGTCAATACCCAGGAATTAGGCGATGATAGATACGCGGGATACCGATACGCCGGCAGGTCAAGAAGGGTAGGGATGAATTACCGGTGGTCCGCCTTTTGCGGCCGCGCAATTCAAAATGCCGCACACGACCCCTGTCCAGGCTTGAATCAGAGTTCGGTATCAGGTGTTTCAAATTTCCCATGCCGCCCGGCCCCCTGGGAAAAGCGGGTGGCCCCGGATACGGCCTCTGCTTCCAGAGATTGCAGTCCTATTTTAAATTCGTTAGCCATGGCCTGTTTGAAGGGCAGGTCGAATTGTTCGATGGCCGACAGGCGATCCCCCCTCAGGCATGTTTGGGGGAAGGCGGCCAACTGGTGGGCGAGCTTCAAGGCCGCTTGCCGGGCTTGGCCGTTGGGCACCACGCGATTGGCCAGCCCTATTTGCAGGGCTTCCCCGGCTTCCACCGGCCGGCCGGTTAGAATCAGGTCGAGGGCGCGACTCAACCCGATCAGCCGCGGCAGGCGCACGGTTCCGCCGTCAATCAACGGTACGCCCCAGCGCCGGCAGAAAACCCCCAACACGGCATCTTCCTCCATTACCCGCATATCGCACCAGAGGGTCAGCTCGAGTCCGCCGGCCACCGCGTATCCGGCAATAGCGGCGATAACCGGCTTGCTCAGCAGCATACGCGTGGGGCCCATGGGGCCGTCTCCGTCGGGTTCGAACCGGTTGGGTCGGCCGGCGGCAACTTTTTTCAAGTCCGCGCCGGCGCAAAAATGATCCTGGTCGCCGGCAAACACCGCCACCCTGGCGTTTTCGTCGGCATCAAATGCTTCAAATGCATCAACCAACTCGCGGGCGGTTGCGCGGTCAACCGCGTTGCGCACCTCCGGCCGGCTCAAGGTTACGATGGTGACGGGACCGTCTTTTTCGATTAAGACCGACATTAGATCCTCCTTAAATTGCTATCATTGTGCAGGCAGGTTTTTTTTTGGCAATAATTAGCTGGCGGAATGCTCGAAAAATTCCTGATAAAAAATTCCAAGCACCAAATCCCAAAGCTCAAATAAATCCCAATTATTCAAATTCAAAATCCCAAACGGGTGACCTGCCCACAGGTATTCGCACATGTATAATTTCCGGCATTATAGAGGGAACACAGTATCGCGGTACAAATGCAGTGGATGTTTTGGTCATTGGATTTTGGAATTTGAGATTTGTTTGTTATTTGATACTTGTGATTTGTGATTTACTTATTTCTATAGAGCCTGCGCATAAACTTAAAATTGATCAGAATAAATTACAAAATTGTAGGTCCAACATTTTAAATTTGGTCAATGTTCTTTGAAAAATTGGTTAAAGCAGCAATCTGCTGTGCTTCAGGTTA
>Ga0209339_1000090_pt1 | contig 39619 bp, 27 predicted proteins | sample OlaalgELextract3_FD_187376 | JGI IMG/M metagenome (GOLD analysis project Ga0209339, IMG submission 187376) | Olavius algarvensis symbiont microbial communities from Tuscany, Italy - Type A ELBA extract 3 (SPAdes) (version 2) | ecosystem: Host-associated > Annelida > Digestive system >... | reverse complement strand
AGTTTTAGGGAACTAGGCCTATAAAAGGAGTGATTTTAGTAGTACTTATATCAAAAAAAGTCAAGTAGTATTTTATCTTATCATGCTGATATAATGAGAATTTTTACGTTTATGCGTCCACTCTATATAATTTACGGAGATGTTCTAGAACATTTATACGATCCCTGGACAGTAATTTACGAACATCGTATATTTTTAAAAGATGATGGCTATGTCATTGGCAGCATTCCTAATATAGGAAGTCTTGCCATAGTAGATTCATTGGCCAAAGGGAAATGGACATACAAAGAGAGCGGTATTTTAGACGCCACTCATTTAAGATTTTTTACTCTGCATGAAGTAAAAAAAATGTTCTCTGATTGTGGCTATCAGATTGAAGAGATTTTATGTAATACCCTTCCGTTCATTGATCTTAACAATTTTCAAAATAAAGCTAGTATTGATTCTCCTAAAGTTACGATTAAGAATGTGACAAAAGAGGAGGCAGTTCAGCTTTGTACGCAACAATTCGTAGTAAAGGCCTACAAACCAAACGAGCACAAGCCTGCCTGCAACCCCAAAGGCGCAAAAGGTGAAATGACATTGGTTTGTGAAGGCGATGGGATCTTTAAGTTCGTTCCGCGTTATATAGTTTCTACTAAACCGATAACATCCATAATTATTGTTACATTTAATTCCACTCGTGACATTAAAGAATGTCTGTCGAGTATATTTGAAAATACATCTCTTCCTTATGAAGTTATTGTCGTTGACAACTTTTCATCAGACGCCACCCGCGAATATTTGAAAAGCCGCAGTGATGTAACATCAATCCTTAACTGCAAAAATAAGGGATTTTCGATAGGGTGTAACCAAGGGATAAAAACCGCCGGTGGCGAATATATTGTCTTATTGAATCCCGATACGCTGGTTACTAAAGGGTGGGATGAAAAATTACATGCCCATTTCAAGGAAGGCGTCGGCGCAGTTGGGCCTGTTTCGAATTATGTTGCCGGACTTCAAAAATTTGAATTATACAAGCAAGAAGCGATAAACGGCAAGATCGATATCAACCATCTTGCCGAGAAATTATATCTGTGGAACCGAGGAAATGGCGTCAAAACCAAGCTGTTAATTGGGTTTTGCATGATGATCAAAAAGGATATTGTCGATAGAATCGGCATGCTGGATGAAAATCTGTTCCTGGGAAGCGATGACCTTGAATACTCCTGGAGGCTGCAAAATAACGGTTACAGCCTCGTAGTTGCCACGGATACCTTTATCTATCATAAAGGACAGACCAGCTTTAAAAATGAGCCGGAAACAAAGATGAAGCAGTTCACTCAGGAAAGCCAGAATGCGCTATACGCCAAACTGGAGACTCATTACGGTAAAGGTAACGTGCCTTCATCATACGAACTGTGGGGTATGGATTGGTTTAAGCCAAACTCTCGGGTTGATGCGACTTCAAAATTGGCATCCATTGTCATTTTAACCCATAATCAGATCGAATATACCAAAAAATGTTTGGAGAGCATCTACTCGCACACTATAGAACCCTTTGAACTGGTCATCGTTGATAACGGGTCCAGCGACGGTACACCCGACTATCTCGAAACAGAAGTGGCTGGTCGCAAATCGGGCGTCGAAGTTAAAATAATTAGAAACAGGGACAATCTAGGCTTTGCTGCCGGGAATAATCAGGGAATAGCTGCTGCCATCGGCGAATATATTATTTTATTGAATAATGATGTCGTTGTTACGCGAGGCTGGCTCAGGCGCTTGATTGGGTGTGCCGATCAAAATCCAGGAAACGGTGTTGTAGGTCCAAGAACCAATTTTATTACAGGCCCTCAACGTATGGATCAGGTTTCATACGACCAAAATACCCTCGATGGTCTGGATGAATATGCCAATCAGTTGGCGACCGAGTTTCGAGGAAAGAGCCATTACTGCTGGCGGCTAGTCGGATTTTGCATGCTGATAAAGCGGGAGGTCATCAATAAGATCGGCGGATTGGATCCTTGCTATGGCCTGGGAAATTTTGAGGATGATGATTTTTGCATTCGGCTGCAATTAGCGGGATACAAAGGCCGGATTGCTGAAGATTGCTTCGTGCACCACTTTGGCGGAAAAACGTTTGAAGGGGCTGGTATCGATTATCAGGATAGTCTGAACAGGAATTGGGCAATATTCAAACAAAAATGGGCGATTCCTCAAAATACACCCCTCAATCCAGCGTACACGGTTATACCTCCCAAAGATGGATTTGATCCCGTCAAGCACTTTTGTCCACTGCCCGACAGCAGTCCAACCCTGCAAGCAAATCGTATAGCGCCAGGCTCCGGTAATCTCGATGCCGGTATGAAGGCAACTGATTTTTCAAATCGTGATGCAAATCTAAAGGAAGACAAACAACAGGAAAATATAAATATAACACGACCGTTAGACCCTGCGATGAAATCATGCGAGAAAATCTATCAAAACATTCAACCCCTTATGCACGGCAGCCACCCGGAAAATGCAATCGCTGCCTTAAGCAACCTCGTAGTCTCTTTTCCGGATTTTGCTCAGGCTCACAATGACCTGGGGGTAATGTACTATCAGTCCGGTGAAAAGGACAAGGCCTTGAAGCACTATGAAATGGCGGCTCAATTGGAGCCGGGCAATGCTATCTTCAAAAAGAACTTAGCGGATTATTATTATGTTGAACAAGGCAGGGTCGAAGATGCGTTGCAGATTTATGTCAACCTCCTGGAGTTCAATCCCCGGGATGTGGAGATATTGCTGATCACCGGTCATATATGCGCATCACTGCAACGAAACGATGATGCCATAGTATTTTATAACCATGTGCTGGAAATCGAGCCCGGGAATCCGGATGCGCGGGATTGCCTGGCAAATTTCCAACTCAATGAAAAAGATGTCCGCTCAGCGATTTAAGTATCTTTTTTATCTTTTTCAATAATAGAAGCAGGAGATTGTTTTCTCTCCAGGTGGTCTTCTGCCTTTGCATCCCGGAAGATGGTTTCGCTGCACCATGGGTCAAAGACATCAAGATTTCGATACTTCCACAAAACGCCCAAATAATTTTTTCTATAGAAGAAATAATTTCCGGTATTGAGCAGACACCTAAAATTTGCGGCATTGAACTTGCATAGATTGAGTAGATTGCCAACTCAGAAACTGGCGATCGCCATCGCAGAGATGCATTTGAGTCGACGGTGAATCTATTTGCGACGAATGATGCCAATCGATCCAAAAATTTTACAGGAGAGAAGATTATGCTACCCCATGAAAAAATGTATCTTGACATGCAACCCCTGTTCAACAACTGTCGTCCCGAGGATGCGATGGCCGTACTTGAGAATATAATTGAATCATATCCTGATTTTGCTCAGGCGCACCATGATCTGGGGTATCTGTATTTCACCTCTGGTCACAAGGAAAAATCATTGATCCTTTATGAACGTGCTGCCATGCTGCAGTCCGAAAACATGGCCTTCCAAAAAACCCTGGCGGATTTTTACTATGTGGAGCAAAACAGGGTTGAAGATGCATTGCAAATTTATGTCAACATCCTGGAGCAGAATCCGGAACATATCGAAACCTTGTTAATCGCCGGACATTTGTGCGTGGCCTTGCATAAATTCGAGGATGCCAAGGGTTATTACAACCGGGTGCTTGAAATTGAACCCGGTAACCGGGATGCCAAAGGAAATCTAGATCAACTGGAAAACATGCCGCCGGGATCTTCGGATTCCAAAACACCAGAAGAAATGTATGATCAGATCAAGCCCATCTTGGGTGGCAGCAAGGTGCATGAAGCCATCAATGCTTTAGAAAGGCTGTTGGAAACCTATCCTGATTTTGCACTGGCCCATAATGATCTCGGTGTCTTGTACTATCGTGGCGGGGAGAGCGAAAAAGCGCTAACGCATTACGAAAAGGCGGCTCAACTACAACCGGAAAATATTACTTTCAAAAAAAATCTGGCGGATTTCTATTGCGTGGTGCAAGGTCGCATTGAAGACGCTTTGAAGATTTATGTGGATGTGTTGGGTGCCCAGCCCGAGGATATCGAAACACTACTGGTTACCGGCCATATATGTGCATCTCTGGAGAAAATTGAGGATGCCAGAGTCTTTTATAACCGTGTGTTGGAAATTGAACCTTGGAACCTGGATGCCCGGGAAAGTCTCGACAAGTTGGATGATCCGGCGACTGATTCTTCAAACTGCGCAACGCCCGAGGAGATGTATCGAGAGCTTAAGCCGCTGATGGAAGGTGAAAATCTACAAGATGCCGTTGATGCCCTTGAGAAATTGTTGGACAACTTTTCGGATTATGCTTTAGCCCACAATGATTTGGGGGTCCTGTATTATCGGATCGGTAACAAGGATAAAGCATTGTATCATTACGAAAGCGCGGCCCGGCTTCAGCCTGACAACATTGTTTTTAAAAAAAATATAGCGGATTTTTATTTTGTCGAACAAAGTCGGACCGAAGATGCTCTGAAGATTTATGTAGATGTGCTGACTGACTATCCTGAAGATGTCGAGACCCTGCTGATTACCGGTAATATTTGTGTGATGCTGCACAAATTTGAGGATGCCAAAGTGTTTTTCAGTCGGGTACTTGAAATCGAACCCTGGAACGCAGATGCACGCGAGACCCTTGACAAGTTAAATGGTTTGCGTGAAGCAGTTTAGCTGACCATCTTGGCCCGGAAAACTACAGTCATTGCGATATCCAACCTGAGATGACAACCCAAAACACAATAGATAAGGCCGACAAGCTATATCAAATGGGGCAGTGTAACACTGCTGTAGATTTACTCTTGGATGCTGTCAGGCATTACCCTGAAGATACACTAGCATATTATCGTCTGGCAGAGCATTTAATTGATTCGAGGCAATTTGAAAGTGCACTCGAAATTCTGAATGGGCTGCCGCAGAAGGAGCCTGATTTTAAAAAAAAGGAATTGGTGGGATACTGTTATGTGAACCTCGGAAACCTAAATGAGGCGGACAGATTTGCCGATCAAATACTTTCCATTGATCCTGATTCGGCTTCGGCTATGAATCTCAAAGGATTGACAGCCTATAAAAAAGGGAAAAAAAATCCGCCCAACTCTTTTTCGAGAAGTCCATCGGCCTTGATTCCGATTTCGGTGAACCATACACCCACCTCGGCACCTTGAAGTGGGAAAGCTTCCAGTATGAGGAGGCATTGGACCTTTTTGAAAAGGGATTTATTTTGGCGCCGACGGCCACCCATGCAGTTTTGGCCTACCACACGGCCGTTGCTGCTCAAAAAGCATTTGCCAGAGCCGCGGGTAATTTTCAGAAAGCCATGGCCTTGCATCCGCATAATAAAAGGCTAAGTTATCTGCTAATTGATTTATTCATTAATCTGTCCAACTATGATGAAGCAATGCAAGAAATTGAAACGGCGATGGTTGCATATGGCGTGGAAGAGGGCATCCTACCTGCTGCGCTTAAGATCCGCAACCATTTGGGCCCGCTCGATATTGAAGCTTGCTATGAAAAAGGCAGCACTGTTTCCCTTTGCATGATCGTAAAGAATGAGGCACAGCACCTGGCGGCTTGTCTTGGGAGTGCCAAGCCCGTGGTCGACGAAATGATCGTGGTGGATACGGGCTCCACCGACAAAACCAAGGATATCGCCCGGGCCTTTGGCGCCAAAGTATATGATTTCAACTGGGTAGAGGATTTTGCAGAAGCCCGAAATTTTTCCATCTCAAAATCGCACGGCGATTGGGTCTTTATCCTCGATGCCGATGAAGTGATCTCACCCCTTGACTATGATAGGTTTAGGGCTCTCGTCAGGAAGGCTATCAACGGGGCGGTAGCCTATTCCATTGAGACTCGCAATTACACCTTTCTGGCCAACATGGTCGGTTGGACGGCCAACAACGGACACTACCGTGATGAAGAGGCCGGGACCGGCTGGATTCCAAGCATTAAAGTCAGGCTGTTTCCCAATCGCAAAGATGTCCGATTTGTATATCCGGTGCATGAAATGGTGGATCCCTGCCTGAAAAGAATCGGCATCCGGATTGAAGCCTGTGATATCCCCATCCATCATTACGGCAAGCTGAACCCGGAAAAGCTGGATAACAAAGGCGAGACCTATTTTCAAATCGGTATAAAAAAACTTGATGAAATGGGGGACAATATCGTCGCCCTGCGAGAACTTGCGATACAAGCCGGCAATTTGGAAAAATGGACGGAAGCCATTCGATTGTGGCAGAGATTTCTCCATTGTAAGCCCAATTTTCCAGAGGCCTTTGTCAACATCGGAACTGCCTGCTGGCAGCTTGGGAAATATGAAGAAGCCCTGACGTGGGCAGCCAAGGCTGTCGTCCTTCAGCCCGGTCTGAAAGAAGCGCACTTCAACGTTGGCATAAACCACCTATACCTCGGAGATGCGTCGCAGGCCGTCGCCGTGCTGGAAAAACTTCTTGAACAGCATCCCAACTATCTTGCCGCCCGGTTTATGCTCACCGCTGCACATGGTTGTGCGGGCAATAAAAGAGCAGCTCTGGCCGGCTGCCGGCATATTCAGCAAACTGATATCGGACCGGTCCTGGCCGTAAGCTTTTACGATGTTGCCAATCGACTCGCCGCCGCCGATGCCATTGGCTATGCCGTCGCTTTGCTTGAGACCGCCATTGAATGCCAGAGTGCCAATGAAGACATACGAAAACTTTTGAGCCATTGTCTTCAAAAGATGGGGGAAAGCTCACAGGTGCCTGGGTAAAGATCGAACTCGTTATTTGGTGTCAAGTCAGAAAATTTAATCCTTCTAACCAAAAACGCTTTTCTTGGAATATATGAAAATGGTGCCCGGCTGCTGGCTGGAGTCTGATGAAATAATACCCGGTTTTGTCAGACGATTGCTATTGATCGGGGAGATGCCGCCGGAGTTTGATCGTCGATTCAGCCAGGGAATCGAAATCATCGTGGGTGCGGATGGCCCCTCGTTGCCCGCCGGGCGCATCAAACTGAATTATTTCGATTGCATCCTCATCAACAATCGGCACATACCAGGCGGTGAGGTTTTTGCGGCGGTAAGTGATTTGCTGCCCTACCTGACTCAAAATGGGTGCATCGGAATCCTTGCAGCGGGCCAGCCAGAAGAATTTTTTTCGAAAGACAGGCTTGATTCCCATTTTAACGAATTGGGGTTGCTGCGCTACAAAACGCTTCCCGAAGAACAGAGTGCAGCGCAGGGCTCCAGGGCCGTTGTGGCCTTCCGAGAAGCATATAACCCGGTGGCCCACGCCCGCGAATTGGCCGGGAAAGGTCAATTCAGCTGCAGCCTTGAAATTCTAAATCAGATACCTGCCGAATTGATTGGAGACTCGGAAACGTTGGCATTCGTTGCGGCAGAGAAACAACGCTATTACCTTGACCTGCAAAAATCTTTGCCCCCTGAAACGTGTCGACACCGGTATTTTTACCAGGCCCGCAGAGAATTTGCCCAGGTTACCGATGCGTTGCCTCATTTTCACGCCGCCTATCGGACACAGGCGGATTATTGGCGCCATATCGGAAATGACAATATGGCCCAACGCCTTCTGCGATCCATCCAGCATGTAAAGCCGGATAAAGAAACCGCTGCTCAACTGCTGCAAATTCCGGATGAAAAGTCCGGTTGTGCGGCTGTCGAATCGGCATTGGTTTGGAAGGAGACACAAAAATCCCCGCGTTTGCTCGTCATCACCCATGACCATTCGGACTATGGCATGGATACGCTATTCGATGGTTTGTGCCGTGTCCTTGGGAAGCAGAATGTGATTGAATTTCCCTGGAAACCTGTTCTGCACGGCCAGAATCAGCCGGCAGCGCACAATTATCCCTGCACATTCAATCACCCTGCGGAGCCGATGACAGTTGAAGAGATTGTGGACGAGATCATGGATGACCGTTTTGATGTCATTCTCTATGCCGATGTGGTCCAATTGGCTTACCCACAAGAAATTCGACGCATCATGGACGCCGCTCGGCTTTTGCCGGTGGCGCTATACGACCCGTGGGACAACAGCCACACACCAGTGGATATCGTTTTAAAATATATCGGGCGAAAATCGTTTGACATTTGTTTTAAACGAGAGATGCTTTCAAATGTCGACTACGGACCCAACGCTTTTCCCATGCCATTCAGCTATCCGGCTGAACGGATCAATAACCGGATCAAGAAAAATCGAAAAGTTGATGTGTTCTGGGCCGGTAAACGGGAGTGGGGACTGCGGCCCCTCTATCTCCGCAGGATTGAGCAGCTGCTGAACCGGAAATTTGATGAAACCTATGATCAGGCGCAATACATTGAGCTGCTGCAACAGTCACGCCTTGGTTTGTCATTTTTCGGATGTGGATTTGATACAGTCCGCTACTGGGAGATCCCCGCACACGGGGGCATGCTTTTGGCTGAGAGCCCGCCAATCCGTATACCTTACAATTTTATCGATGGGGAATCGGCTGTTTTCTTCGAAGATCTGCCCGAATTGGAAGAAAAATTAATATATTATCTTGCACAGCCGGAAAAAGCGGCCCGCATAGCTTCGGCCGGACACAAACATTATCTAAAATATCACACGACGACCGCCCGGGCCAGGCAATTGCTCGGGTGTCTGGAAAAATTTTTAGTTTCAAGCATAGAGTAAGTAATTTCACCGCTACAATCATCCGGGAACCTAGTCGGTAACACTCAATTCTCCGACTATTTTTAAACGATTCGGGGGGCGTAAAGCTTTAAGAAAAATTTAACGATTATATCCCGAAACCGTAATTGTAACATTTATAAGAATGCTATCCAAATGGTTGTTCCTGGATAAATGCCGCACCTTGATATTTTGGCGTTGTTTAGTACATTTTCCTCGACACTTTTCACAACCCCTCCCGCGCCTTTTCCTGAATAAAAATCATGGCCACATATAATCCCGCCATTTTTGATACAACTCAGGGCCGTTTTGATGTCAAAAGTAACATTTTCATAATCGTGAGCGCCATCGATAAAGATCAAATCAAAAAAACTTGATGGTAAAAAATCCTTAAATTATCGCGTAGATCCCCGTAAAGCTCTAACATTGTCAAGCCATTCCGTATTTCTAAGGAAATCTTCAAATACAGCAAAATCAGTTGATGATAGATTAGATGCGGTTGAATCGGTTTGTCTTGGTCCTGTTGTCTGGGATTCATAATCTTGCCATATGTCTAGACAATAAAGCTCCGTATCACTTCCGCAAATAGCGTGGCCCAAAGCGTTCGTCGACCGTCCGCGATAAGAACCGATTTCCAGGATCTTAGACCCATTTTGCAGGGTTTTAGCCAACCGAAAGAGAACTACAATCTCACTGGCCAGCAGATGGCCGCCGATGGATTCAACCTTCTCCAGCACCTCTTTTTCATTTGAATCTAAATTGGTCAAGTCAAGGCCCATTGTATTCATGGCGACATGGCGCTCCGATTTTTGGGTTTGCTATTAAATTCCCTGAGCTAAATTTTGTGCTGGGTTTTCTAAAGATCAATGATGGCTCCTTGATGCCGGCAAGATAACTCTTCAACATCAGCAATGGCATCCCGGTATAGGTGTATCTGTCCGGCATGTGATGAATCAGGAAATTGTCCAGATCATCATAGGGAATCACTTTCATATCAAATCCGCACTGGGTGTAGGGATCGGAGCAAGCCTGTTCCGACACCCCGTAGGGACCACCGTGCCAGGACGCGACAAAGCCGTCTGACTGGATCGCTCTTTTGAGCTGTTCACGGGTCATGAACCAACTGCCCTGGTGCCTGTTTTTGGTGCTGAAATATCGTCGGCCGTTTACTTCCACCCAGGGATACTCGATTGCCGGGGATGGATCAAAACCGGAATGCTCAAAAATATCTATGAGGTACTTTTCCGACCTTGCATGGGGATCCTCTTCGGGCAGATGGCCGTACCGCAAAAAGCCCGGAATTATTTCACCGGGAAAATCCTTCGCATGAAATAGATACCCTTCAATGTTCTCTCGAGTGATCAGTTGATCATGCTCATTGTAGATATACAAATCATATTCATCCTGTAGATACGTGACATCGCATCTGTGAAAGTAGGTCAATCGATATCCTTCCGATCGCGGATGCCTGATGTGCCTGATGCCTAATTTCTCCCGCAGGCGGCGCGGATAGTCGATAATTTCGGTACCACGCACGATGACGTCTACATCGAACGGCATTTTCGCAAATTCTTCGAGCATTCTAATGGTGTAGGGGTGGTTTTTGACGCCTGAACTTGCGATGCACACCAGCACGCGAACGTTTTCGCAGGCCCGGTATTTTATCTTAGCCTGTTCGCCTTCTTTGGCCAAGGCCTGCCGCGGAATATCTGAAGCAGGACCCTCGGTGCTCTGGCTGATGACACCCTTAGTCGCGGGTAGCGACACGTCTTTTATTTTATAGGAGGAAGAGCCGTCCTTGGATTCGGACAACCGGCTGAAAAATTCACGCGCTTCTTGATGCCAGGGCTCAATCGCCAGGATACGCTGACAGAAGACCACGGCTTCGGTGGGCTTTCCCAACAAAACGCATATCTTGCTCAATTTGAAAAGGGCCTCGACCTCGTTCGGGTACCGGGAAACGATTTCGACATATATTTTTGCAGCGTCGCCAATACGATTCAGCTTCTCATCGTACAGTTGGGCCAGACTTTTTTTAAAGCCAATGTTTTCCGGATCAAGCTCGACCGCGGCCTCAATATTTTCCAGGGCCCGTTCAAAGTCTCCCAGATTGCAGTACAGCATCCCCAGGTCCTTGCGGGCCACAGCGTGGTCAGGAAACACTTCCATCATTTTTTCCAATGACAGCAGCGCCGCATCATGGTTGCCTGTATTTAACAACAGGCGAATTCCCGGGTAAATTTTGTTCGGATCCATTTGCATATTCTTCCTGATCAATTTTGTACTGGGCAATTCGGAGCCGGACGGCCCGTTTTTATTTCAATCCCGGACCTTTGGTCTTCGCCCAATATAAGGCTATGAAGCCGGACTAAGTCTTCTCTGCCAAGGTAACGGTCTATTTTCAATGTACTTTTTTTGCGAGCACGAATTCTTTCATCAAGCGATCGAATACTACACCCCAATCGCCTGCCGTCTTTTGCCGAAACAATGTCATCGTTGGATACCACGGGCTGTCTTGGCGATCAACGAGCCAACGCCAATCCGGTGCATAAGGCAGCAACACCCACACCGGTTTGCCCATGGCACCCGCCAAATGAGCTACCGCGGTGTCCACTGATATCACCAGATCGAGATTTTCAATGGCTCCCGCCGTATCCGGAAAATTTTCAAATTCGTCACCTAAATTGGTGAAATTCAGACTTTCCGGCAGATCGGCCACTTCCAATGCTGCTGCGCCTTTCTGCAATCCATACAGCTGAACCCCGTCAATTCCTGCCAGAGGGATGAACCATTCCAAGGGACAGGAGCGATTGCGATCGTTTTTATGCTCCGGTCTTCCCGCCCAGACAACTCCGACCCGGAAGCCATCTTCCCCCAGGCATTTCCGCCACAAATCAATTTTATCATTGGACGCAAAAATATACGGCACGGTACCGGGAATCGTATCTAATTCGGTTTTAAAAATTCCCGGCAAACTGAGCAGGGGAACACTCAGATCATGGTCGATCGATGGGGTGTTTTTCAAGTTTGGATCCACCAGTTCGTCGACGCCGGCCAAACCTTCCAGGAGACCATGCAAGGTCCGACTTGCTTCCAATATCACTTTCCCGCCCAATGCTTTGACGCGGGGTAAATACCGGACGAACTGCAGCGTGTCTCCTAAGCCTTGTTCGGCATAAACCAATAGTCGTTTCCCTTCAAAGTTGGAGCCGTCCCAGGTCGTTTTTGACTGGTGTCTCCGGGGCGTTCGCTGCCAATCTCCTCTGCGAAAGCGCCATTCGTACTCCGGCCAGCCGTCCCTGAAGTTTCCGACTAACAGATACGCCAAAGCGCGGTTCCAGTGTGCCTCAGCGAAATCCGGTCTGTGTTCCAGGGCCCGGGAATAACATTTGATTGCGGCTGCCACATGTCCTTGCTCCTTCAGAGTCAGCCCGATGTTGTTGAGTGCTTCGGGAAAATCCGGCTTGAGTTTTATTGCATTTTTATAATTTTCAATGGCCTCTTCAAATTGACCCAGATTTTTTAACACATTACCCAGGTTGTAATAGGCGTCCACTGCTTGCGGCTGGAATTGGATGGCCTGCCGAAAGTGAATTATGGCCTGATCAGGCTCATCTTGAGCTTGGAACAGAATTCCTAAATTGTAGTGGGCGTCACCATAGTCACTTTTGATTTTAATGGCCCGGCCAAGAGCAGCAACGGCTTTTTCCGGTTTCTTGAGAGCTACCCAAATGAGTCCCAAATTATAGTGGAATTGGGGGGTGGCCGGATTTTGCGTTGCCGCTCGACCAATTAGATCCAGAGCGATGTCATACTTTTTTGCCTGAAAGGCAAGCAACCCAAGCCCGTGCAACGCCTCTGGATGATTCGGATCTTTCTCAAGGATCTGCCAATACAGGGATTCGGCTTCCCGCAGACGACCATCGTGATGGTGCTGGCTGGCTTGCTCAAAAATTTTTACCCTCGACATCATGTGGCTCTTTTTCTGTCGCTAAATGATAAGTCGTGCAATTCGGCTGCAATTTGTCTGATGACGGTATCCCAGTCGCCGGGGCTTGGCTGGCGAAACAAACGCATGCTTGGATACCAGGGACTGTCATTCCGGCCCAGCAGCCAGCGCCAGTCCGGTGAAAAGGGCAGCAGCAGCCAGACGGGTTTTCCCATGGCACCGGCCAGATGGGCGACCGAGGTATCAATGGAAATAATCAGGTCAAGGTTTTCGATAACCGCGGCGGTATCCGCAAAATCCTTGAATTCCTGACCGAAATTGCTTATCTCCATTCCTTCCGGTACACCTTCGACTTCGATCTGTTCGGCCGAGATCCCTTTTTGCAGGCCGTACAAGCTCAGCCCCGCAATTTGCGCAACCGGTCTGAATTTCGCCAGCGGCAGTGAACGCCTGGGGTCGGTAACCGTTCCGGCCCAGACAAGTCCGACCTTCAACCCGGAACCCGACAGACGGGCCTTCCAGGTGGCGACTATGGATTCATCGGCAAAAAGATAAGGAATCCGGGCCGGAATGGATTTCAGGGTTGTCTGAAAAATCCCCGGTAGACTGAGCAGGGGAATGTAGTAGTCATCGCTTTCAGGCTGCGCTTTTTGTGATACGTCGATCAACTCGTCCACACTGTCCAGGTCCTTGAACAGGCGTATCATCGGTTTGACAGTCGCAAATATTAAGGTTCCCCCGAGGGCTTTGACCATGGGCAGATAGCGCACGAACTGCAACATGTCCCCCAGGCCCTGCTCGGAATGAACGTAAAGCCGTTTGCCGGCAAAGGATTGACCACGCCAACGAGGCATCTCATAGCGATAGGGGTAGGTTCTTTTCCATTCCCGCCGTTTAAAGCGCCATTCATATTCCTGCCAGCCGGGAAGGAAGTCCCCGGTCAGGAGAAGGGCTGTTGAGAGATTGAAGTGCGCTTCAGCATAGTCCGGTTTAAGTTCGATGGACTTTTTATACCATTGCAGGGCAGCCTCCATCTGAAGCATGTCCTGGTTCAGTTTGGCAAGGTTGTTGCCAGCCTTGAAGTAGGCTGGCTGTATCGCCAGGGCCTTCTGATAGCAGGTTTTTGCCAATTCATAATTGCCCATTCCATGCAAGGTGCTGCCCAGGTTGTACCAGGCATCGGCGTAGTCGGGTTCGAGCTCAAGCGCTTTTTGATAACAGGAAGCGGCCTCGGGCGTCCGTTGTCTTTCATCAAGAACGTTGGCCAGGTTGTTATAGGCCTGCGCAAAGTCCGGCTTTAATTTCACCGCCGTCTGATAGCTGTCGATCGCACGGTCCAGAAGTTTTTGCTGCTGGTATATAATGCCCATGTTATACCAGGTCGCGGCGCGATCGGGATCCAGCTCGCTGGCCTTTTGATAGCTGGCCAAGGCGTCGTCCAGTAAGCCCTGTTCGAAATACGCAATGCCGGAATTATAGTGGGCGTCCATATAGTCGGGTTTTAATGCCAGGGCCTTGCGGTAACTCGATAGGGCTTTGGGGTAGATTTTCTGATCCAGATAGGTATTGCCCAGGTTGTAGTGGACCTCGACCAGGTTCGGCTGACTTTTCAACGCTCTTTTGTAGCAGGCGACCGCGGACTCAAAATTACCCTGACCGTGATACGAGTTGCCCATTTCATACCAGGACCGGGCCGGTTGTGCATCGGCGCTGCATTGCCCGGGGTCTCTTTCTGTTGCATCTGCCACGCTGACCCGATTCTGCAGGATACCGTGCTGGACGTTGTAACCTTCCGATGTTTCAGCATCATCCATGGATTTCTCCGCGGTGGGTACCTGGCGGCCGGCGGCAGATCTGTTTTTATAAGCGGTGCCCATTAGATCCAGTCCCTGACCTTCGATTTGCACCTCATTAAACCCGGCTTGCATCAGTTTTTGCCGGAGCGTCTCCCGGGTAAAGCCGGTTTTATGGGCCATAAAATGATTGCCGTCCGCAATTGACAGGCGGTGGCCCCACAAGACATCGATCGCTGAGATGGGGCCGGCCGGGGACTCATACAACAGGTCTTCCAGGTTTCCCCGGGCCACCTCGCGGGCCACGGTCTGAATATCGGGCAGCCGGATCAGGACAAATCCATTGGTCCTGAGCACCCGGAAAAATTCTCCCAGGGCGAGGGGAACTTCATGCGCAAAAAGATGCTCTAAATTGTGGCAGGACCAAACCGCGTCGACGGATTCATCTGCTACGCTTTGCATGCTGGTAATGCTGTCGACAATATCCGGTTGGACGGCCGGATTGATATCCAGACGCACTTCCTGCCATGGCGACTGCCGGAATGCCGGGTGCAAAGCTTCAGGGTTCCGGGGTCCGCAACCCACATGTAAGACCTTTTTATGGCTCATGATTATGTTTCCGCCACCTCGAATGACTGTGGGAGCCGGCCGGCGGTCCAGGTTTTCCACATGGTCTGGTACGCGTTTTCCAGATTTTTTACAAACCTCGGCGTATCAAACAGGGGATGGGTCAGGCGATTGCGGGCCAGCATTCGGCGTATGGCCTGAACCTTGTCCGGATTCGTGGCCAATTCAACCGCCAACTCCTCGTAGGCCTTGAGGCTGGTGGTGACCAGCTCGGACAGGCCGACCGCCATCAGGCTGCTGGACGACATCCGTGATACAAAATGTTCGCCCTGCAACGTAATCACCGGAACTCCGGCCCACAGGGCATTGCTGGTGGTGGCCCCGCCGTTGTAAAGGCGGGTATCCAGCGCCAGATCCGCCAGCCGCAGGCGGGCCAAATGGTCCTTCAGCGGCAGCGCCCCGGCAAAGACCAACCGGCCGGGTGCTAGGCCTTGCATTTGTGCCCGCTGACGCATATTTTGGGTAGCGGCGGCATTTTGATTGAGCAGCCACAAAACACTTTGTGGGACGCGCTGCAAGATACGCATCCAGGTATCGAACATGAGCAGATCGATTTTGTAGGGTTGACCAAAAGAACAGAACACCGTTCCCTGAGGCGGCAGTCCGCATTCTCCCTTTTGCCATTGCTTTTTGGAAATTTGCTGGAGATGGTCGTTGACCTGGTAGCAGTCGGGCATGAATACCAATTTCTCCGTAAAAAATTTTCTGTGCTCTTCAGGGGTAACGATTTTATCCGTGATAAAATAATCCATAAATTCAGCGCCGGTTGTCCCCAGAAACCCCAAATAGCTGATCTGGACGGGTGACGGGCGCAGGGCGCATATCGCCATTCTGTTGCCACGCGTATGACCCATTAGATCGACGAGGATATCCACCTGATCCCGGAAGATACAATTTGCCGCTTCAGCATGGCTCAAGTTGTCCAATTCGATAAATTTGTCGCAGTCCTGCTGAATTTTCCGGCGATAAAAGCTACCGTCATCCTTGCCGTGGGAATAGCCATAGACCTTGAAGCGATTCCGGTTGTGCAGTCCGAACAAGCTTAGCATCTGGTGCATGACTGCTTGATTCTTGAAATCGGCGGACATGTATCCCACGGTTATCTTTTTCTTGAAAACGTGTCTATCTACAAATGAAAATTTGATACCCGACACGGCCGCACGGGCGGCAATTTTCCGGCTCCAAGATTGGGCGACCGCCAGGTTCCGTTGCGGATCTGAATGGCGGCGCAGGCTGAGCATCGGTTGCTCGGCCGTTTTGTGCCCCTGGTCCAGGGCATCTTCCGTTAAACGATCGAGTTGGTCCGCGGTATCGGGCAGCATCTCCCATTGACATGCATGCTGCAATAGCTGGACCAAATAAGCGAGCGAATCCGGATGATCTGGCCGTGTTTGAAGCGCTTTGCGGCAGCACGCTATGGCCTGGTCCAGATTGTTGCGTCCTCGAAAGGCGACTGCGAGGTTGTGATAAGCCTGGACGGAATCTGGATCAAGTCCCAGCACTTTTTGATAACAGCCAATCATGCCGTCCAAATCCCCCTGGTCCCGGTAGCTATTCCCCAAGTCATAGTAAATGTTGACATGCTCCGGTTTGAGCCTGGCAGATTTCTGGAAGCACGCTATGGCCTCATCGAGCCGATTCAGGCGGTAGCAGGCCAGGCCCAGATTATGGGAGGCTTCGGCATAATCCGGTTTAAGGTTCAGGGCTTGCTGGAAGCTGGCGGCTGCTTTTTCCCATTCATCCTTTTCATAAAAGGTTTGGCCGATATTGTAGTGAATTTGGGCCGCGTTCGGCTCATATTCAAGGGCTTTTTCATAACAGGCGATTGCCTGGTCAGTTTGCGCTAGATGCTGAAAGCATGAACCCATATTTTGGTGGGCTGCGACAAATTGCGGGGTGACTTGCAACGCCTTTCGATAGCTGTCGATTGCCTGGCGAAAATGCTCTTTTTCCTGCAAGGAAACGCCGATATTAAAGTGAGCTTCGGCAAATCCCGGTTTCAGTTCAAGCGTCTTATGGTAATAGAAGACCGCTTGTTCATGATCTCCCAGATCCTGACAGGCCTTTGCCAGGTTGAAATACGCTTCGAAGAAATCGGGCCAAATCTCCAGGGCTTTTTGATAGCAAACAATGGCAGCCGACAAATTTTTGCTGTCATACTGGCGGTTGCCCTGATTGTATAGCGCCTTGGCCTGCTGGACTGCGGCCTGATGATGGTGTCGTACGAAACGGGCGTCGATCTGGTGTCTTAATGCGCCTGCCACCCGGTCAAATACCTCGGCCCAGTTGTCCCTGGTCTTCTGTCGAAAAAGTCGCATGGTCGGATACCAGGGGCTGTCCTCGCGGTCCAGCAGCCAGCGCCAGTCCGAACTGTGGGGCAATACCACCCACACGGGTTTTCCCAAAGCGCCGGCCAGATGGGCCACCGACGTGTCGATGGATATCACCAGATCCAGATTTGTAATGAGCGCGGCGGTGTCGGAGAAATCTTCGAAATCAGGTCCGAAATTCATTATTGGCCCGGTACCTGAGTCTGTGTTGTCATCCGCTGCACTTGCCGGTGCGTTTTTTTGCAGACCATATAAATTGACCCCTTCTATCCCCGACAAAGATAAAAAATGCCTGAAGGGACAGGTGCGGTTGGGATCTGTGGCCGCCCCCGTCCAGACAATGCCGACATTCAGTCCACGGGCGGCCAAACGACCCTGCCAATGTTTGGTTTTGGCATCATCGGCCTTCAGATAAGGTATATCCGCCGGAATATTCTCCAGACGAGTATTGAATATTCCAGGAAGGCTTGCCAGCGGCACATATAGATCGGCAGCATGTGCTGAAGCGGCCTGGGGATTTCTCTCTTCCAATTGATCTACACCGGCCAGGGATTTAAAGAGCGCCATCAACGGTCGGCGTGTTTGAAAAATGACGGATCCACCACGCGCTTTGGCTAAGGCCAGATACCGGACAAACTGCAGACTGTCACCGTATCCCTGCTCGTCATGGACCAGCAGCCGTCTGCCTTGAAACGCCTGGCCGTGCCACCGTTTGGTGCAGTTTTGCAATGCCAGGAAATTCTTCCATTCAGGCTTTTGCAGACGCCATTCATAGCCTCGCCAGCCGGCTTCGAAATCTTCCAGCAGCAGATGGATAAGAGATTGATTGAAATTGGCTTCGACAAAATCCGGTTTCAACCTGATGGCCCGCCGGTATTGCTTCAAGGCCGCATTTAGATGGTTCAGGTCTTTCTGGAGATTGCCCAGGTTGCAGTGAGTTTCTGCGGAACCGGGCTCAAGTTGAATGGCACGGGTGATGCAGTCAACCGCCTCACAGATTCGGCCATCAGCCCGCAAGGCAAGTGCCAGGTTGTTCAGCGCACCGACAGATGCGGGATCGAATTGCAAAGCCCGCCGATAATTTTCAATGGCCGGGTCTAAACGGCCCAAATCTTTCAGGGAATTGCCCAGACTGTTGTATACTCTGGCATCATCCGGCTTAAGACGAATTGCCTGCTGATGGTGAATGATGGCCGCTTCATGCTGCCCGATTTTTTGGTATGACAATGCCAGGTTAAAATGGGCCTCGGGAAAATCCGGTGCAATTCGCAAGGCCGCTTTCAGGCATGCTATGGCTTCGTCCGTTCGGTTTTGCTGCCGCAGAACATTTCCCAGGTTGTTGTAGGCTTCGGCGTAGTTGGGTTGCAGATTCAGGGCCGCACGGTAGGCGCTGATCGCCCCGGCAGGTTTTCCGGTGGCTTCGAACACCAGCCCCAGATTGTTGTGGTAGGACGGCACACGGGGGTTTCCCATGATGGCCTTGGTGATCAGCTCCAGAGCCGTGGCCGGATCCCCCGCCTGATACGCGATGATGCCGGATCGGTGCAGATTTTCCGGATGGTCCGGTGGCGTCGGCCAGGTTCGCTTGCTGGGTTGCCGGGAGTGCGGGTGTCCGCCGCGGTTTAAATGTCGCATCAGTCTGTCTGAGTTCATGGCACTTTGATTTTTTTAGCTATTCATTGAGCCGGCCGGATAATCGAAGCGGTTGAATCATGATATAAAAGCAAAAACCGTACCGTTTGAAAGTTCTTTTTTCCTACTTTTTGAAGCTCTTGGCCGCCGAGCATTTTGTCGACAGCGTCATTAAATTGACTTGGTTGGGCAGTATTATCCCAGGTGGATTCGATATGGGTTCCAAATGGGCGCCGGAAGGACAAACAATCACAGTGGCATGCAAATTGCTATTGATACTAATGCGTTAATAGAAATGTGAAAATATCCCGGTTGCCAAAACGCATTGAACCGGTCGGCTGTTTTCAAACGAAGGTTTTGGCGTGATGTAGTTCACCCACAGAGGATGTATATGACATTCGCGACGGTAAGCCGCAGTTTTGTGATTCCGGTATTGGATTTTTCCCCCCACAGTCCTTACAGCATCCTAACGCTGCTGGAGGACCTGCATGATATTGAAGGTGAAGTCATTTGCATCTTCAATACCCGGGAAGTTTACGAAAAGCTGCGGGATCATCCAAGAATCGACAAATTCTGCTTTAACAATTTGAATGCCGGTGTCAGCCGCTCATGGAATATCGGCATCAATATGTCCGAAAGCCGGACGATATTTATCATGAACGCCGATTTGCATGTCGAGCGTTCAGCCGTTGTGCAAATGGAGTCCTATCTGGACACCCTGGCCAATGCCGTAATGGTCGGACCCCAGGGGTCGCATTTGGATTTTAAAAATTTGCAGGTGATTCACTATTTTGAAAAAAATCAGTTTGATCAACCGGTCCGAACCCATGATATATCCGGCTTCTTTTTTTGCATCCATCGTCAAAAGTATCTCGAGCACAAACTCTGTTTCGATGTGCAGTACAGTCCCTGTTTCATGGAAGAGTGGGATATGGGTCTGCAGATTATTCAGGCCGGGTTGGCTTGTTATGCCGTGCCTGTGACCGACTTTGAGCACGATTGGGGCGTTTCCGAGTCATCGGAAAATAACCGGATCAGCTATTTTGGCCGGGACGTGTTCCGCAACGATATATTGATCGAAAATCGGAAGAAATTCTTAAACAAGTGGTTTAATCAAGAAAGCATTCCCGAAACCGGATAAACCGGATAAATGCCGAAAATGGCTAAAATGCGCTAAAATGCCTAAAAATATGGTGTCGCTTCGCTCTGTTTATTAGATTACAATCAATAGTTGAACTTTTAGAAAGTTGACTCCGAATCTTATCTTCGTAAACGCACGTATACCAATGGTTTACAAAGAAACTTAACAATATTTTGTGTGTTTTGCGCAAAACTGAATTGATAGCCGTCTAATGACCATGTTAGTGGTTTTGAGGCCAAGATGAGAGTTCTGTTTATCACCCACGCCTACCCCAATTATGTGCCGGATCTGCTTTTACACGGGCTCCGAAAATTGCTGGGACCTGAGGTGGTTGACTATCCGAAAAAAGATTGCGTCTACGACGGTGTCTTAGGACTAGGGGTGTGTCCGGATGACCAGCGCTGCCCGGGGTGGTTTCCGGCCGATGACGGTCAGATTGACCGCGAAGATATTCCGCGCAAAGTGGCAACCGGCTATTTTGACATGGTCGTTTGCGACGTCCGGGCACTGGGATTTTTACAAAAATCTTTCGCCAACTGGCCCAGCAGCCTGGTTATCATCGACGGGGAAGATTCTCCTGCGGGCATCCCGGTGGGCAAATATATCATTTGCCGACGTGAAACCGACGGCTCGGACTACTGCATCCCGTTGCCCATGGCGCTGCCGGAGGAAATTTTTAATTGGATTGCTTCCTATGATGATCTTCCCAAGCAATACAGTATCGGGTTTCTTGGAAGCACTCCGGACGGCTGGCGGCGGCAGATCATCGAAACGATTGCAAAACATTACAGGAACGCCCTGCTGCAGACTTCCATAGTTCCGAGTGGACCGGAACCATCTCCAGCCGGCCGCCTCGGCCGCGATGACTATTATCGCAATTTACAAAAATGCCGGATCGTTCTTTCCCTGCCTGGTTCGGGCTACGATACCTTTCGGTTCTGGGAAAACTCGGCCTGCAATTCCGTCCATTTGGCAGCCCAAATGCCGCTATTTATACCTGATGATTTTCAAGAGCAAAGGCATTTATTCAAATTCGCGGCGATGGATCAATTCACTCATATCGTCGATCGAATGTTGGATGATCGGATCAAGTCTGATGCCGTTGTCAATGAGGCACGGCGTCATCTGATCACATTTCATATGACGACCAATAGGGCAAAATATTTTCTAGCCAAAGTCAAAAACGCATTTATGGCCTAAATTATGAATCGAATATTCTCTGCCCAGAACGTTTTGCCCTTTGTCTCATCTATTCTTTTTCACATGCCGAGCACAGAATTTTAACTTTGAAAATCCACCAGCCCCGAACCAGACCAGTGCCCCAGATCCGTAATATCTTCTTTCGTTTCCTTAATTGCGTTCCAAAATTCGACCATCGGCTGATTCAGATGAATATCATCCAGAAATAACAACCCCTTGTATCTGTTTTTCTTCAAAAAACGATAAACCTCGTTTTCAAAACCGCCGTCATGATTCGTATCCAGAACGATCAAGGCGGCATCAAGCAGCCTGTGGTCCTGTAGAACATCACCAACAAGATATTCAATGGTATTCAGTTCATCAGCGAAGTTAAGCTCCTTGAGCTCTTCGATATCGTAGGAGATCACCCGGTTGCTGTCGTTGTAAGAAAGGGCCAGGGCGGAGTAGCCCTGATTGGTTCCGATATCAAAAATAATTGAGTCATCGAACAGAGAACTCAAGTGGGCCATCAGCCGGTAATGCTCTGTGAAATCAACATCCAGAAACAAGTTGAGGTGTCCCTCATTGGCGACATATTTTGAGAGCTTGCGAAGATCAGTCTCCGAAATATCAGTTTTGTTGAGCTTGTACCGCTTTCTTAGACCGAAATCCGGGCTTTCCCATTTATTCTCGGTCAGCGTATTCAAGACCTTGATTTTGTGGGTAAGGTAATCTTCTTTTTCAACCAGAAAAATTCCATAGGGTCCGGCAGGATTCTGGAAAATTGACCAGGCGGTGATGAAGGGCTCAAATTCTTGAATGCTCCAAAAAGAACGATGCTGTTCATACGGGTTACCGTATATCGCTTCCTGCTTCCAGCTTTCTCCGAGCGGTATGCATATAACGAGGTTCCTGTTGCAATGCGCGATGCATTTGTCAAGCAATTGGTGGGCCTGATTTTTTTCAAAATGCTCTAACACATCACCAAGCACAATCATGTCATATGTCCCTAAGGTATCAATAACGTCAAACGCATTGCCGATAAAAATGTCATCATATATGGCACGTTGATGATCCTGAATGTATTCTGGGAAGATCTCGATTCCATCAATTTTTGTTTCCCAGTCCTCCCTTTTGAATTTGCCCTCCTTACCCGTCATCACATCGAGATAATCGCGTGCGATAAAACCGATTTTGCCGTTGCCAAGACCGATGTCGAGCAGCGACGACGGCCGGGTCCGGTCTAAATATTCTATCAGTGGATACAAATGCGCATAAGGGCTGGTCGGCATCGGGACTACTCTCCTCGACTCACGCTTGGATCTCATGCAGCGGGGTCAGAATTCCAAAGCGGGAATGATAAACAAACCATGGTTAACGAATTTAAGCTCCTGATTCGCGTTCTCTTCGATTCGGGATTTCTGCAAATTATATACCAGCTGGTATGTGATCAAATGACGAATAAAATCATTGAAACGATGTTCTCAACAGGTCCAGGATCCGCGGGAGGGAAGGGGCCGGGGATGGTCGATAGGTTAACGATAATAAAGATATATGTTTTTTCGGGACGTTCTTTCCAGAGCCAAAAAGTCAAATATATGACGCTGCCGCCGGTTGAATCCCTGATCCTATCATCGAAATTGAAGGTCACAGGACTTCTTAGCCGAACGACTATCCGGGATATGGCAGGCGAAACAGAGCATACGGGCATTCCATTGCCGCCGGCTATCATGCCGGTTCACCATCTTTCCGGAGCCAACGGGACCTGCCGGATGACTTAATATTGGCATACAATTTGCCTATATCTTTGATGTCGAGGGTCCCCGGTATCCTTATAACCATAACAATATTGCCATCCCAGCCACCTTTTAAGCTGACAACTGCCGCTTCGGTTGAGAGAATATGCAAAATTTGCAAAAATGCTTCAGTCATATTTTAAATTTTAGACACGACAGCCCGGTCGCGATCGATCGCTGCCACAATTTGTTTGTGGTCGGGGCCTTGATGTCAAAAAAGCCGCAGAACGTTCTGGAATTGGGCATCGGGAGCGGTTATCTGACATGGAGTCTGATCCATGCTTTGGGCTACAACGGCACGGGTCATCTTACCTGCGTTGACAACTGGTTTGACTGGGGCGGGATTGAGCCCGAGGACATCGATCGGATTCGTGAGGCCGGGGTGCAGGTGGTCGCCCAGGTCAGTGAAGCGGATTTTGTCAAACAATGCCCTGCAGATGCATACGATTTCCTGATATCTGATGCCGATCAATTTCTCAGCGGATTGTGGATCGATGAACTATTGCGAATTTGCCGGCACAACGCGTTTATGTTTTTTAGAAATACCAATCGGCAGGACGATCTACCCCACCAGCAGCTTATTGAACAGCGGGTCCGGCAACTGGGATTGTCTCACTATCACTTTACCGAGACGAGCCGATCAGACGAGCGTTGCCATACGGGCTGGTTGTTTGCCATCAATCATAAGACCCCAAAAAATGCGGGCAGACCGGCACAGTATACGGTTGGGGATAAAAATTCGAAAGCAGGAGCAGCTGCCGGCCCATGGACACATCAACGTCCGCACCGGGAAAAGTGCGGCAGCGAACCGTTGTATTTGGGGCTGGTTGCTGGTCAAAATTATGGATGGGGAGTCTGCAGCGAATATCTTTCCCTCGAATTGTCCAAAAAAATCAATTGCTGCATCCTGAATTCAGCCGACGGTACTGCCACTAACCCCAACTTGGACGGGAAATTATTCCAGGCCCTGACCAGTGTGGATTTCTTCCCGATGTTCGAAAAAGCCCGGGGGAAAAAAAATTTCGGTTACACATTTTTTGAAAATGAATTGACCCAGACTTCCCTCGAAAACGCCAAACGGTATGACCTTGTACTGGCGGGTTCCAGCTGGTGCCGGGACCGTATGCTGGAAAAGGGGATTCCCAACAGCGGTGTCCTGATTCAGGGCATTGATCCCGAGGTTTTCTATCCCATAACCGCTGAAAAAACCACGGATGATTTCGTTATTTTTTCCGGAGGCAAGTTCGAACTGCGCAAAGGTCAGGATCTGGTGCTGCAAGCCGTCAAGATCCTGCAGCAAAAATATCGGGACATCATTCTGGTCAACTGCTGGTACAATAAATGGCCTGAATCCACGAAACTTATGGCCTACTCCCAGCACCTTGAATTTGAATATCAGAATCAACCCTGGCAGGATCTCATGGAGCGCACTTATCGTATCAATGGCCTTGACCCGGGCCGGATTCAAACCCTGGATCTCGTTGCCAACGAAAAGCAAAGAGAAATCTACCGGCAGACGGATATCGGTGTTTTCCCGAACCGCTGCGAGGGAGGGACCAATCTGGTTCTGATGGAGTACATGGCCTGCGGCAAGCCGGTGATTGCTTCCAATACCAGCGGACACAAAGACATCCTGACTCCGGAAAATGCCTTACTGCTCAACGACCTGCAGGACTTCAAGATCACTGGGCCTGACGGTGGGCTGTTGGCACGCTGGCAGGATCCTTCCATCGACGAGCTTGTGGCCCAAATCGAATTTGCCTACCACCACCGGGGACAGATCAATACCATCGGTCAGAGGGCCGGGAAGGACCTTAAAAAATTTACGTGGGCCCGCAGCGCCCAGCAGCTTTTGGATCAAATCGGCGCTTAGATGACTGGCGCCGATCTCACGCGCGGGCGGAATCACGCGCCATTCGCTGCAGTTTTTCTGCCACCTGCAGGAACGTTTCCTCCCAGGCGCCAGGCTCCCTTTGACGAAATAAGCGCATGGTCGGATACCAGGGACTGTCGGAGCGATCCATCATCCAACGCCAGTCCGGGATGAAGGGCAACAACACCCAGACGGGTTTGGCCATGGCGCCGGCCAAATGGGCGACGGACGTGTCGACGGTTATCACCAGATCCAGACAAGCGACGGCTGCGGCGGTATCGCTGAAATCATCAAATTCCTCGCCCAGGTTAACGAATTTTTGACTGAAGCTTATCCGGTTGGCCTGTTCGGCAGCTGGGCCTTTCTGCAGACCATACAGCCTGACACCTGGAATTTCCGTTAGCTTGCTAAACTGATCCAAGCGGCATGAACGGTTGCGATCGTTGGTATGCAGGGGACGTCCCGCCCATACAACCCCGACTTTCAGCCGGGCAGCATTATTTTTCAGCCGATGCCCCCAGAACTCAACCTTGTGGGGATTGGCCTTCAGGTAAGGTACCTGGTTGGGGATGCTGCCGACGGATGTCTTGAAAATGCCGGGCAGGCTCAAAAGGGGTACATAGTAGTCATAAACCACCGCCGGATTGCCGTCCGTTGATCTTTCGACCAGATTATCTATGCCGGGAAAACCGCTTAACAATCCTATCAGCGATTTGCGGGTTTCCAGAATTACCGCACCGCAGCGGGCTTTGACCATAGGCAGGTAGCGCACAAACTGCAGGGTATCTCCCAGACCCTGCTCGTCATGAACAAAAATCGTTTTGTTTCTGGCCGGCAGCCCATCCCAGCGAGGTTTGGCGCAGCGGAACGGATAAATGGTTTTCCAGCGGGATTGTCTAAAGCGCCACTCGTAATCCTCCCAGCCCTGGAGGCAGTCTCCCCGCAGCAAATGCGTAAAGGAGCGGTTCCAGTGGGCTTCAGCAAGGTCGGGATTGATCTGCAAGGCGCAGTTGAAATGATCAAGTGCCCGGTCCAGAAACCCCTGGTTTTTAAAGCATAGGGCCAAATTATTGTGGACTTCGGCATAATCCGGTTTAAGCTGCAAGGCCTGCTTGAAAATTTCGATGGCTTCGTCGAATTTTTCTTGAAGCCGCAGGGCACTGCCCAGGTTATAATATCCTTCAGCCAGCAGCGGATTGAGCCGGATGACCTGACAATAATGTTCAATGGCCGCTTTAAAATTTCCACGATCCTTGAATAGATTTCCCAGGTTGTTGAGGGCTTCGATCATGTCCGGCTTGATTCGAAGCGCACGGCTGAAGTTTTTTTCAGCTGCATCCTTCTGCCCCCTGCGATACTGCAGGTCCGCCAGATTGAAATAAGGCTCGGCAAAGACCGGTTTCAACCTGAGCGCCTCAAGAAAGCAGGCTTGCGCCTCGTCACCTTTTCCAGTCTCCAGGAGGACTTTGCCCAAGTTGTTGAATGCTTCAGCAACGTCCGGTTTGATTTCCAGGGCCCGTCGGTACCAGGCGATGGCTTCATCAAATTGCCCCAGGGCCTGGTATGCCAATGCAGCGTTATAGGAGGCCTCAACAAAATCGGGCTTTAATTCAATCGCCCTCCGATAATATACGATTGCTTCTTTGAAGTTATTCTGATCCTGATAGGCACTGGCCAATTTGAAGCAGGCCTCAATATAATCCGTTTTATTTCGATAGCTATCCACTGCCGCTTGGTGATGATACTCTTGCTGATGGCCGATGGCTTTTTTCTTTTTGCTGTTTTTAACCATTATTCACCCAAATGGACAATTCGAGGTGGATCTCCCATCTTTCCAAACACGTAGGTGCCCCAGAGATCGTGGGCTCCCGCAAAACCCAATCTGCGAACATCCTGGATATGCCGTTTGAACAACGGGTCTTCGATACCCAAGGCCTGTCCCCGTAAATCATATTGTTGATATATCGGATCGTTGAGACAGGCAGGCAACCATTCCTGCCGGAATTTATCGACCCTGACGATAAAGGGGTTGTTGGAATGGGCAACCGTACGAATCAAATCCACATCCGGGACCAATGACTCTTCCTCCAAAATAAAGTCAAATCCTGCAATGAGGTTGTTTCTTTTGTTAAATCTCACGTAATTGATATTTTCATAGCGTTCGAAAACATCGATCAGCGCTGCGATGTCAATTTCCAGCCCTTGAAACTCCCAGTCATGTTCCAGAAACAACAAATATGGGGAAGTTACTCTTTGCAGCATATCCGAGACAATTTTCTGCAATCCGTAGTTGTGCTGGACCGTTAAATTAAAGCCGTGATTCTCGGCGAATTTTTGCAGGTTTTGGTGATATGCCGCTTCATCCTTATTGCTGCTGTTCAAATGGTCAAAGTGCAGTAATTTAGGACACGCGGCTACACGGTGGCCGAATACATTTAGAACCGAAGCGTAGGTCGTCTCCACTAGACCGGTTCCAGGCGGCGACAATTCGGCGTTTGCTTCGAGTTTGCGGGAAAAGTGAGTCAGCATCGCGACCGTTAATTTTTTTTCAGGGTTCGAAAAATACCGCCTACCCGGGATTCCAGACCGGGGAATATTGCCGACTAACACTGTCGGCCTGATTGGAAGATCGTTCTGAATCCGGTCCTTCAGTTCATAGATTTTTTCATTGGAATGATCCATGGATATCGCAGCCTGAACGGCATACAGGGCGTCTTCAATTCGTCCGGTGTCATACAGGCATGCGGCCAGGGCCTGATATATGAAAGCCACAAAATCCTTGCTGCAGGATGGCGGCCGGCTGCCGTCATGCAGATACTCCATAAACCATGGCTGAATGCCGAGATAATCGGGGATGCAGGCCAGGGCTTTTTGATAATTTGCGATGGCCTTTTCATAGCGGCCTGAGCGAGCCAGCTGGCCACCTCGGGCGAAAAAAGCTCTGGCATCAGCGGGCTGCGGTGTGTCGGCATGTACCAAGAACGATCGCGGATCAAAGCCCTCATTATGGTTTCGGTTTTTCTCCTGGCCGGGTAGGGACGGATCGGTTATTTCTGCCTGAGTCGCCTGCGAACGGTAAAAATCCTCTAATGATTGGATGCAACGCGTATTGTTGTATATACGGTGTCGGTTTTTTTCAATTCGGCGTCTCATAGCCCGGTAAAATTCTTCGTCCTGACCCAGTCGGGCCGCCCGTTCAATGTATTCATCAACATCCACTGTAATCGTATCTTCAACCCCCATCATTTTTAACATGGCATATGCATGTCGGCCACGCATAAACCTTCCCGGGCAGGTAACCACCGGCAGCCCGCAAGTGATGCCCTCCAGGGTAGTTTTGCCTCCGGACCAAAAAAAAGTATCCAGCAGCACGTCACTGGCAAGATTCAGACTCAAAAAATCATTGAAGTTTAAGCGGGGTAAGAATAGACAAAAGTCTTCTAATCGCAGATTCAATGATTTGAAGGCGCCGGCCAGACGTTCTTGAAATTGGCGGGTGATTTCACCGTTTGAATGCGACAGGAAAACCAGCTGGGCTTGGGGCACTCTTGCGGCAATCTCAGCAAATACGTGGTCGTGTTGGGGAAGATATTTGAACAGGGACTGAGAAGTCAAATAAACAAAGGCCCGATCCCGGATGCCGAAATCTTTTCTGGTTTTCGGATTCGCAGGCAACGAAGGCGGCTGGTAGGCCAACGCCAGGTTCGGCAGGCGGATCAGCTTTTCGCTATAGTGGTTGTCGGCGTCGGCGGGTTCCATCAGATCACTGCTCAGGTAAAAATCTATGGTGGGGACTCCCGTGGTTACCGGATGCCCCCAGCCCTTGCACTGGACTGGCGCCAGGCGCAAACCCGCCAGTTGGGTGGCCGGGGCATTCATCCCGATATCCGTGTATACCAGCACATGCAGACGGTCTGAGACGATTTTCGCAGCGGCCGGTTCGATAGCCGGCCCGACCTGATTAAAATGGTCACAGTTTTTGGCGAACTCCGGTGTCATTGCATCGGTTTGGCTGCCGATATGGTAGCAGGATATTTCGAATTCAGGTCGGTGGTGATTTTTGAGCCAGCCCAGCAGGAATTCTCCTACCGTGTGGGCATGCATAAAGGACGATACGTAACCGATCCTGATTTTTTCACCGGGCGCCAACAAAGGCATTGAACGAGTTTCGGCCCAAGCGGGGTAATTGGCTGCCATGACCCGGGCAACGAAATTTCCATATTTTATCTGTAGGTTGCGATCGTTGCGTCCCTGGTACTGGAGATAGAAATTCGTCGTACTGGCGATGCCATCCATGGCGCGGGATTGTTGATCCGCTTGGTCCAGGGGTGTGTGGCTGATTAGAAAATCCAAGTTCTTTTTGAATTTTTGCCGATAGACTGCAATCTCATCGGCGGTCCTATAAAGCACCGGCAAGGACAGCAGATAAAGCCAACGGGCGGGGGCATATTCCGGATTGATGTTGAGGGCCTGCGCGAAATATTGGCGCCCCTCATCATATCGGCCGAGCATTTGCAGGGCAATTCCCATGTTATATTGGGCTTCCACCATGTCTGGATTAAGGCCCAGGGCTTTCTGATAGCAGCCTGTGGCTTCCGATAATGCGTTTCGATCCTTGAACAGCAGCCCCAAGTTGTTGAACGCTTCCGGGAAATCCGGTTTTATTTCCAGGGCCTTGCGATAGCTGGCCTCGGCCTCCGCTAACCGGGACCGATTGAAAAATGTCAGGCCCAGGTTATAGTGCGCTTCGGCAAAGTCAGGTGCGATGTGAATGGCATTTTGCAGGCTGGCGGCAGCCTCCTGGTAACGCCCTTGATGTTGAAGGGCAATACCCAGTGAGTAATGGGCCTCGACCAGAAGCGGGTTTTGCTGCAGGGCCTGGCGATAGCAGGCGATGGCCGCTTCGTAATTTCCCTTGTTTTTAAACATCAGGGCCAGATTAAATTGTGCTTCGGCGAATTTCGGTTCCAGGGTGACGACCCGCTTGAAACAGGCCCGGGCGCTATCGTATTGGGCCATTTCGTTAAACGCGCTGCCTAAGTGGTTTAAGGCATTCACATGATCGGGTCTTATCCCCAGGGTCTTTTTGTACCAAAAAGCGGCTTGTTCGGGATTTCTCTGAAGCAGCCAAATGTTGCCGGTGCAATACATCGCTTCGGCAAGGTTCGGATCAAGCCGCAAGGCCTTTTGATAGCAGTCTAAGGCCGCATCCAGCCTGCCCTGATCCATAAGCTCTGTGCCACGGCTTACATAGTCAGCCGGGGTAGTGGTTTTTTCGTTGATGGCCGCCGGGCTGATTAAATCTGTATCCGTTGGCAAAAAATGAGGCGGTGCTGGCATAATGGTTTTACCTGCAGTTTCATTTTGACATAGACAAGGTGACAGTAAATTTTATTCCATCCCTCTGCATTGGAGAGTGACTAACTATTAAAAAACAGTGCAATTATCTTGCCAGGAAAGCAGTCAAATGGTGGTGGTAACTCATTAGGGCTGAGATAGCAGGAATTCAGATTTGAAATTGTCATAGGAGCTGCCAATTCAGGATCAATTGGAATATCACGGATGAACCGGATTCAAGCCTCAGGGAAGCGATTAGGCAAATTTGCCCATCAAATATACCCAATGGGGGGAAACATTTTTATCGTCTCCCGACTGATTAGACCATTATGCCACGTTGCTTTCATTTTCATTATTGGCTGAGGAGCTTTCTCTGAGACCGGCGGCCAGGTTGTTGTTGATGTTGATTATGATGGTGAGCTTGTCCGGGGTTGGGTAGGCCATGGTTTCAAAAATTCGCCGATCAATAAATGCACTCAGACTGAGGAGGTTTGCTTTCAGTTCGGTCGGCAGTGGATTATCTTCCTTGGCCAGTTCGCCCTGAAATATGGACCAGATGCGTTGGTTGAATTTCAAGGCCACATCCAGTTTTTCATCCCGATCATGGGTATCCCAATTATCCTGGCACTCTTTGAGCTTAAGCGCTGCTTTGGTGAGAACTGCAGCTTCCACATCACGGCCGGACATCGTCGATTTGTCGACGGATTCGTAAGCTTTAAATTGATTACTGTACACAGCTAATTACCTCCTGTTCATAAGTGATTAGTTTTTTTGCGTCTTTGAGTGCCTGGTAATACCGTTGGCTCAGAATGTGTTCGCTAATCGCGTCGATCAAACCGGTCATGCGGGGCGATGCCTGAACCACATCCCTGATCAGATCCCAGTAGGTGTTGTGGTAGGTCTGCAGGTTTTCGTCGTCAATATACATGAGTTGGATGACAAAGTATATTTTGCGGCAGGGAGAATCTGCCTGATCTTCGCTTAAAATATCCTTTTGACGCAGGATCGGAACGTTGTTTTCTACCAGTAAATTGCAGCCGAAGCTGTTTTTGTTGGTAACAACGGCCCCTCCGATAATCATGCGCTCGTCAGGTTTGAGGGTAATTTTTAGTGCCATTTTTATCGCGCTTGAATTTAAAGCGAATTTGTATGGAGAAATGGAGGGGGATTGCTCCCCCTCCATTTGGAAGTTTGCTCAGGATTTTTTCCTGTCACATCCGATCTACTGTTAGAACAGTCTCAAGACCGACTGCGCGGCCTGGGATGCCATGCTCAAGGAGGAGGTGCTCAATGCCTGACGCGTTTGCAGCATCAGCATGTTGGCGCCTTCCTCATTCATGTCGGCATTGACCAGGTTGGCTGCACCGTCACGCAGCGTGTTGATCATGTTTGAGGTGAAATCCTGGCGGGCAGTGATAACACTCAGATTGGTGGCCAGCTTGGAGGCTTCCGTCCTCAGCGCTGAAGTGGCATCGTCAAGCCGGGTGATGGCAGAGTTGATATCCAGTTTGTCAGCCGTCCCCCCGGCGCTGACCCAGGCATTGGCGGCAAAGGTCATGAGTGATAGAGTGGCGCCCTGGGAATCGGCATCAAATCCGGTAATGGTGAGCTTTGAGTCACCGGTTTCATCGAACTTGACTTCATGAACCACTGCGGTGCTGTCCAGCAGGTTAACCCCCTTGTATCCGGAGTCTGACGCCAGGTCGTCAACCTGGCTCAAAATATCAAAATACTGCGTTTGCAGCGTTGATATATCGGACGTTGTTTCGCCTGAAAGGGCCGAAGTCGCCAGAGATTTAGCCGCCGTAATCAAGGTTGAGATGGCCTCGATACCTTTGTCGCCTGCCTTTAACAGCTGGACGGATTCCGACATCTCATCTTTTCTTGCGGCCAGATCGCCGGCGCGTTGCTCATGGGACTGGGCGGTGAAGAAAGCTACCGGATCATCCAGGGCCGAGTTGACCTTTTGGCCTGAGGCCAGTTTCGTTTGGGTTGCCTCCATCAGTTTGTTGGTTTGCTGCAAACTGAACAAATTATTCCGCATTCCCGACGTGAGTGTAATTCCGTATGCCATGATTTTTCTCCTATTCTAGGTTTTTTATTTTGGCGTTCTTGCCATTTAGTAAAATAACTTATAATTGCTGGTTTATGCTGCAGGCAAGCCGTCGGTCTTTTTACCCCCCTCCTTTCCCGATTCTTATTTTGCCTACACTTTCTCTATCGGGAAAAACAGCGGAGACTTTAGGTCTTTTTTGATTTTTTTGATATAACATCCTGCAATGCTTAGAAAAAGGAAGGTATAGGGCATAAGGTGTATGGTGTAAGGTATACGATGAAGGTATAAGGTATAAGGTGTAAGGTATAAGGTGTATGGTGTAAGGTGTATGGTGTAAGGTGTATGATGTAAGGTATTAAACAGTTAGCAATTCAGTTTTGCACAAAATGCGCGAAACATTTTCCGGCTTTTCTATAAACCCATAGTATACAGGTGTTTACGAAGATATATGTTGCGTTAACTTTTTAGTTAAACGATCGATAGTGATATTATTGACAGAGCGAAGCGATACCACAAATCTTCAATCTTCAATTTTCAATATTCAATTCCGGCTTGTCCGGGTTAAGGAATATAGGTCACAACATACGGCGCACGATATATGGATTGGGGCGCAGTTTATTTGAGGTGAGAGGAGAGCACTTCATTTGAGGCGCGGCCTGCGGCCTCGATGAGTGCTGCGCTCAAGGAACGACCCTAGGGCCTTGACGGGACAAAAACTGGCGCAGGCCGGGAATATTGCCAACTGCTTTATAATAAAATGGTGGTGGACAAGCAGGGCGCATTGTGGCATTTAAGTATACTGACCCGATTCTGAAGAACCTCTTAACCCGGAAATCAGATAGTTATTCGATCATTTGTTGATTGGCTGATCGGTTGATTGGTAAAGCTATCAGCATTTTTTTGGAGATTTGATGATTAATTTGAATATCGAGGATATAAAACCCGGTATGATACTGGCGCAACCGGTTCGCAACCATCAGGGCGTATTGTTGCTGGAAGCCGGCGCCAAGGTATCCAAAAAAAATATTCGGATATTGAAATCCTGGGGGGTGCTGGAAATTCACATCAAAGGCCGGCTGCCCCAAGGCAAATCCCGCACCGGGGCGTCCGGGACCCAGGATAATGAATCCATTGAAAAACAATTGAAAGAAAAATTTTGCGATGTGCTGGATGATCCCATCATGGTCGAGATTTTCAATGCGGCCAGAAAGCAACTGAAAAAAGAGTCCCTTTGAATTTGCATTGATATTACCTAACCCGGATAAACCGGAAATACGAAACTCGAAAATCGAAATACGAAACAAATCCGAAATTCCAAAATTCAAATGTCTCAAACGAAATTACCGCCGTGACAAAGTTGAATTCATTTCAAATCTATGTAAATGCTTGTTTGTTAGTGCTTTACAAAGATGCCAACAAATGTTTTGCACAAATTGCGCAAAACTGAGTTGGTAACTATCTAAAGCGCCTGGGATTCGCATTATTCTCAAATAATGCAGTAATAGCTGGCCTTCAATGCCGAGAGCGAAAATGAGCACACCTGATCTGCGAAAAATCATTGCCGGAATCGACGATCTACCAACCCTGCCGCGCACCGTTCTAAAAATTACCGAGCTGATTAACGATCCGCAGTCATCCGCCAGGGATATCGCCCGGATAGTTACCGACGATCAGGTGCTGACCGCCAGACTGTTGAAGCTGGTTAATTCATCATTTTATGGATTTCCCCGGCGAATCGCGACCGTTAACTCCGCAATTGTGCTGCTTGGCTTCGACGCTATTCGCAGTTTGCTGCTGACGACCTCTGTTTTTGATATGTTTGGCGGCCGAAGTAAGCAGCGCAGGCAAGATCAGGAGAAATTTTGGGATCATTCCCTGGGATGTGCCGTGGGTGCCAAGGTGATCGGCGAATATCTGCGCCATGATAAAATCGAGGAATTGTTTGTCGCCGGACTGCTGCATGACATCGGAAAAATTATCGAAATGCTGTATTTACCGGATGAATATGCCAAAGTCGTGGATACCGTAAATCAAAAAAATATTCTGATGGCGATCGCCGAGGAAAATATATTGGGATATGGCCACGCTGAAATCGGCAAATTGCTGGCAGGCAAATGGAATCTCCCCATCAAGCTGGAACAGGTCATTGCCCATCATCACCAGCCGGCATCCGCCGGGAGCTTTATCAAGGAAGCGTCAATTGTTCATGTGGCCGACATCTTGTGTCGGGCCCTCGATATGGGCTACGGCGGCGATAATAAAATTCCTCCCCTGGATCATATGGCCTGGGAGAGCCTCAAAATCAAAGTCGAATCCCTCGAAGTGATCATGGAAACGATGAAAGAAGAATTCGACGATATCAGCTCCTTTATAGCTTAAATTTTCAGTGCCGGATGATTCTGGGTGCCGGATGCTGGATACTGGATGCTGGATACTGGATACTGGATGCTGGATGCTGGATGCTGGATACTGGATGCTGGATACTGGATGCTGGATACTGGATGCTGGATGCTGGATACTGGATGCTGGATTGAAATCGTTGATGGTATAAGGTGTAAGGTATAAGAAGAACTGCATTCGGCGCTCGGCATTCGGCGTTCGGTGTTGGAATTCTGTCATTTGAGGTCTGTCCTCTGTTTTCCGCCCTCAGTACCAGTACCTTTATATATTCTCAATTTTACCTTCTCACCTTCTTAACTTCTTACCTTCTCACCGTCCGTCCTCTGACTTCTGACTTCTGTCATCTGTCCTGATACTTCCGTCCTCTGTCACCTGCCTTCTGCCCCCGAATTCGGCCCCTCAGCCTCCTAATTCAGACATCCCTAAAAGCATAAAAAACCGCTACAGTTTTTTAAATGTCGGCCGATAAACGGTATCAAGAATTGACTGTGGTATCTATGTGCATCTAATAACGGGAAGGGAATTTTTATGAGTTCAATTAGTTCACTGGATTTAAAGACGCTAATAACCAGGTCCGTATGTGACGTGTTCGATACCATGCTTTCAATGAAGGTGGAATCCATCGAAGACAAAACATCAGAACTCTCCAATGGTCACCAAATCGTCGGAACGGTGGGATTTGCCGGAACTGTGTTGGGCAATTTGAACCTGCACGTGGGAAAGGAGTTAGCTTACCAGATGACGGCCGCCATGATGGACATGGAGACCGATGAGATTGAAGGCGACGAGGAAGTTCATGATGTCATCGGTGAATTGTGCAACATGATCAGCGGCGATTTGAAATCCCGCTTGTGTGATTCCGGCCATGCGTGTGATTTATCAATTCCGTCTATTACCAGCGGAAAGCAATTTAAGATTGAATCGAAGGGCTGGGATCGGAACGAACAGTATGGGTTTTGCTGCGGTGATCACACGGCACTGGTGGCAGTGTACATGAAATCGGCAAACTAATTTTATTGGAGGAACGATATGGCACTAAAAGTTCTAACTGTTGATGACAGTAAAACCATTCGGATGATTGTAAAAAAGGCTTTTAAAAAATACGACTGCGAGATGTTTGAAGCTGAAAACGGCGTGGAAGGATTGGCTGCGGCCGCCAAGGAAAAGCCGGGTTTAATTGTATTGGATATAACGATGCCGGTAATGAATGGTATTGAAATGCTGGAGAAACTCAAAGGCGAACCGGCTCTGAAGGACATCCCCGTGATTATGCTGACGGCCGAATCCGGCAAAGACAACGTTATGCAAATTGTGAAAATGGGAGTTAAGGACTACATCGTAAAGCCCTTCAAAGGCGAGGACCTGATCGGCCGTGTTGAAAAAATTATGAAACTGGCACCCAAACCCGAAGATGATTCGGCTACGGGCAACGGCAATAAATATTTTTCAGAGATAGAAGATGTTACCGTATTGGCGCTGCCGCGCAGGGTTACCCGGCCGGTATCGATTGAAGTTGAGGGAAATTTGCAGGCAAAGCTCAAAGACATGGCCGAGGCGCAGAAAAATAAAATGGTTCTGGATCTCTGTAAAGTTGCCGAAACGAATGTATCGCTGATCAAGCTAATAATTTCAACGCTGCGGCGCTGTCAGAACTCCAATGTGGCGGTCAAATTGGTTGCGTCGCCCAAACAGGGTGAAGAGTTGAAATCATTTCAGGAAACCGGCGTTATCCCAGTGATGCATTCTATTGAAGATGCCAGGGCCGCGCTTGGCTAACAATTCCGGCCCGAAAAATAGAATGCTCCGGGCCTTGACCGCGATCCTTTTTTAGATCGGATTGCAAAATGATGACAACCGAAAGTACTCGAACGGGCAGGTATTCTTTACCCGGCGGGATTTGTTTTTGCAAAATTAGCATCAGATTTCGCAATTTGCATATTTTAGTTCCATTTATCAAACGTTCGACATGTAAATTTGATTGTATCCGAATCCAATGGATTGCTTCCACCTGGCAAGTGGTTAAGTGGCTAAATTCATGGATCGATCGGTCGGGCGGCTGCCTTTCTGTTTTATTCCCGGCGCAGCGCATGGCTCTTCGCCAAGTCGGTGGCAGGCCTTTGGATTCCTTTTGAAGCAGGTTTTGCTGCCCTACCTACCTTCATTTATTCGCAATTTGCAAAAAATCAAGGCCGGATTCGACGACTTGCCGGGGGCGTAAATTGTCGACCCCGGACGGAATCTCTTTTTCCTGTTTTTTTTGGTTCCCGGCTAAAAAAAATGACCCCACAAAATGTTGTAGCATCTTATCTCCGCATTATACTTCATATTGGAAATTTTCACCCATTCATTTAGAGCCGGTTGCAGCTGTATTCCGTCTTTCAGGGCCACTGATTTTAAGCGGCATGGATATTGCTACCCCTTTGGCTGCCGGTCTGAGGACATACGGCAACCTCAAGGTCAATCTTTCTGCAAAATTAGGCAATAAAGAATATAATCTTTTGTTTCTAACTGTCATTCGGCGATAATCTTTTAATATTTGTACGAGGAGGATGGAGTGCAGAACGCAGCCCTACACAAAAGCGAACTTGATGCCGCGGATCGATGCAATATTCAAGCTAACGATGTTGACGAAGAAAACGGTTTTCATGATATCATCGGTCAGAGTAGAAAGATGCGAGAAGTGTTTGATCTCGTCAAGAAAGTGGCGGACTGTGACAGCACCATCCTTTTAAATGGAGAAACCGGTACGGGCAAGGGCATGGTTGCCAGAGCCATTCATCAGAGATCCAAGCGCAGGAATAAGCCTTTTATTTCTATTAATTGTGGCGCTATCCCGGAGAACTTGCTGGAGAGTGAGTTGTTCGGGCACGTGCGCGGCGCTTTTACCGGTGCGACTTCCTCCAAGCAGGGCAAATTTGAATTGGCCGATAGTGGTACGATCCTGCTGGATGAAATCGGAGACATGAGCTCCGACCTTCAGGTTAAGGTACTGAAAGTGCTTGAAGAAGGTGAGTTTGAGCAGGTCGGCGGCGCTAAAACCATAAAAGTGGATGTTAGAATTATTGCAGCCACCCATCGCGATTTAAGCGAAGAAGTCCAAAAAGGAAATTTTCGGGAAGATCTCTATTATCGGCTTTACGTTATTCCCTTGATGCTTCCCTCATTGCGGGATCGCAGGTCCGATATTCCGCATCTGATTTCTCATTTTATGGAACAGTCCAATAAAAAAAATGATCGCAGTGTTCAGGACATTACAGAGGAAGCGCTGGGCATGATGATGAGCCACGCCTGGCCGGGCAATGTCCGGGAACTTAAAAATATGATCGAGCGACTGATCGTTTTAAAAGGATCCGGAAAAATCGTCGCCCAGGATCTCCCCACCGAAATCAAAGCCACCCATAACTACGGCCCGTCAACCACCATCGAAATTTCAGATGAAGGTATTTGCCTGAACAGCGCCGTGACCGAGTTCGAAAAAGCGCTGATCCTGCAGTCACTGGAGAAAACCAAATGGGTAAAAAATAAAGCCGCCAAGCTCCTTCATCTGAATCGAACCACCCTGGTAGAGAAAATAAAAAGACACCATCTGCAACCTTGCAACGCCTAGCCCAAATGAATAATGAAAATTGAATATTGAATATTTAAGGAATTATTTCATTCAAATTGTTCTTTTTCACCAGAATCAATTCAGCGGATACTTTTCCCAAATCCCCGCTCTGCCTGCCATTGTATAAACTGCACTTCAGGCCAGGCGTCAAGGCAGTGACTCATCACAACTAAAAATTGACTGTCGCGGCAACCTTCAGCCGGGATCGCCGCGGGCCTAAAGCTGCAAAAGAAATTGATATCATTATATTTTGTAAGTTCTGCCGACCGGTGCGGGACAATCGGCCGGTGGCATGATAATTGCTGATATAAAAAGGGTTTACTTGATCTATCCAGCCTTTGAGCCGCAGAAGCCCATGTCCTAGGAAATCTTGACAGGCGCGGTTTGTACTAAGAAAAAGGGAAAACGTTTGCAGAATTTGCCGCCAATTCTAGTCGTTGATCATCAGCCGGATATGCGCACGAAACTTGAGCAAAGTTTGAACCGTGTCGGGTTCCCGGTTGAAAGTGCGTCGGATGGATCGGAAGCCCTGGACATGTTCAATGCCGTCAAGTACAGCATGGTGATTGCTGACGAACAATCCCCCGGGATTGACGGTATAGCCGTTTTAAATTCGGTCAAAAAAATATCACCGCAGGTGCCGGTGATTATCACGACCGCCCAGGGGAGCATGCATAATGCGGTTGAAGCAATGCAGGCGGGGGCCTGCGATTATATCCTGAAGCCGTTTTCATCTGACATCCTTGAAAGAACCGTCAAAAAAGCGATCGGCCCCATGTGCGGCGCTGCCGGAGTCATGCCGGGCGATGGAGCCGTTCGAATTCGAAAAATCGGTAAGGATATCATTACCCGCAGTTCAAAGTTGAAGGGGATATTAAAACAGGCTCGCAACATTGCGCCCAGCAGTGCCACAGTGCTTATTCAAGGTGAAAGCGGCACCGGTAAGGAGCTGCTTGCAGCCTATGTCCACAGTCACAGTCTCCACCCGGAGGCCCCCTATGTCGCGGTGAACTGCGCTGCTTTGCCGGACACGCTGGCTGAAAGCGAACTGTTTGGCCACGAAAAAGGTTCATTTACCGGGGCTGTGGGGCGTAAAATTGGAAAATTTCCGATTAGGGCATATGTCCGGAAGGTTTATATCCTGACTCTCTTAACGGTTTTCTGAATCCAGAAAAACCATTATAAGAGAGATACGCAATTTATTAAGAAAGGATATAGAGCCTATGATCCA
>Ga0209339_1000087_pt1 | contig 41037 bp, 36 predicted proteins | sample OlaalgELextract3_FD_187376 | JGI IMG/M metagenome (GOLD analysis project Ga0209339, IMG submission 187376) | Olavius algarvensis symbiont microbial communities from Tuscany, Italy - Type A ELBA extract 3 (SPAdes) (version 2) | ecosystem: Host-associated > Annelida > Digestive system >... | reverse complement strand
TTAACCTGAAGCACAGCAGATTGCTGCTTTAACCAATTTTTCAAAGAACATTGACCAAATTTAAAATGTTGGACCTACAATTTTGTAATTTATTCTGATCAATTTTAAGTTTATGCGCAGGCTCTAAAGCCAAAAAAATTATAGCGGTTGTTCCGATTGACGGATTCGATTGGTTCCAAAAATATCTCCGCCGGTTAGCATTATAGACCGATCGGAAGCAATTTGTAACAACCGGTATAGTGATAAGGGGGTAATTATGGACGGATATATGGGCAAAGCACTTGTTGTTGACCTGGGCAATGGTTCCACCGAAAGCTGGGACGTGCCTCAGGAATGGTATCAAGCTTTTTTAGGGGGTGAAGGTTTGGCGGTTCGCATGTTCCATGAATATATGGAACCTGGCCGCGAGCCTTATGACCCTGAAACACCGATCATTTTTGCCACCGGACCGTTAAATGGTACCAAAGCCCCGGCATGCGGCCGATTGGTGGTGGTATTTCGCTCTCCAGCTACCGGCACCCTGGGAATCACAAACGTTGGCGGTCACTTCGCGCCGGCATTGAAAAAAGCCGGCTGGGATATCCTTTTGGTTAAAGGCAAAGCGGCGAAACCGGTCTAGCTTAACATAAACGACGATCAGGTCGCCATCGAAGACGCCTCGGAAATCTGGGGCAATAAGGTCTCCCAAGCCGAGGACTATGTTGGTGAAAAAATGGGCAAAGGCGCCCAGGTGGTTTCAATTGGTCCGGCCGGCGAAAACCTGGTTCGTTTTTCTTGCATAATGACCCACAAACATCGTTCTGCCGGCCGGGGAGGAGGCGGGGCGATGTTGGGCTCCAAAAATCTCAAGGCCATTGGCGTCATTGGAACGCAATCGGTTTCGCTTACGGATCCCGACGCCTTGAAGTCGGCTTCTGCCAAGGCCATGGATGAAATTAAGGCCGAACCGTTTACCTCGGGTCTTCTTTCACCTTACGGCACCCCGGGATTTTACAACTCCATCAGCAGTACTGGCACATTGCCCACGAAAAATTGGCAGAGGACATCCTATCCGGAGTCACACGATGTTCTAGGACATGAAGCTTACCACAATACCCTAGAGGTCAAATCCTATTCTTGCGCCCAGTGCCCCATTAGCTGCGGTCGGAAATCGACAATTAAGGACGGTCCCTATGCTGGCGAAAGCGGCGGCGGTCCCGAATACGAGACCTTGGGTGCTTTCGGCAGTAAATGCCTGATCAACGATGTCAGTGCCGTTGCAAAAATAGGCTATGACTGCAACGAGTTGGGCTTGGACACGATCAGTGCGGGCCAAATTGTCGCCACAGCCATGGAGTGGTTTGATCAAGGCATTCTCGACCGGGAAAAGACCGATGGCATCGAGCTTTCCTGGGGCAACGTTGAGGCGACCTTAGAGATCCTTCGGAAAATGGCTTACCGGGAAGGTATCGGTGATCTGCTGGCAGAGGGCTCCAAGCGGGCTGCCGCAAAAATGGGCGGCAATGCAGTTGACTATACCTTTGAGGTCAAAGGCCTCGAGATGGCCTCCTGCGGCGTTCGCGCCAGCAAAGGTGAAGCCGTGGTGCATGCCGTGTCTCCGCGAGGTGCCGACCACCTGCGACCCTACGCCTCCGTAATTGATGCGTTTGGATACCTCGAGGAAGAGCTGGGCATAACTGAAAAACAGGATCCATTGTTGGATGGCAACAAAGGCTGGGTAAAGCCGGTGCAGGAACTTTCCATGGCCACAAATTTGATCGGCGCCTGTCTGTTCGCCTCCATTTGTCTCGCGGTTAAAGGCAGCACATGGGCCGGGGTGTATTCAGCCGCAACCGGCCAATCGTGTTCACTGGAAGGTCTGCTCCTGTCGGCCGAGCGGGTTATCAATATGGAACGTATGATCAATTTTCGCTTCGGCTTCGACCGTAAAGATGACACCCTGCCGAAACGACTGCTGAAAGAGCCGGCCCCCGACGGGCCGGGGGAAGGTGAGGTGGTGGATTTAGATACAGCACTGGACAGCTACTACGAGGCCATGGGATGGGATACCGCCACCGGAATTCCGAAGCCCGAGAAGCTTCAGGAACTGGGCTTGAGCTGGATGCAGGCCTAACAAAACTCTAATTGAGCTATAAACGCTCAATTAGGCGTTATTTGTTATTTGTTAATCGTTATTCGAATGGCAGACAACCTGATTCTAAATTTTGATCACCAGTTAATCATAAAATGGATTTCATTTCCTTTAAACTAATAACGAATAACGAATAACTTTCAATTCGTTTTTAACTCAATTGGGGCAGAACGAAGCCTAATCCATAACTGCAGCGGGGACTATCTACTGCTGCAGTTATCGGATCGTTATTGTAGACACCGCGGCAATCCCAGACACCAGGGGCAGTCGCCACACGGTACAGAGGTTGTGTGACAATCTGCTTCAAAATTTTCGGAACGAATCAGATCACACGGTTGCAAGATGCAGTTGCTGCAAAACGGGTAATCTCAGCGTTTACTTGGCAGGAAGCGGCAAGTTTTTGGGCAGATTGAATCTTTTCCCAGGGAGAGCTGTTGCACCCTACTCGAAAAACAAACCCATCTGCGACTTCCGGCGCACCCGGCAATTCCAAAAAAGCCTCGATGGTATCCCGTTCATCAGTGTTGAATCCATGGTTGATAAAATGCTTAAACGCCGAACCATCGCGCTCCGCATCCTTCGACGACCACACTTTTGAGAAAGAGGTGCTTTCGTTCGGATTGACATGCGAATCCGAAATGACTGCAAAGGTGAAAAGGGGTTCGTTTCGCCCTGGGATAAAGTCGGGTGGCTCATTTAAAGAGAGTCCGCTCCTTTTAGCATTCATAAAAGCACTCCTTAAAACGTTTCTCGGGACGACAAGTAATCAAATATCGCCGCAAAATCTTTCTCACCCAGTCCGGACCTTTTGGCTTGCAAAAAAACTTCTTTAGCCGCGTTGGCGGCGGGCAGGGCAACGCCGTTCTCGTAAGCGGTAAGGGCCACCAGATGCAGATCTTTATGCATCCATTTCAACGGAAAATCAGCCTCGTAGTGCCCCCCTTCGATTTTTGATCTTTTTAGGGATAGGTAAGGCGCCGCCAGAGGACCGTCGAGCAGCGTCTCAAATAACATCTCCTGAGTGAAGCCCAAGGCCCGTCCCAGAGCGACGGCTTCGGAAAATATCAGAATATTCTGGGCGACAAGCAGGTTTGCCACCATTTTATAGGCGGCGCCCATACCCTGTTCACCGACATGGTTTACGGCTTTGCCCATAATTTCAAAATAGGGTTTAAGGGTATCGACATCGGCTTTTGCACCGCCGACAAAAAATACGAGCTGCCCCGCCCCGGCCGGCTTTTTGGTGCCCATAACCGGGGCATCGACATACCGCACATGCCGCTTGCGAGCTTCCGCCGCCATGGCTCTGGCAAAAGATGGATTCACCGTGCTGCAGTCAATCCATATCGCATCCCGTTTCAGATTCGCTAAATAGCCTTCAGGACCGAGGGCAGCTTGGCTCACTGCCTCAGGATGGGCCAGCATGGTAAAAAGTATATCTACTTTGACGGCTAGTTGAGCCGGTGTATCACACCACCGCGCGCCATTTTTAATCAGTGTATCCGCTTTTTCTCTTGAGCGATTATAAACCATTATCTCATGTCCGGCTTTTTGTAGATTGGCCGCCATGCGGCTCCCCATGATTCCTAAACCAATGAATCCGATTTGCATTCTAACCTCCCGATGGTTTGTGGAATGGATCTGCCACGTAAAATGATCCGCCAAGGGCGGATAGGTTGATCAATGCGTTGCCGATAATTGATGGGATTTAATCATCTGACAAGGCCTCCCGAATCAGCCGCTATTGAAATTAATCAAGAGCAACCGGCAGGTCAAGGTCCAGTCCCAATTCATTATCAGATCACTACGCAAAAGAAAACATTGTTGTCTGATATACATTTTGTTAGATTCAATAATTAAGATAAGTTGGGCACGAATATGAATTTGGCCACCAATAGGAAACAAATCGCCATGAACAAAATCGAATACCATGCGATCGGCATTATTCACTCACCTCATCAAACAACTGCGGGAACGCCTATTCAGCCGACCGGCGCCAAGGGCGTGGCGGGGACAATCGAAGTTTTTCCGGAATACTGCGCCGGGCTGGCGGACCTGGAGGGATTTTCCCACATTTACATCCTTTACCATTTTCACCTGTCCAAAAAATTTTCATTGAAAGTAAAACCGTTTCTGGATGACCGGCAGCGGGGGCTTTTTGCCACCCGGGCACCGTCGCGACCCAATCCCATCGGCCTATCGGTGGTGCGGTTATGCGCAATAACAAAAGGCAGTCTGCAGATTGAGGATATCGATGTGGTTGACGGCACCCCCCTGTTGGACATCAAGCCTTATGTGCCGGAGTTTGACGTACGCGATGTCGAACGGATCGGCTGGATCGGCAACAAGACCGGAAAAATCGGGGAAACGGCGGATGATGGGAGGTTCAGTAAATAACTCAAAATCCGGTCTATCCGGGTTGGGTTTCTCAAACGTCGACTTACGCCTAAAATTCAGGATCTAAAATTCGAACACTTTCCCGACTTAATTATCTTTCTCAACTTTCGCGATGTATACCCCATTCGCCGCCTTTTTGCCCTGGATCGGATTATCAAACTCAACGACATGTCCATCAATCATATCGAAGACGCCGGACAGAATTGCCAGGAATCCTTCGTCCGGCACATCATTAGACCACAATCCGAACACGCCCCCCGGCTTGATAAAAGATCGCAGGCGCTTCATCCCCTCCAGCGAATAGAGGTCTGCGTGACCGGGATTAAGCAAGGCATCAGGCGTGTGATCAATATCAAGAAGTATGGCGTCGAACAGGTGTCCCGGGTCATCCGGATCGAAGCCGGTGCCCCGCGCGAGCGCAAAGAAGTCCTCGCGATAATACCGGCATCGTGCATCTTCCGAAAGCAGTGTCCCATTGGGAACAAGTTCACGCTGATGCCAATCAATCACCGGCGCCAGGGCCTCCACCACAATCATTCGCGCGACTTGATTATATCTCAAGGCAGCCGCCGCGGTGTAGCCCAAACCCAATCCCCCGACCACAACATCCCAGCCTACACCCGTAAGCTCGGCCAATCCGAGATCGGCCAGTGCCACTTCACTTTCATGAAACAGCGACGACATGAGGTATTCATCATTAAGCTTCACCTCGAATATCGCACGTCCGTCCGCTTCCAACGCACGCCGCCGCCGCAGAATCAATTCACCTATATCCGTTTGCCGGTAATCCAGTTCTTCGAAGTTCACCGGTATCCCGTCCTCATTGATATCTTTGATTGGAAATTCTCACGACAATCTTGAGCACTTGGGTCGGACTACTTCATACATCATGCTTAGAGCTAATTGTGTGCAATATTCAGGTACTAAAATTCGATCACTGTCCCAACCGTATTGAGAAAGACCCGGTCTATGAATTCATTGGCCAGCGCCAGAAAGGCGCGTTGTCCGGTGCAATGCCCGACTCCGACCATATCCGGATCAAAACCCCGCAGATGCTCGATTATCTTTGACAACTTGGCGTCCGAGGCTTTGCCCAGGTGAAGCCCACCTAAAATTGCGTTGATCTTATGGTTGCCTTTCAATTGGGCGACGTGGCTCAAGGTGTTGATCACTCCCCGGTGGCTGCAGCCCAATAGGACGACCAGGCCCTTGGTCGTTTCCAGAATCAAGGCCTGGTCATCTGCCAGGGGATCGGGAATGACACCTTCATCGTTTTTCAGAAAAAACATGGGCTCGCCGTCTTCGAAGTCGTTTTTCAGCGATATTTCACCGGACGTGATCACGCCGGGAGCGATTTCAACCGAGTCACGATTTAGTTGCAGAGAGATACCGCAGCCGACGATGTCATTTTTCGCAACGGGTATCCCGATGTATTTATAACTTCCATTGGTCTTCTTGACTTTGGAACTGAATACATCGGGATGACCATGAAGCGTAAAACTTTTGTTGCGGTCGAGAATACTTTGCAGACCACCGCTGTGGTCATAATGGCCATGGCTTAGCACCACGGTATCGATTTGGCTAAGGTCGATTCCCAACACCCGGGCATTATTGGAGATGGCCAGATTTTGACCGGTATCAAACAGGATTCGGCGATCGCCCGCTTCGATATAAAACGACAGACCATGTTCAGCGAGCAACGCCTTGCCGCTCTGGGCAACGGCATTTTCGACCAGGGTGGTAATCTTAAACTTCACGAATTTTCTCCCCCGAATTCAGGCAGTCACTCCGGCAGAACCGTCAATGAATGATGGTAGTCGAGCATCGAATTTCGAAGGCCTAATCCCGAATGTCGAAGGCCGAAAGTCGAAGGCCGATTGATTTATTATGCCAGTTCGGCCAGTTTGTCTGCCACACTCCCAAAGGCCTGGGTGACCGCCGAAGTACTGTGAAGATCCTGATAGCAAGAACCCGAATCCCCACAGGCGACCATTCGGGGATCAAAGGGGGTGCTGCCCAGGAAATGGATGCCCATCTGGACCGCCGTCTTTTCGCCGCCGCCCGATCCGAATAATTCGATCATTTCGTCGCAGTGGGGGCAGGCAAATCCGCTCATATTTTCAATCAAGCCGAATATCTCCATATTGACCGTCTTGCAAAAATTTATCGATTTTCTGACATCGGCCAGGGCGACCTCCTGGGGGGTTGTAACGATTACCGCCCTGGCATCGGTAATGGTCTGGGCCACCGTCAGCGGTTCATCACCGGTTCCGGGCGGGGAATCGATCACCAGGAAATCGAGATTGCCCCAGTCAACATCGCCGATAAATTGTCGGATGGCCGAAAATTTCAGGGGCCCGCGCCAGATAATGGCGTCATCCTTGTTGGGGGTGAAGGATTCGATTGAAATGGCTTTCAGGTTTTTCGAGTAGCTCATGGGATCGAGTTTTTTATTCTGATTAACCTCGGGCATACCCTCCAGCCCCAACATGCGGGGCACATCCGGTCCATGCAAATCCACATCGATAATGCCGACATTAAACCCTTTATTGGCTAAAGCGATCGAAAGGTTTACCGACGTACTGGTTTTGCCGACCCCGCCCTTGCCGCTCATCACGAGGATTTTGTTTTTTATTTTTCCCAAATTATCTTTAACCGCTGCATCCTGTTCAGCTTGGGCCTGCTGCGGGTTTTTTGGCATTTCACTTTATATATCCATTCTTTGTATAGCTCCTGTGGGTTATTTGAACTAATTATTTTAAATTGGCGTACTATAGACTATTCTCGATCGGATACCAGATGTCAGAAGACAGAAAACTGAATTTGGAAGTCGGAATGCGGCCTTCGGCGAGCTCAGGCGAGACAAAGTCGGAAATTTTCAATCCAAATGATTAGATTCCATCACCGAACGCCGAACGCCGCAAACCTTACACCATATACCTTATACCATTTCTTTACCGCATCGAGCATCCAGTATCCAGCATCCAGTATCCAGCATCCAGTATCCAGCATCGAGCATCCAGTATCCAACATCCAATATCCAGTATCCAGCATCGAGCATCAAGCATCCAGTATCGAGCATCCAGTATCCAGCATCCAGTATCGAGCATCCAGTATCCAGCATCCAGCATCGAGTATCCAGCATCGAGTATCGAGTATCCAGCATCCGGCATTCATGAGGTTTTGTCGTTTTTTTTGCTCTTTATGCGGTAGAAGTCGTTATTTTCGCAGGACGGGCAGTGTGACGGCCGGCCGGTACCGATGGGTTCCTCCCATATGTGGTCACAATTGCCGCAGCGAAACATGCGCGCCGTGTCCATCAGCTGATAATTACCGCCTTCGACATTAATCGCTTTGCCATGGATCAGGGCATCCGCCACCGCTTCGCGAGCTCGCTGAATGATCCGACCGAAGGTTGCCCGGGAAACCCCCATATGTCGTCCGGCTTCTTCGTGAGACATTCCCAGCAGGTCGGAGAGCCGAATGGCCTCGCGCTGGTCAATGGTCAGGCAAACCTCCTCCAGGTCAAACATCGGCACTCCCCGGGGCTTGAAATAGCTGATCCCCGGATTAAACGCTACCCGGCGTTCTTTTTGCGGTCTTACCATAAAAAATCCTTTATGAGCTTATTCTCAAAAATCAAAATTTAAATATTACCGCACGAATTGTCAAGCGCGCTGTTACCTAACATAGCGATTCGTCAAGCGTGGATTTTTTGGTCATTGATAATTGAATTTTGGAATTTGCTTGTAGGTTGGTGCTTGAGATTTGAAATTTTACAGTCTTATATAACCGCCTATTGGATATTAGGTCTGACGGCTGATGTTAGCTATAGAAGTATTTGATTCCTGAGAGACCGCGATTCTCCCGCTGCAATGGTTCTGATGGCAGGCACCCCGCGCACCGGGCATTTATTCTCGCAAATACCGCAGCCGACGCAATTTTGCAGGCTCACATAAGGCAGCTGGACCTGCAACGTTTTCCCCGCCGGTGCGGTCACAACATCTTTTCTAAGATAGATGGCTTTAGGCGACGTCGGACAGACTTCCTGGCAGACAATGCAGGTTGCATTGCCGGACCAGGGCAAACAACGCCCCCGGTCGATATAGGCCGAACCGATTTTGATGGGTTGGTTGATTTTCTCTTTAACCGTAATGTCTGAAATCGCCCCTGTCGGGCAGACACTGCCGCACAGCGTACAGGTATATTCACAATAGCCCTGGGTCATGATGAGGTGGGGTGTCCAGAAACCGGCCAGACCGGCTTCGGCCAGGGTGGGATTGATGACATTCGTGGGGCAGACCTTCATGCATAGTCCGCAGCGCTGGCAAAGCTCCATGAATTTCTTTTCCGGCAGCGAACCCGGGGGACGGATAAGCCTTGAATCCGATATTTTGTCGAGCTGTCCGTCCAGTCTTCCGAGAAACGGTAATGAGATGCCCGCCAATAGCCCGCCGAGCAAGGCCCGCTTACCGATATCAGGCTGTCGGTTGGGTTTAAAGGCCCAGTTGAATTTAAATGCCAGCGCATCTTCCGGACAAACATTGTGGCAGTTAAAACAGGTCAGGCACTCGGCAGATTCCCATTCCTCGCCGGGTCTGGGTGATGCTGCTCCCTGACAATGCCGGGTGCATAGGTTGCAGTTGGTGCACTTTTCCGGATATTTTTCCAGTTTCAGAATGCAGAAACGTGAGAAAATTCCTAGCAAGGCGCCCAGCGGACACAAGGTGCGGCACCAGAAGCGTGGACGGATTCGGTTTAAAAACAATATCACCAAAAAAATGAGACCGATGATCCAGCCTGTTTGATAGGCTTGATGCGTGTAACCGAAAACCGGGGAAACCAGAACTTCGCCGGCATAGCTGAGCGTGCTCAGTATCTTGATGTCGCTGGAAGCCAGGATATCAAAAAATGAGTGCAGTCCCGTCCCGACACTCGGCAACACGGCCAGCGCGATGGAACGAAACAGCAAAGCAATGGGGTCCAGCCAGCCGGCCACGTTCAACCCCAGTAGTGAACCGGCCAGTAACAATATGACAACAAAATATTTAATCCGCTGACCGTAGGTTTTCTGATTGGCCTGCACCATGCGCGAGCCTTTTAAGGCCGGTTTAACCGAACCAACGACATGGTGCAGGGTGCCCATCGGGCACAGGAAGCTGCAAAAAAATCGGCCAAGTAGCATGGTTGCGATCAGGATACCCGCACCCCATAAAAATCCGTTGATCAATAAATGGCCGGAAAACAGAGAAGTGAGCCCGACCAGTGGATCGAGTTGAAAGAAAAAGGTTACCGGCTGCTCAAGCCTCAATTCCTGCTCGGCTGAAAATGCCAGGGAATAATTTAAGTAGATATCCTGGGAAAGTCGGCTGACGACTAAAAGATAGAGAAAAAAACCTAAAAACAGTGCCTGGCATATTCTCCGCAGCCACAACAGATGTCGAATCTTCACAAAATTACCTTGTGCCTCGTGAGTTGTTCCAAATTGTAGGTGCCAAGTCCCCATTTATTTCCGAGCTTGATAAACCCGATTCGTTCCGGTCGGCGGCCGAATAAAAGTGCGGCTCGGGCATCTGCCGCAACCGGGTCATTGCTGAGTATCAGGGTGTTTTTGACTGCGACATCGGTGGTGCTGCCGCCGGACGGACCGTTGCGGGTCATGATGCGGATACCGTCGATCAGGGTTAAAGTCGGGTTAAAAAACTGGGCCAGGTCCACGATGGTCATGTGAATATCCTGATGAAGTTTGTTGCGTCGGCCCCCGACTGCCCCAATCCAGTTTTTCATACCCAGCGTCAGCGTGCTAAGCGAATGGTGCTTGGCCACGGGCAGGTTAATCACTTTATCGGCTTCGACCAGTGGAACGAAAACGGGCCAGGTGTCCAGGCGATTGCCCTGCAGCTTCATCCGGCGCATTAAAGACGAACGGGGATAAATCAAGTCAGCTCCCGTTTTATTGGCGACCATCCCGGCGCCGGTCAAAGCAAAACAGCGCCGGGCATCGTGAATGGAATTATCGGCAATCCGCACCTTTTTGGCGCCAGCTTCCTGACACAACTCGATAACGGCTTGCAGAACATGGGGATTTGTGGATGCCGCCATCTCGGGGCGTCGCGCCCAGGAAATATTGGGCTTGATCACAACGACATCCCCTTTTGATATGAACTTTGAGATTCCGCCGGCCGCTTGGAATGTGTTTCTTGTCAGCTGCCTGACATCATATCCTTCGGTTTCTCCGACAGCCTCAACCATAAATCCGGCGGGCGCTGCTGCCGCCGGGTGGTCGCCTGCCAGCCCGGAAGCCCCGGCCGCCACCCCGGTCAGCGATAAGCAACCGGATATCTTCATCAGCCGTTTGAGTGATTCTCTTCGTGTTATGGGTTTGTCAAATATCATCGCTTTTTCCTTTTCTCATCAACTCACCTTCTTTTTTCTGACTCTCAACTAACGATCTTTCTACCTGCTCTTTCTCATCCCATGCGCCATGCGCTATGCCCTCTGCCCCATGCTCAGTCCTCGAACCTCAATCCTTTCATCGCATCCGAATTCCAATTTCCGTCTTTTCCACTTTCTGCTTTGTCTCACATTCTCACATTCTCAACTTCCCAACTTCTCTTTCCCCCTTCCGCATTCCCTTTTCCGAATTCCCACTTCCGCCTTTCCCACTTTCTGCTTTGTCTCACATTCTCACCTTCTCACCTTCTCACCTTCTCAACTTCCCAACTTCTCTTTCCCCCTTCCGCATTCCCTTTTCCGAATTCCCACTTCCGCCTTTCCCACTTTCTGCTTTTTCTCACCTTCTCACATTCTCACCTTCTCACCTTCTCAACTTCCCAACTTCTCACCTTCTGTCCATTCTCCCTCCCACCTTCTCCCTCCCACCTTCTCACCCTCTCACCTTCTCACCTTCTGCCCTTTCCCCCTTCCGCCCTTTCCCCCTTCCGCCCTCCGACTTCCGACTTACGACTTCTTTAAATCAGGATATCCTCCTGCCACCCCAACTTTATCAACTCGATCCTGTCGGGCCGGCTGTTGCCCAGGCCGAAACGAGTATCGGCCGCTTCGATATGCAGCGGCCGGGGGCTGATGGGTCGTGGCTCCCCGAAATAGTCGTTTCTCTTGGCCTGGATAATACGGGCTCCGGTCGCATCGGCCGCCACCGGATCGGCGCTCACAATCAGACCGTTGTAACGCCAGGTAAATTTGCGGCTGAAGTGATGGGGTCCGATGCCGTGAAAGAGCGGGGTTATCATTACCAGAATGTTCAAACGGGTTTTGTCGACCACGTGGGGCTTTTGCCATATCGCACCCAGCCGTTCACAGGCGTTGCCGTGATACATCCAGGGGCTCGATACGAACATGATATAATTTTTTAACAAGGTTCCCAAACCAGACCAGGCATGGGTTCGCATCGGGCGGACATTGATCAGGGCCGTCGAGTTTTCAAAAACCGGGTTTCTCAGTACCCCCCGATCGTCGATGGCCAGATTCTGTTTTTCAACCCCGGCTTCCATCAAGCGCTCCTGCAGGATTTCTTCTAGCGCCGCCGGCGTGGGCAGGTGCCACCAGACGTTGCTTTTGATACCGACTACGTCCCGGGCATTGAAAAGCTGTTGCCAGGCCCGGTTTGCGTTGTCGCTGCTAAACAACGACTGCATCGCCCGATCCAGCATAGCGGCCAGGTTGCCGGCTTGCAGCGTTCCGGAAACATCCACGAGGTTTTTATCCCGGATCAGCACCACCCGGCTTCTGGTTCTTTGATTTCCGGCGGCCTGATCCGGCCATGGCAACCCCATAAGACCCCCCATGGCAACATATGAACCGGTGCGAATAAAATCCCTTCGTGTTATGACCCGTTTTGATTCTTTCATCTCAGCCTCCGGTGTTGGTTGAATGAGCCAAGAAAATGGGTTCAGCGACCTGTTATTGATATCACCCCAAAAGAGGGGAGTTTATTTTGGACTCCGAATGGAAGGTGGAACAATGGATTATCGGGAATCATTATACAACTTAATCAACAAATCAACCAATTAACGCATGAACCAACCGGTTAAATCAATCGACGGTCTCCAGCAGGGTTTCAGCCAAAGGCCGGTTGTCAGCTTCCAGCACAATAACCAGCAGGCGCCCATTGATTTTTGACGCCGACCAACTGTTATTTTCGAGCCGGACCGCACCGGTCTGATCGGCTTGCTCGAGATAGTGGCGGTTAAAATCGGTGTAAGCACTGACGGCAACATTCGCCCGGGAATAAGATATCAGCAGAATCAAGGCTTTTTCCTTCTCACGCTGGTATTCAGCCAGAACAGCTTCCGTGTCGGGAGAGAGGTTCAACAGATTTTCATCGGACAGATAGTAATGGTAATTTAAAATAACATGGTGATGAAAATAGCGGATGCTCGCTGCCACCAGGCCGGCAGCCGGCAGCCGACCGATAATCTTGGGCCGGACGCCACGTTTTTGAATAAGCGCGTCCACCTTTTCGCCCAACCATCTGACGGCCTCTTTAGCTGCGGGGGTATCTTCCTCCGAATAGATAGAGATATAGTAGCGATCCTTCCAGAAATTCAACCACCCCGGCCGCCAACGTCCATCCTGTCCAAGTTGGATCGCATCTCCCGCCGGATCGTGGGTAAAGACACCATAGGCGTCTTCGGACGTCCCCATATCAAAGGCATCCAGTACGATAGCCGGTCCGCCGGAAGTTATATAGCGCCGAGTCAGGCAGCGGCGCATATTGTAAGCCTTGTATACCTCAGCTCCGCCGTTGATATAATCGAATATCGTCAGCGGTGTATAAAATTCGTCCGCGGCATCCTTGGACCAGGTCATAATTTGCTCGGGCAGCCCCTTTTGCAGGCGCTCGAGGCTAAAGGCGTGAGAAGTTGTTGACATCATTGAAACAAACAGGAAGACAGAAAACAGATGACAGAAAACAGATTTCAAATTTGGGATTCGAATAATAGCAATCCGCTCCTTTCTTATTTATTTCGTCGCAGAAAACCTGGTCCTCTGGGCCAGGTCAGAGCCCCTCGGCTATGCCGTGAATCTGCTGCAAGCGGGAGCGGAATGATGGAATATTGGAATGATGGAATGCTGGGTATAGAGGACTGGGATCTATTTTTATAAGGATGGCACGGATCAGTTTGTAAAATAAGACCGTCATCCGCTTTGTATTCCCAATATTCCATTATTCCACCATTCCATTATTCCATTCGGAGTCTAAGGTAAACTCCACCCCTCTGGGGTGAAATCAAAGCCGGGTCCTCTGGGCCCGGATCTTTACTCTCACAAGTCTGCAGAATTCCTGATTGCGGCACCTTCCGCATCCGGATGGCTCTGCAATATTCATTTCTCCATTCCTAGCGAACTGGAACCCGCAACTCGAACACCCAACACCGAATGCCTTTCAGCTTTGAGCTTTGAGCTTTCCTTTCCCGCAACTCCTATAGTGTGGGTTATTGATAAAAAAGTGTCAAGACAATATTCAGCCATGGGGGAAGAGAATATTACCTGAATAGTCGCTGGGTGGCTTCCATAGACACTTCAAGATCAAGTTTGGTTTCAAATTCATCGGTTTTTCAAACATAAAAATTTTGAAAAAATTTTTATAATTGGACAGAACTCATTTTGTGTTTATCTTCGATAACCAATGGAGGTGTAGACATGGATTTGGGAATCAATGGAAAAGTCGCTTTAGTCACTGCTGCCAGCCGGGGGCTGGGGCGCGGCTGCGCGGAACAGCTGGCTGCGGAAAAATGCAGGGTGGCAATCTGCTCCCGTGATGGAAACGCGGCCAAACAGGCCGCCGACGAAATCTCTTCCCAGGCATCAACAGAGGTACTCGGGTTCGGTGCCGATATGGGTAAGGTCGATGATATCAGGCGCCTGCTGGAAAATGTCAGACAATCGCTGGGGGATCCAGATATTCTCGTGACCAATGCCGGCGGGCCTCCGTCGGGGACTTTTGACAGCACCGACCTGGCGGATTACGAAAAGGCGCTTGGCCTCAATTTAATGAGCGCCGTTCATCTGATTCATGGCGTAACGCCCGGCATGAAGGCCAAAGGTTGGGGTCGCATAATTGCGATTACATCCATATCCGTCAAACAGCCCATCGGCACCCTGCTGCTATCCAATATGGCACGGGCCGGTTTGACGGGCTTTTTGAAAACCATCGCAACCGAACTGGCTCCGCACGGAATCACCGTCAATGCATTACTTCCGGGTACTCATAAAACCTCACGGATCGATGAGCTCGCGCAGTACCGTGCCGAGCAGGAAAACAAGTCCATCGATCAGGTGATTCAGGAAATGAACTCGGCCAATCCCACCAATACCATCGGCGATCCGTCCGACTTCGGGGCGGCGGCCGCCTTTCTGGCCGGAGCCCAAGCCCGGTATATCACGGGTCAGAATTTATTGGTCGACGGGGGAAACTACAGCGGGTTGCTCTGAGCCCGACCGGACAAACAGGAATTGAAGATTGAATATTTTTGGACATGGGTCTAATTCAGGAATTCAGGGATTTAGGAATTGAGGAAGTGAAGGAATTCTATCTCTTCTAATTTGTTGATTTAATCCCTGAATCCCTCAATTCCTGAATCCCTCAATTTGGCGCAAATAAACATAGATAGTATCCAAAAAAGATGGCTCACTTAAAAAAACTATGAAATCTGAAATGAGGAGCGCTAACATGTTTCGTAAAAAAGATACCGGCGAGTCACGCCAGCTGATGGAAGGCATTCAATTAACAACCCTGGTTCACGGTGAAAAAACCCTGATGGGCCGGTTTAATATAGCCAAGGGCTCAGCCATCCCGGCTCATTCCCATCCCCACGAGCAGACCGGAATCATGATCTCGGGCAAGGTACGCTTCAATGTCGCAGGAGAGATTACTGAGGTTGAAGCCGGAGACAGCTGGTGCGTGCAAGGCGGCGTCGAACATTCGGCAGAAGCGCTTGAAGATTCGACAATTATAGAGGTCTTCTCCCCGGTCCGCGAAGATTATCTGCCCTAAAAAAACCTGGAGTACTGGAGTAATGGATTATTGGAGTAATGGAAAAACCATTTCCGGGTAGATTAGGTAGATCCAGTTAAATATTAACGATGTCTTGCAATTGTTTTTGCCCACCTACAGTCAGCGGGCAAAACACCAAGTCATTATGTTTTCTTAGGCAAAAAATCTGCAGCTCCGTCTAAATTGCGTCCAACAAGCCATCACTCCAGCACTCCAGCACTCCATCACTCCATCACTCCAGTCCTCCAACACTCCATCACTCCAGTACTCCAGCACTCCAATACTCCAGTACTCCATCACTCCATTTCCCTACCCCCGGCTGTTAATCAGCGTAATTTGATCATTGAGCGTCCAAAAATCGTAAATGAGCCCAATGCCGAGAAAGGCACCGGTAACCAGGTACAATAACCCGCTGATCCATTTACCCATATACATGCGATGAATTCCGAATAGCCCCAGAAAAGTCAGCAGGATCCAGGCAATATTATAATCGACTCGGCCCTCCCTGAATCGCAGGTCCGCCCGGCGGTCCATGGACGGAATCAAAAACAGGTCGATGATCCAGCCAATGAGAAACAGTCCCAGGGTAAAAAAATAGATGGTTCCGGATATGGGGTGTCCGTAGTAAAAACGATGGGATCCCGTAAAGCCGAATATCCACAAAATATAGCCGATTGTTTTGCGGTGCGTATCGTTGCCGCTGCTCATGACCATGCTCCTAACTTAGCCGCCCTTGAAAGATAGCTCCTGCAGGAGCGTAATTAGTTTATAAAAACGTATTAAAATTGTCAGATCGATAGGCTGGCGGCTAAAATATTTTCTGCTTCGCATATTTTTGTATGTTTCTTGATCAATTCAAAACATTGAACAATTGATAAAGCAAAGTGAAAAGTTTATTTCCGATAACCTCTATAAAATATTACTCCATAAGCAGAAACATTAATCACGATGACCAGGAAAGCCAGTAAAGTCTGTATTTTGCGGGTCAGACCCGCTGGGTAAAGCAACGGCAGTAAATACGCTGCGAAAAAATCGCCCTGATACCCACCCTGCCCGGCGCTTATCCTGAACCAATTTTCCAACGGGGTCAGGGGGCAGATTCCACCGGTCAACTCAATCCAGAATGCCCACAGGAAAGCCGGGATGTGCAACCACATGATCCATCGCCGCCAGGCAATCAAAATTCCCCCCAAAACGGCGAAAATTACAAACGCCAGGTGAACCAGCACGACAATATCTGCCATGATGCCGTAAAGCATGATTTGACTACTCGTTTTTTATGCATGGCTCATACTGAAAATCGAATATGTTCCTTTTCAATTTCCGACTTCCGCATTCCGAAATCCGAATTCAACTCGATTCTGTTTCCGCCAGCTTCAATTTCACAAACACCCATGGGGCGCCTACGCCTCCCCACAATCCCACCAGGGCATACCGGATGAATCGCAGCGGCGCGGCTGGTTCCAGGCCGTTGAACGCAAGTTTTAAACCGCCCCACAGTCCGAAAAGAACGACGAGTCCCAGCAGGTAGCGCAGCCCTCTTTGCCACCATGGCCCTTCACAGCAAAATCCGACAAACCGTCGCTCCAAAACGAATCCCGTGCAGGCGCCCATTAACACCGACGCCATGGAAAGGACGTATTTGTCACCGCTGGGATTCAAAAACACCAGCACGAGCGGCCCGACCAGGGCGATCAGAAACTGCCAGGCAAATTCTTTTTCGGCCAGCCAGGCTTCCAGGCGGGGTGCCGACCATAAAAACAGTATCAGGATAACGCCGCCAAGCAGATAGCCGCCGATAAGATCTGTTGGGAAATGGACGCCCAGATAAATGCGTGAAAGCGGGATACCGAGCATTAAAAAAGCGGCGAGCATCCATGCTGATATTTTGCCGGACCGGGCAGCCAGAAAGCCCCAGATAACCACGGCATTTTGAGTGTGGCCGCTAGGCATCCCACCGCCGCCGGCATGTCCGATGGCCTGGACCCGTGGATCGTAGGTGAAGGGGCGCGGCTGGTCTGCCAGTACTTTGGCAACCGCATTCAGATAGGCCGAAAATAACAGCAAAAAAAATAGGGACGCGCCGATGCGGCGATTGATGCACCAATAAACCAGGGGCATAAAAATCAGGTAGAATGCCTCATCCCCCAAAAAAGTCAATGCTTTGAACGGAAGATCCAGGGCCGGACTGAATTGCTGGAACCACAGAACAACCTGAATGCCCCAGTCTAATAAACTTGTCACGGATGACGTCCTTGATTTCGTTTGAAAAAAGAAGAGTGCTTACATCGGGTAAGAAACTAATGAATGTCGAACACCCGCCTGCCATGCATAATACATTGGTTTGCTACGATCATTCATCTTGCAGACATATCTTAAGCAATTCCCAACGATATCTAAAGGCATTGCGGGCAGGTCGAACGTCCAACATTGAACATCGAATAATGTATTTTGTCTATTTATTTTTGACAGGATCAACTGGATAACGTCTTGCTGAAAAGAAAATCCTGTCGATCCTGTTTGAATCAGGTTAGTTTAATAAGAGATGGAAGTCCTTCAATCCCTAAATTCCTCAATCCCTAAATTCCTCAATCCCCAAATCCCTCAATCCCTGAATTCCTAAATTCCTGAATCAGACTCATATTCAATTATCCGAAGAAGCCATATCCGGGGATTGCCAGCGAATTACCTGGTTTTGATAATCAATGGTGTAAGGGACGTTTTTCAGAAAATTCATGCCCAGGAGACCGCCGTAGGAAACCGGCGGACCATCATAGGCCATTACCAGAACGGTGGCCGGTTCCATATTGTGGGGTCCTACCTTGAACTGGTTGACCTGCCCCCTTTCAACGTAAACATTACTTCCGCCGGCCACTTGAGCCGTGCCTTTTTTCAGGGCCGTAATACTTAATTTTTGAGCCACATCGCGATGCAAAACGATCTGGGAGGCACCGGTATCCAGCACCAAATTCACATTTAATTCGATCCCTTTATTAACAATGGTCACTGGAACCAGAATGCGATTGCCTTCCACGATGACCCTGGTTTCCATATTTTCCAGCCTTCGTTTTCTGGCGCGTGCGGCTTTTCTTTTTCTATCCTCCGCCTCCAAGGCCCGGGCTTCCTCGAGTTGTTCCGTCAATCGATGCTGCTTAAGCTGCTCCTGCTGCTGAATTCGCTCACGCTCTTTTTTCTGGGCTTCAGATCTCTCCTGCTCGGACAGATCATCATATTTCTCCTGAAAAACCTTGATTTGGTCACGGTAGGCTTCGGGCACTTTGCCAAGATCATCCACATAAAAAATCCGGCCGTTTTCATCGACATATTTGTAAAACGCGGCGTGCGAAACCGGTAGCAAATGCAGCCCCAAAAAAAAGATTACAAATGCGATAGATATAAATTTTAGGTACTTAATCATACTTCAATTTTTTTGATCATCCGGCAGCCAATGCACGATTGAATTGGCGTAGTAGGCCAGGATATCATACTCCTCCTTTTTGGCTTGGTAGCGTCCATCGTTTTCTGAAATCAGTTTTCTTAATTTTAGCATATTTAATGCGTTTATGGTAGTTTCCACCTGACTGCCGGTGGAAAAATACAGTGGAGCGCCTTGCCGCCGAAGCGTTTCGATCAGCTGGTTGGTTTGTGTTTGGACCTCGGTGGCGCTGAGGCCCCGCCGACTTTCATTTTTAATAACCGTGGCCACCAACGCAATTGGTAGAATCGGTATTACATTTTTGATGGCGCCCATTAACTGATCGGCCAGTTTGGCAACTTCCTTGAATCTGAGGCTACGTTCCATGGCGCTAAAATCGACCCGGCGACGGCAGCAATACCTGCGCATGGATATTGGAGCACCGAAATTAACACTGGCATACCCGAAGCGCTGCCAGCGGCTCATCAACATCAAAATCAGGCTGTGTCGGATAAAGCGCAGGGTGGTCCGGATGACGAACCATTTGCTGCGTTTGGGCGCGGCCGCATCCAGGGTGCGCAATTGGCTGCGGTCCTCCAGGGTGCGGTCGTAATTGATACCGACCGGAATGAAGATAATGTCACGGTCGGTTTGCGGCTGATAATTGCGCAGCATATAGTCCAAAACACCTAGTTTCGGTGCTCGCATATGGCCATCGCGGCTCAATCCGCCTTCCGGGAAAACCGCCTGGCAAACACCTTCTTTGGTCGCCATGTGGATGTAGCGCTCCAGCACCCGCCGATATAAGGAATTGCCCGATTTGCGACGGACAAAATAGGCGCCCATGGCTCGAATCAGGGTTTGCAGCGGCCATATCTTGGCCCACTCTCCTACGGCATAGGACAGCGCCGTCTTTTCCGCTGCCAAAAACGATACCAGCAGATAGTCCATATTGCTGCGATGGTTCATTAGAAAGATAACGGTGGATTCAGGGTCAATGCGTTTAAACTCTTCATCTTCGCTGTACCCTATTTGCACCCGGTAAAGCAGTTTGGCGATTCTTTTGGATAGCCAGTAACCGAAGCGAAAATAGAGGTAAGCATTGAAGGACGGGACAATTTCTTTAGCGTAGGCCAACACTTCGGCCTGCACGATCTCGCGCGGACATTCCCGTTTGACCGCATCTAGCTGGACCGCTTCGATCACTTTGGGGTCGTAGAGAAGGCGATCGATCAAGACCTGCCTTTTGGTAATCTGAAAGGGTTTGATCTGGATATCCAGGCGTGTGCTGATTTCATCGATCACCCGGTTAATCCGACGCCGCAAAAACCAGCGGGTGCTAGGGATCAAAACGCGGTCCAGCACCGCCCACACAGCCACGGCAAATAAAATCAAAAATAACCAGATCGGAAGGGTGATGTCGGCTGACATTAGGCCTATTCTCCGCTTGTGGCAAGGGCCCTGGGATAAAAGATAAGAATTTGCTTTTTCGAGTGAACTTTATTTATAACTTGGACTGGTGTTTCTGCTAATAGGGCATAACAACATGTAGGCTTCGACGAACATGGCAATTGTTAAGCATTATCGTGTTGAAAAGTCAACTTATGATTTTGCCATCGGCTTCGAGCATGTTATAAACTTCATCATGGAACAATTCCGCTATATCTTTCGGGTTCAGTGTCGGCTTGGCCCCAAAAGAACCTTCACCGTAAATAATAAAATACAGGTGAAAGCCGAAATCGGCGCATAAGACCGGACCTTTATAGATGCAAATTGGGAGGTTATTTAACTGTTGCGCTTCAGCTGCCAATGATGATATCTTTAATCAATGAAATTTATGATTCCGAAAGGATGAATTTGATAATTTCCGGTTGATAAAAAAATTTACATTTCCCGACGAAACTTCTAATCCTGGTCAATCTCTTCTCTGAGGAGCAATGGCACAATCCATGCGCCGATCCGGCATGAAATTCCCTGTCTACATTTTAATTGCCCTGTTGCTCGCTTTATGCGCCTGCGACTCCCAACAATCCATGCCCGACTACGATAAGCAAGCGGCCTGGAAAATCCTGGGGATAGAAGCCTCACAAGAGGCTTTCGATGAGAACCTCAGATCCCTTGGCGACGTCGTTCTCGATCCCCCGCCCGAATGGGGCAGGGATTACAATCCGACGTTTCCGCCCGACCTACCCTTCGATTCCGATGAGTGGCTGACCAACGAACCCGGACCCTCCGTAGCCGTGCCTGACGCACCAAAAGGCGGGGTTCTCAGGCTTTCTATTTCCAGCTATCCGCCAACTATCAGGACCGAGGGGCCCAATTCAAGGCTCGCTACGCTTTCCACCATCCATGGGCTCATTTACGAATCCCTCATGGGGTACGACAACACAATTGGGGATTATGTTCCGGGGCTCGCAACTCACTGGCAGGTAGACGACGATCGCCAAACTTTTCGTTTTCGCATCAACCCCAAAGCGCGCTGGGCCGATGGCAGACCCGTGACGGCGGATGACGTTGCCGCCACCTTCGAGCACTTCATGAACCCCGACCGCAAGGATCCTTCGGTTTCCCAGTATTACGCCGCACTCATCGATCATGTGAAGGTTCTCGATCGCCTGACAGTCGAAGTCCGTTCCAAGGAGCCGCGCTGGCAGAGCCTGCTTACGATTTCGGGGACCAACATATACCCAGCCGCCTACATCCGCATGGACGGTGAGACCTATGTGAACGAATGGAACTGGAAGCTTCCGCCCGGCACAGGACCGTATGAGCTGAAAAGCGAAGACATCAAAAAGGGCCGGTCGATCATGGTAAGACGGAGAAAAAACTACTGGGATGAGAAAAATCCAAACTCCCAGGGCGTTTATAATTTTAGCGCGATCCGCTGGGAAGTCATCCGCGACGCTGAGCTCACGTATCAAAAATTCTTAGCCGGCGAGTTAGACATTTATTGGGTTTCTCGTGCGCAAAGGTGGGTTGATGAACTGGACAACGAAAATGCGGTCCGCATGGGCTGGATTCAAAAACGCAAGATTTACAATCAATCTCCCAATGGTTTCGGCGGGTACTGCTTTAACATGCGCGAACCGCCCTTCAACAGTCTGAACGTCCGTAAGGCCTTTGCCCATCTCTTCAACCGGGAGAAGCTATTCGAAAAGTTCTTCTTTTATCAATACGAATACACCGACAGCTACTACCCCGGCCAGCCCTGGGCCCGGCCCAACGCGGAGCGCGTGCGCTACAACCCAGCCGAAGCTCGCCGCCTTTTGGCTCTTGACGGTTGGACCGAGCGCGACGACGAGGGCTATCTCGCCAAAGCCACGGGTGAGCGTTTTCCGGTCATCCCCGTTGAGTTCGCATCGCCCAGTTTTCAACGCATTCATGCCGTTATAACAGATGACCTTTGGCAGCAGGCCGGGATCAAAATGAAGCTAAATCTCACAGACTTCCCGTCGCTGCTGAAAAAAGTTTGGGAGTACAAGTACAAAATCACATACTGGGGATGGACCGCCTCACTCTTTCCCGAGCCGATTCAAAATTGGCACTCGAAGTTCGCAGACCAGCCCCAGACGAACAATCTTAACGGCTTCAAAAACGAGGAAGCTGACAAGATAATGGAAGACTACCAAACCGAATTCGACGGTATGAAGCGGATCGAGATGCTGCAGCGCCTGGATGAGATTCTTTTTGAAACCCACCCATACGCGCTGGGATGGTCCGCACCGTATTTCAGGATCGTTTATTGGGATAAGTTCGGTCACCCGCCGGAGTACGCAAGCCGCTTCGCCCGCAACACGAACAACGTCATCGCTTATTGGTGGTACGACGAGGCGCGCGATCGGCGGACCCAGGTAAACAAAGCCACGAATACACCGAACTACCCTGGCGAGCCGCTCAACCAATACGATGCACCGGAACAGGTCTGGTGGAACGAGCACGATCGGCCCATGGATGAGGTAAATAAATGAGCGGCATGAGCGCATACTTTCTCCGGCGCCTGATGCTGGTTCCAATTACATTTCTTGCGATAACCTTTATGGTTTACGCGATTTTGCGCGTTGTTCCGGGCGGCCCCATCGAGCAGGCGGAAACCGCCATGAAGATGGCCGCCATGCGTGGCGAGGGCGGAGGGGGGGCGTCCGGCGGCGTGGTTTCAGAGGGTGATCTTCAGCTCGACGCCAAGGGCCTGGAGGAGTTGGAGGAGTACTATGCCTTGGACCGCCCTATCCTCGTCGGATACTTGCAGTGGCTGGGCCTTTGGCAAAGGTCTTTCAAGACGCGGCTTCCCGCGTCCACCATGGAAAAACACGGGGAAGCGTTCAAACCGCTCAAAGAGTTGTTTGCAAAGCAAAGGGAGCGGGAAACGGAGCTCGACGAATATATAGTGCCCAAAAAGCACGTGGTCTTTCGGGGCAGACTTTATCGGACGCTTTCAGATGAAGAGGTCGAAAAGTTAAAGGCCGATGAAAAGAGCTTTTATAACCGGGCCGAAGCGCTGCGCGGTGGCGGTTACGGCAAGCTCGACGAGCTTCTGGCCTTTTTGGAGACCAAAGGCCATACCTATGCCAACGGCAAATACTGCGCCGTGCTGACTGAACCTGAGTTGGCGGAAGATAAGGAATACGCCGCAAAGGCACTGGGTTTAATCTCCGCCATCCGGGCAGCGGGTGAAAAACGGGAGCAGATTGCGGCCGAACACGGATTTGAAATTAACGAAGTCGGGCTCATCTACAAAGTGGAGAAACGCTTAAGCGGCATTGTTCAGCTGGACTTCGGCCGATCCTACACCCACAACGAGCCGGTTTTGGGGCTCATCGGCTCGAAGATGGAAATCTCCATTCAATTCGGGCTCATCGGTTACCTGCTCACTTGGCTCGTGTGCGTGCCGCTGGGCGTCTATAAAGCCATCAAACACCACAGCTTTTTCGACAGCGCATCGTCCTTTGTCGTCTTTCTTGGCTACTCCATGCCGGGCTTCGTAGTTTGCATGCTATTGCTCGTCGGCGTGGCGGTAAACGTTGATTGGCTGCCGCTTGGGGGATACAAGCCCGACAACATCGAGCAACTGGACTATCTACAAGCATTTCTGGGCCGCATCCGCCATATGATGATACCGATTATCGGCTACATGATCGGCTCCTTCGCCACAATGACCATTCTCATGAAAAACAGCCTTCTCGAAAACCTGGGCGCCGATTACGTGCGAACCGCGTTCGCCAAGGGGCTGCCGGAAAAGCGAGTCATATTCGTCCACGCACTCCGAAACTCGCTGATCCCCATCACCGCGGGAATCGGTCATGCAGTGGGCATTTTGTTCGCCGGATCCTTCTTGATAGAGAAAGTCTGCAACATTCCCGGGATGGGGCTCATGGGCTACGAAGCTGTAGTGCAGCGCGATTATCCTATTATTTTAGCGACTCTGGTAATAGGTGTGGTGATAAGACTCTTCGGCAACATTTTGTCCGACATCATTTGGGCAATGATCGACCCCCGCATACGATTCGGAGCGTCAACATGACCTTTTTCATAAAAATAGCGGTACTGACCCTGGTGGGCGCCGTCAGCTACCTGATCGCTTTCAAGATTGTCCCAAGATTCATCACTGCATTGGGCCGCGTTCTCGGGTTCGTCATGAAGCCGACGCCTCTCACGGAAAAGCGCATCCGGCGGTTCAAGCAAATCAAACGCGGTTACACATGCTTCGTGCTGGTGACGATGGCCTCGGTCATGAGCCTGGGACTGGAGCTCTATGTAAACAATAAGCCCATTTATATTAAATACGGCGAGAAGGTTCAATTTGCGGCCATCGCCAACTGGGGCAATTTTCTGATTCCTTTCGCTAAATTCAACGACCGGGTCGCGGCAGATGACTATGGCTTGGATGATGCCGGAGACCTTGACTGCCGGGATTACGCCGCCTGGATCAGTGACCCCACCGTTCTCGAGGCGAAAATTGCAGCAATGGAGGAAGGCATCGCCAAGGACGAGGCACGCTTTCGCAAGGTGCTCGAAGAGCAGGCAAAAAAAAGAGGACTGCTTTACGACTTCTCACAGCCGCTCCCGGAGTCGAAGCTGCTGGAGTACGAGGGCATTCGAAAAAAGACGGATCAGTTGAGAGTCCTGCGAAAAGAGCTCGCAAGCGGCAAGGCTTCCATTCTGATGCCGCCTTTCCCATATTCGCCCAGGGAACAACTTTTGGGGCTCCCCGGCGCACCGCCGCACAAGCCCTTTCAAAAGGGTTTTCCGATTTTAGGCACCGACGAGCAGGGCCGTGAGATCGTTTCCCAGTTGCTTTATGGATTTCGCATATGTTTCGCTTTTGCCCTTTTCGTGGCTTTCACGGGCTTCGCCGTCGGGGTGCTTGTGGGCGGTGCCATGGGGTATTTTGGCGGATGGTTTGACATCTTCTCCCAACGCCTGATTGAGATCTGGTCCTCTATCCCGTTTCTTTTCACGATGATTATAATCTCCAGCGTCATAGGCCCGGTATCCACAAGCGTCAAATTTACGATCCTCGCCTTCATGCTGGTGGCACTGGGAGGATGGACCGGCATAACCTACACCGTGCGCGGCGAGTTCTATCGAGAGCGTTCCAGGGATTATGTGCAGGCGGCCCGTGCCCTGGGTGTGAAGGATCTCAAAATTATGGTGCGTCATATTTTGCCCAACTCCCTCGTACCGATCGTAACTTTTTTACCCTTTGCGGTGGTTGGCTATATGAGCGCGCTGGTTTCTCTGGATTTCCTGGGTTACGGGCTGCCGCCCGGCACACCGTCGTGGGGGGCCCTCCTCAGGCAAGGTTCGGAGAACATAGTGAATTATCCTCACCTGGTGTACATCCCGGTTCTGGCTTTTGCCGGAACGCTTTTTTGTGTGGTCATGGTGGGCGAGGCCGTACGCGAAGCTTTCGATCCCAAAAAGTACGAGCGGCTGAGGTAGGTGTAGAAAGGTGAAAATCATGCGTTTTAGTGCAATATTTCTTTTGACGATTGATCCCACTTTTATTCCTCATAAATCTGGGATTTTGGAATTCGGATTTTGGATTTAAGGTATTCTGTCAATTTTATAAAAACAGATAGAGCACAGCGATACCATAAATCCGCAATCCAAAACCCAAAAATCCGAAATGGTTCTAAACGCTGGTTTAACGGAATAATAATCGGATGAAAATTAAAGCCACGCTGTGAATGATCTTCATCACATCAGCTTGGGGCAAGGCGATGAGCAATCCTTTATTGAGAATAGACGGACTTAAGACCTATTTCCATACCGAGGATGGCACCGTGCGGGCGGTGGACGGCGTAAGCTTAGCGGTCGAGCGGGGAGAGACCCTGGGCATCGTCGGCGAGTCCGGCTCGGGCAAGTCAGTGACGGCGTATTCGATTCTGAGGCTTTTGCCGGAAAGCGTTGCCGACATTAAAGAAGGCGCCGTCGAGTGGAGCGGAGATAAAGGCCGGGTGAACCTTGCCGAACTTCCCATCGAAGAGATGCCCTATTACCGGGGCGGCGACATCGCCATGATCTTCCAGGAACCCATGACAAGCCTTAATCCGGTATTTAAATGCGGAAAGCAGGTTGCCGAATCAATTGTTTATCACAAAGGTGTGAGTTGGGAGGAAGCCTGGAAGCACGCAACCGAGCTCTTGGACGAAGTCGGAATCCCCGTGCCGGTGCGGTGCATGAACCAGTACCCCCACGAGCTTTCCGGGGGGATGAAGCAGCGCGTGATGATCGCCATGGCGCTCGCCTGTGATCCCAGGCTCTTGATATGCGACGAGCCTACCACTGCGTTGGACGTCACCATCCAAAAACAAATTCTGGAATTGATAAAGGATCTGCAAAAAGAGCGCAACATGGCCGTCCTGTTCATCACCCACGATTTAGCCGTGGTTGCGGAGATTACCGACCAGGTCGCAGTGATGTGCCCCGGTGAGACGCTGCGCCATTTTGGGATAGGAACGGGCAAGGACGACGATCCCGAATACGCTCGCGGCGGGCACATTGTTGAGCTCGGCCGCGTGGAGGACATCTTCACTAACCCGAAACATCCGTATACCAAGGGGCTGATAGCCTGCAGGCCGACCCTGAAGACCAGATCCGAGAGACTACCGACCATTGAAGATTTCCTGCGAGCCGAGTCGCAAGGAATCACCTTAAACCCAACGGATCCCGACCTGGATATAGACTACCCCGGCCGTGCAAAAAAGCGTCGCGAGGACATGGCCGGCTTCGGTGAGCCACTCTTGGAAATAAAGGGACTCCGCACCTGGTTCCCGATAAAACAAGGCGTCTTTCAGCGCACGGTGGATTGGGTTAAGGCAGTTGACGGCGTAGATTTGGTCGTGCCGCGAGGAAAAACGCTGGGGCTGGTGGGAGAATCGGGATGCGGCAAGACCACCTTGGGCCGCTCTGTGCTGCACCTGGAAAAGCCCAGAGAAGGGAGTATTCGCTTCGACGGCATAGATTTGGCGACAATTTCGGGCGAAGAACTTCGCGTCATGCGCCGACGCGTGCAGATCATCTTCCAGGATCCCTACTCCTCGTTGAATCCCAGGATGTCGGTGGAGGAGGCAATCATGGAGCCGATGGCTGTCCATGACCTTTACAATGATACCAGGGGCCGGCGTGACAAGGCCGCATGGCTGATGGAACGGGTCGGACTGTCGACGGCTCACCTGAACCGCTACCCTCACGAATTTTCCGGTGGCCAACGCCAACGAATCGGCGTGGCCCGCACCCTGGCGGTGGAGCCTGACTTCATTGTTTGTGACGAGTCGGTGAGCGCCCTGGACGTCTCCATCCAGGCCGGAGTGATTAACCTGCTGCTCGACCTTCAGGATGACTTCGGTTTGACCTACATCTTCATAACCCACGATTTGTCGGTGGTGAAATACGTTTCCGACCAAGTGGCCGTCATGTGCAGCAACGCGATTATGGCCGATTTATTCGAAGGAGAAAAGCGCAAACGGTTGCTGAAAGAGAATCGAGGCGGTCATATCGTTGAGCTGAAAACGGCTGAGGAACTCTACCGTAATCCCGAGCATCCTTATACGACAAAGCTGATGGCGGCCATTCCGACCGGGGATCCCGAGGAATTCAAGAGAAGGCGTACCTAAGAATAACGGCTGATAACGCCTTAGACGCCAACTATGTCTCCTATGAAACTACATTTAAAGCGAACCGCAGAATATCGAACAAGGAATATCGAATGATGAAGGGTGGAATCGCTTTGCTCTGTCTTTTTAATAAGATCGATAGAATACATTCCTTCGACATTCGTTATTCCTTGTTCGATATTCGATATTCGCTTTTTCGAAGTTTCTTATTGGATCAGACCGGCTGTCCTTTAGCCGGAGGCAACGCTCTTATGAAACATCATATGGCGAATGAAGATTGACGAATGTCGAGCATCGAACGTCCAACATCGAACATCGAATAATATATTCTATCATTTTTAAACGACTGAGCGAAGCCTCCCCTCCGGCCTGTAAGCCTATGAAGTCTAGAGCTGGAACGGGCCCGCAAAGTTTTTAGCGCCTACGCCTCGGAGAGCGATTCCACCATTCGACATTCGACATTCGTCATTCCAATGTTTCATAAGAGGTGTCATTATCTAATACCGAACACCGAATACCGAATACCTAATTTTTCTTATATCCGACACCCGAAACCTGAAACCTGAAATCGCTAAACTGTGCTAACAACATGCTCACCCGCCGTATTCTGATATTTACTCCCGCATGCCTGATCATCCTGCTGCTCCAATCCTATTTTTGGGTGCCCACTTATGAGCAGCAGACCCGGGGCAACCCCGAACGCCTCCGTGAATACTTTACGGCCTCGATCGGTGATGCAACCCTGTTAAATCCGATCCTGTCAGCCGATGCATCCAGCAGTGAGATCGAAAATAAGGTATTCGAAGGCCTGCTCGACTATGATGCGAACCTGCACTATCGGGGACGCCTGGCAACCGGCTGGAAGGTGTATGAGGAGGCCTATTTCTATATCAACGAATCGGCCAACCTGCCGCACCGGGGCCCGGCGACTCCTGAGAGAATCGTCGAAATTCTTGAGTCCGCTCAAAAAAAAGCCAACCTGTCGCCCCCGGAGCTTCGCGATACGCTGGCCAACATCAGCGCCATTTCCATTGTGCCGCCCCGCAGCTGGCGAGCGGACCGGGAGCTGAAGGATCCCGCCGATAGCAAACGGAAGCGAAAACATACCATCGATGTAGCGGCGCCGGCCCGCATTAAACTGCTTCTCAAAACGGTGGATCAGGACCTTTTTAATAATTTGACCCGGATTCTGGGCCGGGACTACTTCACCGAATTCGAGGCCCGCAAGCACATAAAACCGACAACCGCTTTAGGTGAAGATCAACTCGACAGCTTGGCCGCTGCCATACTTCCCGCCGTGGAACACAATCCGGTCATCGAATTTTCCCTGCGGCCGGGCGTACAGTTTCACGACGGGCACATGTTTGAGGCTGAGGATGTCAAATTCACCTATGATTCAATCATGGATCCGGCCAATCTTTCGCCGCGTGTCGCCGATTACGAACCGGTCAAATCCGTGCAGGTCATCGATCCGTTGACCGTGCGCATTGTATATAAACGGCTTTATTCGCCGGCCATCGGCACCTGGGCCATGGGAATTCTTCCGGCTCATCGATTAAATGCCCGGGCCCTGCAGGACGAAGCGCGGCGGCTCGGCCAAGACCCGGCTCAATTTACCATGCGGCAAAGCACCTTTAACCGCAATCCGATTGGCTGCGGTCCCTTTGAATTTCGACAATGGAAATCGGACCAGTACATCATTCTCGATCGTTTTGACAAATACTGGGAGGGTCCCCCGAATTACAAGCAATATGTTTTTCGCATCATCCCGGACCTGTTGACCCAGGAAATGGAATTTTATGCCGGCACCCTGGATGCCTACGGCGGCGGTTACCCGCCCCACGGGATTCCGCCGCATCAGATCGAACGCTTTGGCAAGGACCGGCGGTATCAGACGATATCCGATACGGCTTTCGGCTATACCTATATCGGCTATAATTTCCGGCGCAGACCGTTCGACGATCCCCGGGTGCGCCGCGCCCTCAGCATGGCTATCGATGTGGATAAAATTATTAAATTCGTGCTAAACGATCAGGGTGAACGCATCACCGGACCCTTCGTAAAACAGACGGACTTTTACAATCATCGGATCGAGACGATACCTTATGACCCCGAGGGTGCCCTGGAGCTGCTGCAGCAGGGCGGCTGGCACCGTAACGTCGACGGCTGGCTTGAAAAAGACGGGCAGCGGCTTCAATTCACCCTGATTACCAACAGCGGCAATGATCGCCGGAAATCTGTTCTGGCCATTGCGCAGAATGCCTGGCGTCAGCTGGGCATCGATGTCCGCACCGATCTGGTGGAATGGTCGGTTTTTATCGAGGAGCGTGTTAACAAATCCGATTTCGATGCCCTGATCCTGGGTTGGGTGATGAGCGTCGAGCCCGATCTATACCAGATCTGGCATTCCAGTCAGACCAATCCCCACCAGCTTAATTTCGTAGGATTTAAAGACAAAGAGGCCGATGCGCTGATTCTAAAAATCAGGCAGGAGTACGACCATGAGCAAAAAGTCAAATGCTGTCACAGACTGCATGAAATCATTGCCACCGAGCTGCCCTACACGTTCCTCTTCGTTCGCCGGTGGACGGCGGTCTTGGATAAACGGATCGTTATCAAGGACAGCGATGCCGGTAACAATGCCGTCTATCGCAAAATCACCCCGACTCAGACGGGACTGCTCGATTTTGACTTCAACCAATGGGTCAAGCTTCCAAAGGCGCCGCGGCTTGCGCCATGAATAAGGCTTGAGGCTGGGAAGCACGGAAGCTGGGAAGCTGGGAGGCAGGGAAGCTGGGAAGCTGGAATGCTGGAATGCCGGGAGGCCGGGAGGCCGGAATGCCGGGAGGCCGGGAGGCTGGGAGGCCGGGAGGCCGGGAAGCCGGGAAGCTGGGAAGTTGGGAAGCTGGGAAGCTGGGAAGCCAAGAGGCACGGTAATATAGTGCGCGCCAACCTTCAAGCCTCCTGGCTTCCTGGCTTCCTGGCCTCCGAGCCTTCAAGCCTCCGAGCCTTCAAGCCTCCGAGCCTCCGAGCCTTCAAGCCACCAAGCCTGACCCAATATATAGTGACCTAACAGCAATTGACTGACAATCTAAACATTAACCAAAAGGCTTCAAGAAATGTTCGCATTCATCGGCCGCAGTGCCGTTCAAAAAATTGTCACCCTTTTTTTCGTTTCCGTGGTGTCGTTTCTGATTATTCACCTGGCTCCGGGCCAACCCAGCCAGGTGGATCCTTTAAATCCAAAGTTTACGCCGGAAATGGTTGAAAGATATCGCCAGGAGTTCCATCTGGATGAACCTTTGTACCGGCAATATGCCTACTTTTATCGTGACCTGGTGAGCGGCCGAACCGTCTCCTGGAAAGACAATCAGCCGGTTCTGGCAAAAATATGGGAACGCTTCCTGAACAGTTTGCCCCTGTTCATTCTCGGTACCGTATTAACATGGACAATTTCGTTTCCGCTGGGAATCCGGTCTGCAATCTTCAGAGGGGGGATGTATGATCGCAGTGCGACCTTTTTTTCCTATCTTTTAATTTCCATCCCCGGTTTCTTTTTCGCCTACATCATGATTATCATTGTGGTCACGCGCTTGCATGTGCCGGTCATCGGAATGGAGACATTTGGAATCAAGGATGTATCCATTTTGCATGTCGTAATGGACCGCGTCTGGCATCTGCTGCTGCCGTCCGTGTTGGGTGCCACTGCCGGTATTGCCATGCTGTCGAGATATGTCCGCAGCCAGATGCTGGAAGTCGAGGGGCAGGACTATGTCAGAACGGCCAGGGCCAAGGGGCTGCCGCCGGAGGAAGTCCATTACAAACATGCCCTGCGCAATGCCCTGCTGCCGTTTGTGACCATGTTTGGCCTGATATTGCCCGGATTGATCAGCGGGTCGGTCATCATCGAATCCATTTTTTCCTGGCCCGGCATCGGGCGCATGGCCTTTGAGGCCATCCTGTCACGGGATTATCCCATCATTTTGACGGTGAATTTTGTATCGGCCGTGCTGGTTTTGATCGGCACGTTTATTTCAGACCTGCTTTATATGATAGTTGATCCGAGGATACGGCTATGACCACGGCAATGGAGCAAACCATCGAACAAAAAATGATGCTGGAGGAACCGACGGCGCCGAAGCAAACCCGCCGACAGGAGTTCTGGTCGCTGCTCAAGAAAAACAGAATGGCGATCTGGGGATTGGCTACTTTTGTCATTTTTTTCTTCGTGGCCATCAGCGGCCTGCTTCTAACCGCCGGTACCCATCCGATTCTGGATCCTTCCACAGTGCGCCTACAGGAAAAATTACGCCCGCCGATGGCCCGGCCGAATTTAGAGTCATTGACAGCGGCGGAAATTCCGGCCACGCGCATTTACTTATTCGGTACGGACGATCTGGGCCGGGATGTGTTTGCCAGGATGCTGCAAGGTGCCTGGGTATCTTTGACCGTTGGGTTTGTGGCCGTCGGCATATCGGTTTTGATCGGCATTATTCTGGGCGGCGTTGCCGGATATTTCGGTGAAGGTCAAATACGAATCGAACACCTGGCGGCAGTCGGCCTGCTGGTTGCCGGAAGCGGGCTTTTGATTTCCCGGATCTACTCGTTGGGGACGGTTGCGGTTGCGGCCGCCGGGTTCTGGCTTTTTTTTATCACCGTGGGAAAAAGAAAAACCGACAATCAGCGTGGTTTCGCCGGGGCCGTCCTGCTGCGGCGAAAGGTTCTGTCCGTCGACACCCTGATCATGCGATTTGTTGATATCATGCTTTGCTTTCCGAGCTTTTTTCTGATCCTGACTGTGATCGCCATTTTGCCGGCCAGTATTTACAATATCATGATCGTGATCGGATTAACCAGCTGGATGGTTTCGGCCCGCCTGGTGAGAGCGGAATTCCTCTCCTTGCGGGAGCAGGATTTTGTAGCAGCCGCCAGAGTTTTGGGAGTCGGCAGCCTTCGCATCATATTTCGCCATATGATGCCCAATGCCATGGGACCGGTGCTGGTGTCCGCCACCATCGGTATCGCCTCGGCCATATTAACCGAAGCCGGCTTGAGCTTTCTCGGCTTCGGGGTACCGCCGCCCCATGCCACCTGGGGCAACATTCTGTCCGACGGCCGGCGTTTTATATTCGATGCCCCATGGCTGACGTTCATCCCGGGCGTTGCCATCCTGATTGTCGTGCTGGCCTTCAATCTGTTTGGCGAAGGATTGCGGGATGTCATGAATCCCAGGCTGAGGGAAAAACCGTAAAAATGGGTTGAAAGGTTCAAAGTTCAAGGTTCAAAGGTTGGTTGTATTCTATCAATTTAATAAAACACAGAGAGGCAAGCAGCGACAGCGCCTGCGAGGCAAGAGCGAAACCAGTCTTCGAAATTCTGCGGTTTACTGTTTTTATTAACCTCTGAACCCAGAACCTCTGAACCCAGAACCTCTCAACTTTAGTCATTTTGCAATTTTAGTCATTTCTTCGGTAAAAATGGAATCTATTACGCCTATGACGACCAACAGCAGCAAATTATTGTCCGTCGAGAATCTGAAAGTCTACTTCCGCACCGATGAAGAATTGGCGCGGGCGGTGGACGGTGTCAGCTTTGAAATCGGGCGCGAGGAGACGGTATGCCTGGTGGGTGAGTCCGGCTGCGGCAAAACGGTTACGGCGCTGAGCATGCTGGGTTTGATTCCGCAGCCTCCAGGAGAAATCGCGGGCGGCCGGATATTGTTCAACCAGGAAAATTTGCTGGATTTGACCGAAGCCCAATTACAGGGAATCCGGGGCAACCAAATTGCCATGGTTTTTCAGGAACCGCTCAGTTCCCTCAACCCGGTTTTTACCATTGGGGATCAGATCAAAGAGGCAATTCAAGTCCATGAATATGCCGCCGGCGAAGAGTTGGAAGCACGGTGCGTGGAACTATTGCAAAGTGTCGGTATCCCGGCGCCGGCAGACCGAATCAACGACTACCCCCACCAACTAAGCGGCGGGCAGCGGCAGCGTGTCATGATCGCGATGGCGCTGGCCTGCGGTCCGGCCCTGGTCATCGCCGATGAACCGACCACCGCGTTGGATCTTACCGTCCAGGCCCAGATATTGAAACTGTTTGCGAGCCTGCAAAAATCACTGTCAATGTCAATACTGTATATAACTCACGATCTGGGGGTTGTTACAATGGTTGCCGACCGGGTATACGTCATGTACGCCGGCGTCATTGTCGAACAGGGCACAAAAAAGGCTATATTCGATAAATCCCGTCATCCCTACACCCGGGCATTGCTGGCGTCAATACCGCACCGCTCCAAACGGGGGAAGCGACTGAACAGCATCCCCGGCAGCGTGCCGAATCCAGCCTATAAACCGGCCGGCTGTCCCTTTCATCCCCGCTGTCCCCAGGCCATCGGCCAATGCCGCGCACAATTCCCGTCGATGTGCGACTACGGCCAGGGGCATCGGGCGCGTTGCCCGGTTGTATATGGAAAAGAAAAAGGTTATTAGTTATTGGTTATTAATTATTGGTTATTTGTTTATTGTTAATTGTTATTCGAAGATTTCAATCGAATCAAGATTATAGCTAACCGCCGGCTGAAAATGACGATGGTATGGTCAGCCTGTCACTCTCGAATCATACGCGGTGCATTTCAAGCGAAGCGCTCCTCAAGCGAAGCGCTCATTCAGCGTAGCGCTCATCAAGCGCAGCGCTCTTTCAGCACAAACCGCACCCCAGGTTCAATCTGCAATACAGGTCAATAAGTTGTCGAATTCAAATACAACACAAGAAAACATAATTCTCTCCGTGGAGGGCTTAAGAAAATACTTCCCCATTCGCCGGGGATTTTTTCAGCGGATTGCCGGCCATGTTAAAGCGGTCAACGATGTTTCTTTTCAAATCGCCAAGGGCCAAACACTGGGTTTGGTGGGAGAGAGCGGCTGCGGCAAAACCACGGTGGCCCGGTTAATTCTGAAATTGCTAAATCCGGACGCCGGCCGGATCGCATTCAAAGGACAGGATATTACCGATTTTTCCGAAAGGGAAATGGCTCCGCTGCGCCGGAAAATACAGATAATCTTTCAGGATCCCTATGGATCACTGAATCCCAGAATGACGATCGGCCAATCGATTGCCGAAGGTTTGCGGGTTTCGGGGATCCACGGTAATTCAGAGCAAAAAGAGCGTCTCGAAGACCTTCTGCAAATGGTCGGTCTGTCTGCCGCCACCATGGACCGTTATCCCCACGAGTTCAGCGGCGGCCAGCGGCAGCGCATCGGGATTGCCCGGGCCTTGAGCGTCGAGCCCGCCCTGATAATTTGTGACGAGCCGGTATCGGCTCTGGATGTATCCATCCAGGCTCAGATAATAAATCTGTTAAAAGACTTGCAGGATCAGCTGGGTTTAAGCTATCTGTTTATTTCCCATGACCTGAATGTGGTCGGGTACCTGTGCAGCGAAGTGGCCGTTATGTACAAAGGTCATATTGTGGAATATGCAGCGACCGATGAACTCTTCGACCACCCGAGCCATCCATATACAAATTTGCTGCTGTCGGCCGCACCGGATTCCGGAATGTATGTAGAGCAGCCGGTTATGCCCGCGGAAGATGAGCCGCCGGCAGAGTTGATCCAATCATCCGGCTGCAGTTTCGGCCCAAAATGTTCAATTAAAGAACCCCGCTGCGACGACGATCGACAGGTATTCTATCAAGTCGCTGAAAATCACTATGTCAGATGCTGGAAAAATACAGAGGACAGAGGTCGGATGACAGATGACAGAAGTCAGAGGTCAGATGGCAGATGACAGAGGACAGAGGTCAGATGGCAGATGACAGATGACAGAAGACAGAAGACAGAGGTCAGAGGACAGAGGAAAGGCGCGGTTATTGGTTATTTGTTATTCGTTATTAGAGGCTGTAAAGCGGAATGCTGAAAACTTTAACATATATTTCAGTAATCCCTGATTACCCGGCAGCTGGCATCCGGTATCCGGATGTCGGAGGACAGATCTCAGATGACAGAACTCCCTCACCGTGCACCAAATGCCGAACGCCGAATACCGAATGCCGAAAGCCGAAAGCCGAATGCCATACACCATATACCCTATACCTTATACCGATTTTTTCCAGTATCCAGAATCGAGCATCGAGCATCCAGTATCCAGAATCAAGCATCCAGTATCCGGAATCGAGCATCCAGCATCGAGTATCCAGTATCCAGCATCCAGAATCGAGCATCCAGCATCCAGTATCCAGAATCGAGCATCCAGCATCCAGTATCCAGAATCGAGCATCCAGCATCCAGAATCGAGCATCCAGCATCCAGAATCGAGCATCCAGTATCCAGAATCAAGCATCGAGTATCCAGCATCGAGTATCCAATATCCAGTATCCAGCATCGAGTATCCAATATCCAGTATCCAGCATCGAGTATCGAGCATCCAGAAGCGAAAGGAATCATTAGCCCGTGTACAACTCCGAGTTAAACACACCCAAAACAGAGCTGGTTCAGCGCATTGGCAAACTAAAAAGCCACCTGCGACAACATGATATCGAAGCCGCGCTTATTTTGCAGCGCGTCGACCTGTTCTATTTTTCCGGCACCTGTCAACAGGGCGCGCTTTACATCCCGGCTGACGGGGAGCCCGTCCTAATGGTCAACAAAAACACCGAACGTGCCAGGGCCGAATCCTATTTGGATACGATCGTCCACCTGGAAAGTCCCAAGCGCATTCCGGACATCATCAAAAGCAAAGGCTATGATTTGCCGGCCACGCTGGGAATGGAGCTGGACGTCCTGCCGACCCAACTGTATTTCACATATCGAAAGCTCTTCCAGGACACCGACATCAAAGACATATCCCTTGTTATCCGCTTCCAGCGTGCCGTCAAATCACCCTATGAGCTCGGTATCATGCGGCTGGCGGGCGAGCTGTCGGATCAGGTCGCGGAATGGGTGCCGAATATCTTACGCGCCGGAATCACGGAACTCGAGTTGGCCGGTCTGGTCGAAGCCGAAGCCCGGCGGTTGGGACACCAGGGAGTGTGCCGGATGCGCTTGTGGGGCAGCGAGATGTTTTACGGCCATTTGCTTTCCGGCCCCGCGGCAGCCGTTCCCAGCTACCTGTCATCTCCGACCGGCGGCACCGGCGCAAGCCCAGCCATCGCCCAGGGCCCGAGCTTCAAAACCATACAGCGTCACGAACCGGTCATGGTCGATTATATTTTCGCTTACAACGGGTATCTATCCGATCATACGCGGATTTTCTCACTCGGGGCTCTGCCGCAGGAGCTGCTGGACGGCCATGCCGCTATGCTTGAAGTGCAGCAGATGATCAAACAAATTGCCCGGCCGGGGATAACATCCGGTGAAATCTACGACCAGGCCCTGGCAAAAACCCGACAAATGGGATATGAGGATCATTTTATGGGCGCCGGCGGCGAGCGCGTGCGCTTTGTCGGCCACGGTATCGGGCTGGAGGTGGATGAATTTCCCTTTCTGGCGGCCGGTCAGAAATTCGAACTTCAAGTCGGAATGACGATTGCCCTGGAGCCCAAATTGATCTTCCCGGGCCAGGGTGTGGTCGGCATTGAAAACAGTCATGTGGTCACGGAGAAGGGATTGGAGCAGATGGGAAGGTATCCGGAAGATATCGTAATTGTTTGAACCGACTATGGAGGACGATATCAACATGAAACCCGATATATCAGCCAAAGAATTACGTCAACAAATTAGATCGCGCCAGTGGACAACGCCTACCTCCGGCGCCGCTTCAGGCTATCTGCAGGCCAACCTGGTGATGCTGCCGGCGGATGAGGCCTTTAATTTTCTGCTCTTTTGCGTGCGCAACCCCAAGCCCTGCCCGATTTTGGATGTATTGGAGCCGGGACAGGTGGAGCCGATCATCGCGCCCGGCGCCGATTTGCGAACGGACCTGCCCCGCTACAAAATTTTCGAAAACGGTGAGTTTAAAACCGATGTCGAAGATGTCGGTGATTATTTCAGTGATGATATGGTCAGCTTTTTGTTGGGCTGCAGCTTTTCTTTTGAAAACGCCATGCTGGCCGCCAGCCTGCCCATCCGCAACATGGAGGAAGACAAAAACGTGTCGATGTATATCACCAACCGCAAATGCAGCCCCGTCGGCCCGTTTTCAGCACCGCTGGTGGTGACCATGCGCCCGATGACCCCGCCCCAGGCGATCAGAGCCACCCAGGTGACCACCCGCTTTCACCTGACCCACGGCGCCCCGGTTCATCTGGGTGATCCGGCTGAAATCGGCATCCAGGATCTGAACAACCCTGAATTCGGTGATCCGGTGACCGTTTATCCCGGCGAAATACCCGTATTCTGGGCCTGTGGGGTGACCTCCCAACTGGCAGTCACCTCCACTCCGCTCTCGCGGGTCATTACCCACGCCCCGGGCCATATGTTTGTATCGGACCTGAGGGACGAGGACCTGACGATTCTATAGTAAAGAATCCGAGCCTGGAGAACCGGGATTTCTGCAAAAAAGTAAAGATCCGGGCCCAGAGGACCCGGCTTTGGTTCACCGCAGAGGGGTGGAGTTTACCTTAGAATCCCAATGGAACAATGGAATGGTGGAATAGTGGAATATTGGGAATACAAAGCGGATGACGGTCTGATTTTACAAACTGATCCGGGCCATCCATATAAAAATAGATCCCAGTCCACTAGACCCAGCATTCCAGCATTCCAGTATTCCATCATTCCGCTCCCGCTTACAGCAGATTCACGGCATAGCCGAAGGGCTCTGACCTGGCCCAGAGGACCAGGTTTTCTGCGACGAAATAAATTGTACGGATTACGCTCGTCGCTTATGGTTTGTGGCCTGAGACTGCTTCCGGAGGTAGCGCCGAACCGTCAGGCATGTCCTTAATAGTTGAAAAAAACGGCATAATCTGCTAAATTTTAATATACAATTTAAATCTCATATGATCGCAGCAATAAAGCCGTTTAAGTAGGAGCTATTCCCGGTGGGGCAAGTATTGGTCCGACGCTATTGCTTCAGCACCGGAGTCAAACATTAACCTGCTCTTTTCATTTTTTAACAGCCACATAACAGGCAAATATTGATATCGTCCGGGGTATAACGACTTCAACCGGTGAGGATCTTCTAAAATCAGCTGCCCAAAGAGAACCAACAATAATTAAATATGCCGGAAATATATCCCATAGGCGGTGGTAAAGGCGGTATTGGCAAAAGTTTTGTCTCGGCCAATCTTGGAGCAACAATTGCAAAACTTGGCCATCAGGTTGTGATGGTTGATTTGGATCTCGGTGCATCGAATCTTCATACGTTGTTGGGGATTGAAAGTCCCGCAAGTGGAATCGGCAGCTTTTTGAATAGGTCCGTCGACCATCTTGAACAGGTGGCAGCACCCACCAATGTTCCGAATCTATCCTTTATCAGCTCTATGCATTGTGCCATGGAAATCCCGAATCTCCCATATCTCCAGAAGCAGAAAATTATAAGAGCGATCAGAAAATTGCCGTTTGATTATGTCATCCTGGACCTGGGCGCCGGGACCAATTTCAACACTTTGGATTTTTTCTTAACGGCCAGCGAGGGGATATTTATTTGTATCCCCGAACCCACCTCAATTGAAAATGCCTTTAGATTTGTCCAGGCAACCTATTCAAGGAAAATTAAAAATATCATCAGATATAATGATTTTAATGCGGCGGTGCAGCATGCCGTTTTCAATTCAAATTCGGCCCAGCGCATATCCCTGCAGCCAAGTAATATCGTCGATATCGTTGCAAGACGAGATCCTGACAAAGAGATTTTTCTAAAGGATAAGCTTAGCGAATTTAATTTTAAGCTAATTTTAAATCAGGTTCGCAATAATTCTGATCCGGCTCTCGGCCAAAAAATTGAGACCGCCTGTAACCGGCATATGCATGCAAGCTTTCACTACCTGGGAAGTATCAAGTATGATGAACGGGTTCCGGAGTCTATCTTTTCCAAAAATCTCTACGTTAACAAATATCCTTACACAACAATTTCAAATGACCTGAAAACAATTGCCGCGATGATAACCAAAAACAATGCACCAGCCTCGGAATTGAATCAATTAGGATGAAAAGCTTCGCAGAACTAGATTACTATCAGATATTGAATATCCCCGAAAACGCCTCCTTTATCGAGATTAAGCGGGCCTATAAAGAGGCAGTGGCCATTTATAAAAAAGGTTCACTGGCAACTTATTCCCTTTTCTCGGACCAAGAGCGGGGAAATCTGTTGGAAGAGATTGAAAAAGCATATACGACCTTGGCAGATGAAAATAAAAGAGCCGGTTACGACCGGAACCTTGCGGATAGCAGCAAGGTGGACGACTCCATCATCGTCAAGCAATCTCAAAAGAAACCAATCCCCTTGAATGAGGACAAAAAATCTTTGAGTGCTGTCGATTTGGTGCGCAGGATTGAATCAAAGTTGGCGCTAAAAGAAGTCAAAGATCTTCTGACGGATATTCTTGGGAGAGATCTGATTTCCGGATACGATCTCAAAAAGCTCAGAAAAGCCTTTGGTATCGAGATTTTCGAAATATATGCAGTCACAATGATCAGTGTTTCCGTATTAAGGACGATTGAGGAAGATCAGTATGAGAACCTTCCGGCTGACGTATATTTAAACCATTTTTTGAGTTCTTATGCGAAAATTCTTCAATTAGATGCCCTGCGGGTCATCGACGGTTATTACCAAAATAGGTCGCAGGAACTCAGTAACTAGTATCAGGTTTCCAAACTATCCGCAAAAACCCCCAAGCCGGAAATGACGAATGACGAATGACGAATTATGGTATCGCTTCGCTCTGTTAATTATAGAGTGGACGCATAAACGTAAAAATTCTCATTATATCAGCATGATAAGATAAAATACTACTTGACTTTTTTTGATATAAGTACTACTAAAATCACTCCTTTTATAGGCCTAGTTCCCTAAAACT